>Ga0179956_1007269_pt1 | contig 8958 bp, 14 predicted proteins | sample AD_JPNTR3_sludge_FD_135991 | JGI IMG/M metagenome (GOLD analysis project Ga0179956, IMG submission 135991) | Metatranscriptome of active sludge microbial communities of municipal wastewater-treating anaerobic digesters from Japan -... | ecosystem: Engineered > Bioreactor > Anaerobic > Digestate... | reverse complement strand
TAATCAATCGAAATTGTGTAGGTTTTTTTCAGGTTAATGTAAGGATTCATAAAGTAAGTCCCAATTTTATTAATGATACTTATTAGCAAGCAGATAAAGCTGCATCTATATTTGCAGATTGTATGAAGGCAGAATATGGAAATATTAATAGAGCATTGAGTAGATATAATGGTTGTCGTGGTGCACAAACTGTATATGCAAACAAAGTATTAAAGAAGTATAATCATTTTAATAATTTATATATTCAATATTTAGGAGAATAAATATGATTGTAACAATAATACTTCTTAGTATATTTTGTGGATTTCTTATTGTATTTTCTGTGATACAATTAAAAACTAGATTAAAGCATTAGAATACACTTTTAAATATATATTATAAGATAGAGCAGACTTTAAATATTATGAGAAATATAGATAGAATAGGTGCATTTTAGTCAGATGATGAAGTAGGTAAAACCTTTTTCTTGTTGACTGAAGCAATAAACTAGCTAAGAAATTATATAGCAGGAGAAATGTCTAATAAAAATGAAAGAACCAAAAAATAACTATTTTACAGAATAGTTATAGAATATAATAATTAAATATAATAATTCAAATAATCAAGAATAGCGATAGTATTTATATAATAATTATATTCACGAAGCATTTAAAACTATTGCTTAGAGCTTAATATCGAAATATAATATAGAAGAAAAAATAGATAATGCTTATATGATTAGATAGTAGTGTATTTCTGAGATGGTAAAGAAAATGGGTAAATATGATAAGAAACGGGGTAAGGCATTTACTTATTTTACTGTTATTGCACGAAATTTTATATTATCTTATTTAAATAGATACATTAAATCAAATAAAAAATATACTAGTATTAATTAGCTAAATTATTAGAATAAAGAAATTAATTTAATAGACGAATATTCTACTAAACTATATGAACAGAAAGAATAGGCACAATATTCATATAATATAGTTGTGGAAACAATATAGATATTTAAGTAGTTAATTAAAAAATAGTATATGCCAAATATTAAAAATAATCGTCGTGAAATGATTGTTAATGGTATTTTAAGATTGATTGATGATGTAGAACAATTAAATAATTTTAATAGGAAAGCAATTTATGTATATTTAAAATAGTATACTGGTGAAAAAAATTTGAGATTAATTAACAAAATTTTGAAGGATTTGAGTAATTATTATTATAAAGCTAAATAGCAGGTTGTATCCGAACATTATTATAATGATAAATATGGAGAATAAAATTAAATGATAAACTTTAAAAATGTAAAATTATATGAAGAATATACTTTATAGGATTTAATTAAATAGGTTATTGATAATACTCAATCTAATCGCCAACAGTTATTGCAGGCTATACAAGAAATAGCAACTAAAGTAGAAACTCCTACTGATCTTCAAATAATATCGCCACAAATTGCTAATTATATGAATATTATAGTAAAAAATGATTAGCTATTATTGAAATTGACTAATGCTATTGCTAAAATTATTACAACAAATGATAATAGTGATAATGAAGGTGATGTTAATTGGGAGTAGTTACGTTCTTTAATTAAAGAAACAGAAAAATTACATTAGGATATTAAATAGTAGTAGGAATAGTAATTATATGCGCAAAAAAACTGGAGGATGGCAAAACAGGTCTGAACAATATAAAGGGCCAAATTTAATCACAAATCAGACAATTATTAAACAATTGCGGAAATAGATTGGTAATGAATAGTTTTATGAATTAGAATTAGCTGAGGTTAAATAGATATTAACTTAGGATAATGAAGATTATGAGCCCGGTGCAATAAAAGCAAGATTATTGTTTATATAGCCTGGGAAAGAAGTGTAGAACTTGATTGTTATGATACCAGAAAATCCATATATAAATTATATACCAATAATAGGAGAAATAATTATTTGTAGTAGACGTCCGGTATATAGTGTGGACACAGAATAGGGGATTAATTTAGAGCAATATTATTATGTTTCAATTTTAAATATATTAAATAATCAAAATCATAATTCTATACCAGATATTTCTATTATTAGTGATGAATAGTAGCCCGCAAATATTTAGGAAGATAAATGTGGTTCATAGTTTTATATTAATAACAATATAGAAAAAGTAAAGTATAAAGAAGGTGATATTATTATTTCCGGGCGATATGGTCATAGTATAAAATTTAGTTATAATTATGGTGCCAATGGAAAAACAATGTTGCCAATGATAAACATATCAAATGAGCAATCTGGTTTATTTGAAAATAATGAGTTTTAGTCAATAGATAATTGTGGTAGTTTGATAGTATTAAACAAATATTAGCAATAGCCAGATTAGACACTAAATATTGCATCTAATAGAAACATATTAAATAATATTTAGGATTTTAGTTTAATTAATAATAATATTATAATCAGTAGTGATAGAATAATTGTTAATGCTAAGACTAATAATGTATAGATTTTTTCTAAGAATCATATAGAAATTTCAGCTAATTCTACTATAGGCATTGAAAGTGATAATATTATAATACAGTCAAATAAGAGTATAAAATTTCAAGTAGGAAGTAATTAGATAATAATAGATACTTCAGGAATAAAAATTAAAACAAATAAATTAACTGTAGAAGGTTCTATAGAATTGAAGAATGTTCAAAATGGAATGACGCCCGGTTTTTGTCAAATGACAACTTGTGCATTTACGGGTGCACCACATACGGTAAATAAAATTGATTAATAAAGATGATATTTATAATGGTTTTTTGAATATAGTTAAAAATGAAAAAGATACTATAAAATTGCATAGAAATATAGCAAGATTTATCAGTTTGTATTTAATGCAGAATTTGGAGATTACAGGTATATATACTGGTAATATAATGAGTATACCACCAGTAGTTGATCCTCTATCTGGAACTGCAAAATTAAAATTAGGATTTGTGAAGATAGATTTTGATATGTTATTAAAGATGGCAAGAAAAAGTTATAATTCCTGGTATAAATCTTTATGTTAGAATATTAGTATTACAGCAACAATAAATGTAAATAGTGTGAATATAAAGTTATTAACGCCGGTATTATTATTTGTGCCACATATAGTTGCTAGTTAGTTAAAATTTAATAGAAATAATACTTTATAGGATAATTGGAATTTAATAGCAAATACATTATATAATGATATAGTTAATGCTAAACCTAACAATGTTAGCATACCTGCAGTAAGTAATGCAGGAGGTGTAGGAATAGTTAATTTACTAAAAATTCTATAATAATATATACAAGGAGGTATATAATAAATGAAATTACAGACTAAAGCACAATTGAAAGAGATTATTAAATAGTCAATTTCTGAGTATTTTGAAGAAGCTGGTATTAATGATATTTTGATTTAGTTATATACTAGAATCAGAAAATTATCTATGCCAGAAAATAAGATTAAAAATTAGAGTAAGAAAAAGAAAGATAAACAAACTTATGATAATACAGCCGGCATTAAGAATATATTGAAAAAGAATAATGAAAATTTATCTGATGGTCTTAAAGAATCTCTAAATAAAAATATTAATATGAAAAAATTAATAGGTTTAGATAATAATAATATTCCATCAACATCATTATCAACAAAATTACAGACTGATTTAATAGATTAGTCAGTATTAGAAAATATTGATGAATTACCTGATTTTTTAACTAAAAGCATAAAATCAATGCAATAGTAGCAATAGGAAGAATAATAAAAGAAAATAATTAAAATGACATTTAAGAACATAGGCTATCCTTATAAAAGAACGTATTCTGGATTATTTAATCCTACAACGGATATATTATAGAATGCAAAAAATAAATTATTGAATTTATTATATACAAAAAAAGGATAGCGCATTATAGCTAATAATTGTGAATTTGGTCTAGATTTACAGAAGATTTTATTTGAGAATTTACCTTATGAAGATGCAGATAATTTAATTAAGAATTAGTTATAGCGATAGATTAATAGATGGATACCATAGATAAAAACACTGAATATTGATGTAAAATTTAAATAGTAGACAATTATTATAAACATAAAATTTTCTGTAGATTATGAACAATTTGAAACTATTATGTTGGAAATTATGAATAATGGATAAACGATAGATTAAATATTATAATAGAGATTTTGAGGCTCTATTAAAGTCATTAGTGGATTATGTAAAATATTATTATCCTAATTCATTTAATGATTTTTCGCCAGCCTCTCCAGCAATGGTGATATTAGAATTAATTGCTTATGTAGGAGATGTATTAAACTTTTATCTTGATAAACAAACTAAGTAGTCTATTTTGCTTTATGCTACACAAAAAGAACCTATCTATAATATTGCACAGTCATATGGATATAAGATTAAAACTGCTATTCCTGCTTTAGTATAGTTATAGTTTTCAATGCTAGTGCCAGTAAAAAATTAGAATATGCCTGATTATGATTATGCTACTATATTATATCCAGGAACTATAGTTTGTTCGTCATAGATAGATAATTCTTATTTTATTGTTTTAAATACTATTAATTTTAATGAACCAGACCGAATATTGGATACTCAGATATAGGAAAATCATTTTAAAATTTTAGTTAAAAAAGCGTATGGTTATTCAGTGGAATATAAAACTATTGAGGTAAATGTTGGTAATAATATAGGAAAATCAGAATATAGAATTTATTTGCCAGATAAGAATATAGTAAAAATATAGCAAGTTAAAGATATTAATAATAATTTGTGGTATGAAGTTATGAATATAGCAAATGATACAGTTATTAATCCAGAAGTAATATATAAAAATAATATGCGTGTTTTGAAAAGATTAAAAACAAGTAAGAGATTTAGAACTTTAGTAGACCCGCTAAATGATTCTACTTTTTTATATTTTGCTTCAAAAATAACAAGCGATAAAGTTTCTCAGTTGAATTAGCTGTATAAGAAATTTTACCAATATGATTATAACGAAATAGCCACTCCAAGTTTAATATTATTAAATAATAGTTATGGTGAAATGCCAAATGATACAACGCTTTATATAAAATATTTGAGAACTACTGAGGCTATTGCACCTGGTGGCAGTATTGATACTATAACATATAAACAAGATTATAATATAAAAACCAAAAATTAGGCTTTATATAGACAATTAGTAGACAATATATTTGTTTATAATCCTTCTCCTTCTGTAGGTGGACAGGGATTATAGTCTTTATAGCAAATAAAACAGAATGCCTTGGCTTTAATCAATTCTCAAAATAGAGTAGTTACTTAGGAAGATTATTTAAATGCTATCAATTTGATGCCCGCTGAGTATGGTAATGTAGCTAAATCTTATGTTCAGAAGAATGCTAAAAATGAGATTGAATTATGGGTGCTATCACAAGATATGAATAAAAGACTAGTAAAGACTAATACTCAAGTAAAATAGAATTTAGGATAGTTTTTACAGAGATATAGAATGCTGGGTGATAAAATTGTTATTAAAGACGCATATATTATCAATATAGGTTGTTAGTTTACAATTGCAGTAGAAAATAATTATTCTAAACAAGAAGTTTTATTTAAAGTATTGAATGAAATAAAATAGTTTTTCAATATTGACAATTTTTAGATAGGTACACCTATAAGCTATAATTTATTGAGAACAAAAATACTTAGTGTAGAAGGTGTAACCAATATAATAGATTTAACTTTAAGGAATATTAAGGGAAATGGCTATTCATAGGTATATTATGATATGGATAGTGCATTCGATAAAAATACAGGAAAATATTATACTAGTTATAGTCCATCAATTTTTGAAGTTTTAAATCCTGATATAGACATAATAGGGAGTGTAATATGATTTATAACGCAGCAATACCGTATTCTAATACAATATTTAATTTTGACATATTAAAAAATGCTGGTGGTGATCCTCAGTTATTATTAAGAAATAGAGGTTCTAAGAGTATAAGCAGAATACTATTAGGATAGCCAGTATTAACAGATTTTTAGTAGGAATATAAAGACAAAATTGAACAGAAAAAAATAAGATTATATGTATCTAATGCAGATTTATTAATAGGAAAATATTTTAATATGGATTTACATCCTATATTAAGTTAGTGGTAGCCTGGGATACATTTAATGGCTACTCCACCTAGTCATCAAAGTAGCCTTAATTCTTGCTGGATATATAGACAATCAGGAAAAAATTGGAGTAATTCTGGTGGTGATTATGATGAAAATCAAAAGTTTTCTTTATCTAGAAGTTTTAGAACTATCTATGAACCCCTAATGTTTGATATTACTGATTTTAGTGGTTCCAATGGTAATGGATTTTTATTAAAATATGAAGATGAAACTTAGCCTATAGGTGATATTTGGATATATTCTGCCAATACTCATACTCCGCTTTTTCCAGTTGAAGTATTATGTATCAATGATTATGATTATGTTATAAATAGCACAACTTATCAAGTATTTAATACTGATGACTGGAGGCATTGTATAGTTAATTTAGAAAATGAATATCATTTATCAGATGTTATAAAATTTAAATTAAAGATGTTTCCTAAATATTATAGTAGAGATTGGAGTAATAGTTATTATAAAGAATTAAGTGAACCGAATGTTATAGCACAATAGTATAAGAGCACTTATGCTATATATGATATTACAGAACTTCATCAAATGTAGGTGATTCCGCACGATTTGTTATATACTAGGATTTGTTGTGATGGATAGAGTAATTATTTTACTATTGATATGTCTCAGTTTGTGGTAGGCAGAAAATACAAGATAGAATTACAGATATAGAATAGGATTATTCCTATATAGAATTCAGAGTTTAAAATTGTGTAATGAAATATAATTAGGAATAGATTATAACATTAGAACAGGAATTTTATAGTCCTAGGAATGCTGTAGATTTATTAAATATCTATAAGTAGAATATAGATAAATTGTCAGCTTAGACTAAGTAGTTATCTTTATAGATAATAAAAAGTAAGATAATTAATAACTTAAAATTTAAAGATATAAAATATAATAGTAGTAATTAGATTTTATCAATAAATAATATAGAATATCATTTTTGTGATTGTGCATTGTATTGGATTGATGTATATAATACAATAAAAATTAATTAGGATAAACGAGGCATTCCTATATTGTGCATTAAATATTTAGGTTATGACAATTATACTGTTTATTTTTATAAGCATAATATATTATTGATTAATGATAATATGAAGTTGTGTTTTGGCATTAAAACATTTAAAAATAATCGTATTAGTGGTAATGCTGAGATTGGTAATTTAAGGATTAATATAGGTAATTATCAATAGAATATATTATTAACTAATATAGATAAATATAATTATTATGAATATGCAATAATAAAAGAAAATGAATAGTAGTCAATTGATATTGATTTTTATTATGAAGCATATAGGAAAGCTAATATTCATATAATAAATCCATTAATATTATGAAAATATAGCCTGTAAAAAGAGAAAATATATAGTTTGAGTATTATTCTATTAATACTATCATAACCAATGAAACCGAGTTATTATAGTTTGTATCACAATCTAATTATAGTTATGAAGAATATTTACCTATATTTAATTTGCTAATAGATAATAGATATATAACTAATGAAGTTGTAGATTATATTCCTAATTTTTATATTAATAATTTTAAGTATGATATAGATGTAAATAATTATAATTTTAGTGAACAGGATAAAATTACTTATTCTGTAATGGTGCCAGAAGATGTAGTAAAAAATACTTCTTTACCTATGAAATATATGTTATCTAATACTTAGAATGAAAATAGATTATAGTATTATTTTTCTAATTATTTTTACAGGAATAAATTAGTTAATACTAGAGCAAATGATTATAATAATTTATCAAAAATAAAGAATAAAATATTAAAAACATATTCTAATGATGAACCAAATATATATCCATTTTTGTTATAGGTTGTAGAGCCATCTAATTTAATGTATCGATATCTAATAAAGAATTTTAATGGATTTGAGGTTATTATTCCCCCTTCTGATATTATGACTACAAGTGTTTATAATGATAATAATTCTATTAAAATTGAGTTGTAGAAAAATATTATATCTGATTATTAGCATTATGGCTGTCAAGTCTATCCTACTCCAATTAATGCTGAATTTATGGCAACATATTTAAATTAGCCCGGTAATATCAGTAAATTAATAATGACGGTTGATACTACAGATATGAATAATTTATTAGATAGAAATATTGATTATTTTATTATGATGAATGGTAGAAAATTTCCTATAGAATATTATCCTCATAATGGAAGAACATATAGAACTGAATCAAATATAACAAATTCATAGTATATATATGAATAGACTGGTCAGTGGTGTGATAATTTTAATTCTCCTTATCCTTTTGATATATTGCCTGTATATGCATTATCATTTTAGGGAAATTAGTTATTTATAGGCAATTCTTGGATTAAAAAAGAATATAATTATCCGTTACATTTCCATTTTGAAAACTCTAAAGTATTGAAATTTAATGTTAATTATCCTAAGTCTTTGGGAGTAAACTTTTAGTTAAATAATAAATTAGGATATTATAATTCTTTAATACCCAATGAATTAGGATTAGCACCTTTGAGAATTAAAATAGAAAATAATGAATATAAAATTTTAGAACCTACTGTTTATAGTTATTCTATTAAATTATATAATGAACAAAATGATATTTCTGGTTCTTCATCATTTAAATATAAATTATTAAATTAGCCATTATATTCATTGAATAAAGATAGTGAAAATTATTTTGGTATATCAAGATTTAATAATATGATGTTTGATAATAATAAGTATGTCAATATATGTTCTATTATATATAACCAATAGAATACTTAGTTTCTATATGAAC
>Ga0179956_1111350_pt1 | contig 9038 bp, 9 predicted proteins | sample AD_JPNTR3_sludge_FD_135991 | JGI IMG/M metagenome (GOLD analysis project Ga0179956, IMG submission 135991) | Metatranscriptome of active sludge microbial communities of municipal wastewater-treating anaerobic digesters from Japan -... | ecosystem: Engineered > Bioreactor > Anaerobic > Digestate... | reverse complement strand
TGCAAAGTAAAGAAATATTAATAGAAATTCACATAAAATCTATCAGGAGGTTATCATGAAAACAAAAGTAAAAATTTTGACTTTGGCTGTCGCAACCCTTCTAGTGAGTGGATGTTCAACCAGTATGCATCTGAGCAGGGCAAGCAAGCATCAGGGTGATGACATATACCATAACCCTTCTGTTAGCAATAATGAAGAACCTGCGGTTGCAGTTACCGCCGAAAAAGAGGCAAATAAGCAAGGCTTAGATTTGGCCGAACTTGAAAAAAGGTATTACGATATCCTTGCAAGCGACTCAACCGGTAAGATTGATACATTGGTTTACAAAGCCGATGATAAGGATAATCCGTATGACAGGCTACTTTCCACATCGTATGAGGATTCATACCGTAGGAGGCAGGAAGCCAGACTTAGCGGTTATAACAGCTATGCCGATTTCTACGACGATTTATGGTATGCTTCGGTTTACGACCCTTCGTTTTACAATGTGATAGTGTATGGAGGTCATGTTTGGGTTGAACCGAACTATATTTCCTCCATGTTTTTATGGCCCTATCGATACAACAGGTATGGTTATTGGGGCTACAATCCGTGGAGTTTCTACATGGGATGGGGATTTGGTTATGGTTATCCCTACTATTCGTATTGGGGTTACCCCTACTATTCCTATTGGGGAAACCCATACTACTACGGAGGATACGGATGGTATGGCTGGAATAGCTATATGTGGGGATATAATAGTGGTTTTTGGGACGGATATTATGGTGGATTCCAAGTGAATGGTGTGAGTTATCACTATGGTAGAAGGCCTGTTTCCGGAAATACTGCCTATGAGCCCACGGGAATAGGAACTTCTCAAGGGGCAAGTATTGGCAGTGTTACCGGTTACCTCTCAACAAAACAACCTACCCTTCAGGCTTCAAATAATAACTCTGCAAGCGGTAGTTTGAGTGCTGTTTCGCAAGAGCCTACAAAAAAACCTATTGGTCAGGCTGTAGTTAGGCAACCTTCAAACACAAACCCTGAAAGAGGACAAAATCAACCACAACTCAGGGAGCCTGTTCGTAATCCCGACCTAATAAAACGACCTTCACGGGAAAGTTTGAATGTCAACCCCACAAGGGTTAAACCCGGGGATGGTCAGAACAGAACGGGTTCAGGAGGAACTTATAATCCCAGCTATACTCGTCCACAACCGGGGAATAGCAATGAGTTTAACAGACCAATCAGAGGTTATCCTTCAACTGAGGCTGTCAGAGGAGATGGCGAAAGAAAGCCCAGAACTTCGGTTGAAAGAGGAAGTAAACCTTCATCCTCCGAATCATATGCTTCGCCCCATCGAGGCAGAACATCTTCTCCAAGCTCTTCTGAAAGGAATAATTCAGGGAGTAGCAGTTATTCAAGGCCTAGTAGTTCCGGCTCTTCATCGTCATCGGGAAGTGGTTTTGGAAGCAGCTCCGGCAGTAGTTCAAGAAGTAGTACAGGTAGTTCCGGCGGCAGTTCTTCCGGAGGAACACGTACACGTACAAGATAGTTTGCAGTCTTTTGCTAAGTAATGCTTAAGCATTGGCGTAATTCCGCATGAATTAACTGATGCAACTCTTTGCTTAACAATCGAATACGCAAAATAATTCGTTTAATTTAATTACACCAAAAACATACAATGGCTCGAAAACTCTTCTTTCTAATTATAATGCTAAACTCCTTGCATGTGTTGGCGCAAGACCATCAGGATGCTTTGCGTTTATCGCAGTCCCTTAATTCGGGTACTGCCCGATTCGTTAGCATGGGAGGGGCTTTTGGAGCCCTTGGAGCCGATTTCTCATCGCTTAGTTTTAACCCTGCCGGGTTGGGAGTATATCGAACTTCAGAATTTACTGTAACCACTAGCATTAAAAATAAGGAGGTAAATTCTGTGTACTTAAATCAACCTGCTAAGGATTATCGCACACGTGTACTTTTTGACAACCTGGGATTTGTTGCATCCTTTAAAACGTTAAAGGAAGAGGAGAAGGGTTTGGTTCATGTTAATATTGGTATGGGGTATAATCGTTTACACGATTTTTTTGAAGAATCTTATGCAAATGGCGCCAATTCTTCCGGCTCAATGATGAACTATTTCGCAACCGCAGCCGGGGGTACTAATTATTTTAATTTGACCGATAACGAGAACAACAATCCCTATGGCGGATTATTCCCTTGGGATGCGGTAATGGCGTGGAACACATTTTTGATAGATACTGTTCCGGGTTCAGCAAACTCTTATACCCGTGCAATTAATGATGGTGAAGGGGTATATCAAGACCAATCATTATCATCTTCGGGGGGGGTGGGGGAATATGCATTCTCTCTCGCTGCCAATTTTTCCAACAAACTGTTTATTGGTGGTACGCTGGGTGTTCAGGATATTTACTACAGACAGCAACAGTACTATTCAGAAGAAGCAGTCGGCGACAATTCCCCTTTGCCAAACGGTGACAGGTTTGAAAGTTTCGATTACACACAAACTTTGGTAGTTGAGGGATCCGGTGTAAATTTTAAAATTGGCGCAATTTATAAACCTATACAAATATTGCGATTGGGTATTGCACTGCATTCTCCCACCTTTTTTAGTATAAACGAAACCTACCGTGCTTCAATGAAGTCATTTTTTAACAATTTTGACTCTAAAGCCAGCACGCCATTGAATTTGTATGACTACAGAATAAAAACTCCTGCCAGGGCCATTGCCTCTATTGCCCTTACCTTTGGGGAGTTGGGTTTAATAAGTTTTGATTATGAGTATCTGGATTATGGTACTTCTCAATTTATAAAAGGGGGCGATGGATACCGTTTTACTGACGAGAATAATGCCATATCGAGAATTTATACAAAAACTTACAATATTAAGGCAGGAGGCGAAGTATGGCTGAAAAAATTGGCTCTGAGAGCCGGATATGCTCAATATGGCAGCCCTTTTGCTAGCCATATCAGCTTTGGAAATTCTGATATTAAGGTATTATCAGCGGGCTTTGGTTTACGAATCGAACAATTTTTTATCGACTGGGCATACCAAAGATATTTCTACAACGATTCCTTCACCATGTATATAGACTCTCCTGTTATTACACGGGATTTGTCGCAAAATAAATTTTTCCTCACGTTGGGATATCGATTCTAACGAGCCATTCATATTGTGCTGATTGATTGCCAACGTTAATTGGCTCAAAGTGTTTTTCACCTGATTAATATAGAAAATGGAAATAACGGCGGGATATTAGCCGCGTAATAAATTCAGGCTTTCCATTCCGCAGTTGCAGATTAAGTCAATAATGGAGAGATTGGGTATAAATCCCAACTTATAGCCAAAAACCTGATGATAGGGAATAGCGCATTGCTCAGCCTGTTTAATGAATTCAGGGAACTTGGGACTAATGTAATTTCGGAAATCGCTTATGGAATTGGGATACTCTTTAATGAAACCATCCGTTTCGACTATGTTAACTTGAAGATCCAAAATATCGAAAAGGGTATTTAGTAGTTCCATGTTGAAATCCCAAAGGTAAAGGCGATCTTTTTCATAAAAACCGACAAGATAATCGGCAATGAACTCAAAGAATGAAGAATTCGTATAGGCTGACTCAAGGGCCCGCCAATGCTCTTTTTTCCATTTCACCGAATTGTCTATCCTGATATCCTTAATAAAAGTTCTGTTGCCATTGGGCTTGACCACAGGTATTGTTAACGGTAAGGACCCATTGGCAGAATAGATAATGCATCTGTTCCGATAGGTTTGTTTCTGATACATTTCGTGCCCTTCAATTAAAACCTCTTCACATTGCAAAAGTTGATGGAAGTAGAAAACGGGCGGGAGATATGCAGTTGAAAATATTGATTTACAATGAGCCATCTTTAAATGATTACAAGGACAAAGATATATCATTAACTCAAAGGGCAGCAGAGATACTTGAGTAACATCAAAACAAATGGCTTAAAAATCTCAATCTTCGAACAAAGAAAACTTATCGCTGTTTTTATTCAGAATGATTCAAAATAATTGCATTGCAAAGTTATGTTTGAGATTAAGATGCCCAAAATGGGCGAAAGCATTGAACAGGCCACCATTACCAAATGGTTTGTTAAAGAAGGAGATATTGTTGAGGAGGATACTGTACTCCTCGAAATTGCTACCGATAAGGTTGATTCAGAAATACCATCACCCGTTGCGGGTAGAGTAGAAAAAATACTGTTCAGTCAGGATGCGGTTGTGCCCGTGGGTAAAGTGATAGCTATTATCAATACCTCACCGACCGGGGAAAATGATGAGAAAACTTCGAAGGCGGCTATAGCAGAAGTTCAAACTCCGGCAAAATCCGATACTGTTAGCATTACGGACCCGGGCGGTAAAGAAACCCTTTCGAAGCGCCGTTTTTATAGCCCATTGGTTAAGACCATGGCAAAGCATGAGAACATTGCTGAAGAAGAACTTGATAAGATTGTTGGGTCCGGTAAAAATGGCAGGGTGAGAAAGGATGATGTCGTTAATTACCTGAAAAATAGAGATTCAAAGTTTGGTGGCGAGAACATCGAAATTGGCAGTAAGCCTGATGTGGAAAAGGTAAAAGTTGGAGCATCATTGAGCGCAGGAGATGAGATTATCCAGATGGATAGAATGCGGAAGCTGATTGCCTCGCACATGGTGGCTTCGAAGCAGATATCTCCCCATGTAACCAACATGGTTGAAGCCGATGTAACATCGATAGTAAAATGGCGCGAGGCAATGAAGGAAAAGTACATGGAAAAATACAGGGTAAAGTTAACCTACGTGCCTGTTTTTATTGATGCCGCCGCACGGGCCATTGGCGATTTTCCATTGATAAATTCATCCGTGGATGGCGATAATATCATAGTGAAAGGTAGTGTAAACATCGGGATTGCCGTGGCAAAACCCGAAGGAGGATTAATCGTACCCGTGGTGCGCCAGGCTAACAAATTGAACCTGCCGGGAATTGCAATGGCAGTTAGTCAGTTGGCTGAATCGGCCAGAAATAACACACTATCGCCAAACGATATTCAGGATGGCACTTTTACCATTACCAATTTTGGTACATTCAGAAACGTAATGGGTACGCCCATCATATCACAACCGCAGGTTGCCATATTGGCAACAGGAACCATCGAGAAGAAACCAGCTGTAGTGGAAACCGAGTATGGCGATATCATTGTGCCAAGGCATAAGATGTTCCTTAGCCTTTCATACGACCATAGAATTATCGATGGTGCCCTTGGTGGGGCATTCCTAAGGCGAGTGGCCGATTATCTGGAACAATTTGACACGAAAAGAGAGATATAAAGTTAAACTTTTGAATTTGTGGGCTATACAAATTGGTATAACCCTTTTTAAAAAACTAATGCTATGCAGTATGTTCGTAGGAACGACAAAAAGTTCGGAATTAAACAAACACCCAAAGAGGTTCTGCAGAAGTGGTTCTATTTAATGACCCTTGGCAGAGCCATTGACGAAAAAGCCCCTGATTACCTGAAACAAAGCCTCGGCTGGAGTTATCATGCACCATATGCCGGGCACGATGGCATTCAGCTGGCAATAGGCCAGATTTATGATAAAAAAACAGACCACATATTCCCTTACTACAGAGATATGCTAACGGTTATTTCTGCCGGGATGACGTCGGAGGAAATAATACTTAATGGCATTTCAAAGGCAACCGATCCTTCCAGTGGTGGAAGGCATATGAGTAATCATTTTGCAAAAGCAGATTTGAATATACATAATACTTCCAGCTGCACAGGCAATCATACCCAACATGCCGCTGGCCTTGGTAGGGCTTTTAAAAAATACAACCACCCCGGTGTTGTAATCAGCTCACAAGGTGAGTCATCAGTTTCCGAAGGTTATGTGTATGAGGCCATAAACGGCGCTTCAAACGAAAAATTACCCGTGATTTTTGTTTTTCAGGATAACGGTTACGGGATTTCGGTACCTAAAGAGGATCAAACTGCGAACCGAAAAGTAGCCAACAATTTTTCAGGATTTAAAAATCTGAAAATATTCCACTGCAACGGAAAGGATGTGTTTGATTCCATGAATACCATGTTCGAAGCCAAGGAGTGGGTTGTGAAAAACCAAATGCCTGCCATTGTTCAGGCCAATTGTGTACGCATACACTCGCATTCCAATTCCGACAGGCATGAGCTGTATCGGGCAAAGGGAGAATTGGAATATGTGCTGAATGCAGATCCTTTGGCAAAATTCAGAAGTATGCTTATCCGATACAATCGCTTTACAGAAGAGGAGTTGCAAAAGATTGAAAGCGATGTCAAGGCGGAAGTGAAAGAAGCACATCGGAAGGCCATGGCGGCACCCGACCCTGATCCGGGTTCAATTAATGATTTTGTTTTACCCGATGCAAACGTAAGCAATAAGTATCCCGAAGGGGTACATGATTTTCAAGGAGAGCCCAAGAAGTTAATAGAGGCAATAAACGAAACCCTGAAAGCAGAATTTAGGCATAATCCCGATACTTATATTTGGGGTCAGGATGTGGCTCACAAGGACAAGGGTGGTATTTTTAATGTTACCAAGGGTATGCAGCAGGAGTTTGGGAAGGAACGGGTATTCAATGGCCCCATTGCCGAAGATTTCATATTGGGAACAGCCAACGGTATGAGCCGATTCTCCGACAAGATTCGCCTTGTGGTTGAGGGGGCTGAATTTGCCGACTACTTTTGGCCGGCCATGGAACAATACGTTGACTCGGCACACGACTATTGGCGGTCGAACGGAAGATTTGTTCCCAACATAACCATACGACTTGCGAGTGGGGGCTATATTGGTGGAGGATTATACCATTCGCAAACCATTGAGAGTGCTTTGGCCACTATCCCTGGGGTGAGGATTGTGTACCCATCCTTCGCCGACGATGCAGCGGGTTTGCTTCGCACAAGCATCCGATCGAAGGGAATGACCCTGTTTCTTGAACCGAAAGCGTTATATAATTCTACTAAAACGGCTACATCCATTCCCGATGACTTTGAGGTGCCTTTTGGTAAGGCCAGGATACGTAGATTGGGTACCGATATTTCGATGATTACCTACGGCAATACCACTCCTATGTGCCTCGAAGTGGCCGAACGATTACAGACTGAAAAGGGTATTAGCGCTGAAGTGTTGGATATTCGATCGCTCATCCCCCTGGATAGGAAAGCAATACTTGCAACAGTTAAAAAAACAGGAAAGGCACTTGTGGTTCACGAGGACAAACTATTTGCCGGGTTTGGAGGCGAAATAGCATCAATCATTGCCGAGGAAGCTTTTGAATATCTTGACGGTCCGGTAAAGAGGGTAGGAGCCACCTTTACTCCGGTTGGGTTCAATAGGATACTTGAGGCGGCCATATTGCCCAATGTTGACAAAATATTTGCGGCTGCATTGGAATTGGCAGAGTACTAGAAAGAATATTAATTGACAGAAAGGTTATTATATATGAGTCAGATGAAAACAGCCATAGTTTATAGCCATAGCGCAAAAAAGACTGCTCTGGTGGCAAATCAAATAAAGGCCATGGCAAGCATGAAGGGCATTGAAGATCTGAATGTTGATGAGCTATCCGTTGAAAAGTTAATGGATTATGACAGGTTAATCATCGGTGTATCAACGTGGTTTGATGGAGAACTGCCTCGCAATTGGGATGAATTGGTACCGGCCATAGAGGATTTAAACTTTAAAAATAAAAAGGTGGCCATATTTGGTAACGGGAATCAGGTTGGTTATCCTGAAAACTTCGGTGATGCTGTTGGAATTATGGCCGACCTGTTTGAATCGTTGGGAGCTGAAATAATTGGAAAGACGAGCATTGAGGGCTATACTTTCGAGGCATCAAGGGCTTTGAGAGGAAAATTTCTGGCTGGCTTGGTGCTCGATTTTGAAAATCAACACCAGCTGAATGAGGAAAGGATTAAGAAATGGGTAAATGGTTTGTAATGCAAACTATAGGAATTATTATCTGGGAGGCATAACTTTTTACATTTGACATTAAGTATTAAGCAAAAATTCCACAATATTTGTAAATTAATTTTAATGCAATTATATTTGTTAATTGTATTGTACATTCTTTGTTAATCAATAATAAATTTAACAACAGTAACATGGAAATTCTAAGCATTAAGGGAACGCAGGAAACGCCTGAAATCCTTTTTGATAAAGCAGCCGGCATTTTTTCAATATCCGGAAAATCATTGCCGGAAGATGTTAAGGAGTTCTATAATCCTGTGCTGAGTTGGATAGAAGAATACGCAACTTCGCCAAACCCTGAAACAAGGCTTAAAGTGAAGATGGATTATTTCAATACCGCTTCATCGAAAATGATATTGGAATTATTTGAACTTTTCAAGGGTATAATTGACGGTGGACATAAAGTGATAATTGATTGGTATTATCAGGAAGATGATGAAGACATGCAGGATGCAGGAGTTGACTATGCTGACATCTTAGAAATTCCGTTCGAATTTATTAGCTATCAACCATTAAATGATTAATTATCTTCATTTAATAGGATTACATCGTTTCAGCTAAAATACACGCATCTTCATAATGACAACTCTTACCATAGAAGCAACAGAAATCACCCCCAACGTCACGCTGGATAAAGATAAAGGACGCTTTATTATTGAGGGCAGATGTCTTCCTGAAGATGTGAAAGGTTTTTTTAACCCCATTATCGAATGGTTTGAGGGTTATTTGAAAGACCCCAATGACGTTACCAATATTATTTTGGATTTTGAATATTTCAATACTGCATCATCGAAAATGATCTTAATAATTCTATCTAAGCTAAGGGATATTCAAAAATTCGGAAAAAAGATTGAGGTTACCTGGAGATATCCTAAATATGATGTGGAAATGGAAGAGGCAGGGATGGAGTTTTCAGACCTTTTATCTATTCCTTTTAACTTGAAGCCCAAGGTGGATAATAGTTAAGCACTACCAAACCCATAAGTATCATGCACAAGTTGAGTATTAAAGCCAAAAAAGATTCACC
>Ga0179956_1056737_pt1 | contig 9544 bp, 12 predicted proteins | sample AD_JPNTR3_sludge_FD_135991 | JGI IMG/M metagenome (GOLD analysis project Ga0179956, IMG submission 135991) | Metatranscriptome of active sludge microbial communities of municipal wastewater-treating anaerobic digesters from Japan -... | ecosystem: Engineered > Bioreactor > Anaerobic > Digestate... | reverse complement strand
TCTCCGATGCCATTCGAATTCAACGTCTTGGACAAAGACGCGGTGGAATCGATGTATCTTACGTCGAAATCTCAAAACTGGCGTAAATGGGCTACAGGGGTAACTGACTTTTCAGATAGCTTGAGTGGGGTTTTGGTGAGAGATACAGCATTAGGGGTTTCTTATCGGCAGATCGCCACAGACCTAAACGAAACCTTACGAGTCCCGTTCAAGAGATCGCTCGTAGTCGCCAGAACCGAAGGCAACCGTGCGCAACGTACTGCAACTTTGTACCAGTACCAGGAAAGTGGGGTCGTTGAAGGTTACAAGCGTTTGGCGAACAAAGCCAAGGCGTGTATGGCCTGTCTTGTCTTGGACGGCGAATTCTTCAAAGTTAGCCAGGCCTTTACGGACCATCCAAACGGTGGGTGTGCGATGGTGCCAGTAATCAAAGGTGCCAAGGAGCCTACTTGGGAGACAGGTACGGAATGGTTGGAGCGCCAAGATCCAGAATACCAAAGGGCTCGGATGGGTCCGGAGTACTACGATGCTTGGAAACGTGGCGATTTTCAATTGAAAGATATGGCTACGATTAAACAAAATTCCGTATGGGGAGGAAGTCCGGAGAAGGCACCTCTGAAGAGCCTAATCAAAGCCGAAACTCCGAAGGAGTATATAAGAAATGCACAGGCTTTGCAGCAGGAATATTACGAAAACGCGAAAGACCAAAGAGAACGCTTTGAGGGACTGATGGAAAGGCAGCTGGCTAATGCAGGTATGGATAAGGACGAGGTTCTCAATTCGATGGCTACTTTGATGGACCCAAACATCCGCCAGGGGATTAACGTGCCTATGAAGAATGTTAAAGATATATTGGCCGAAGGAGAATTGAAAAATACGTACCATTTCAATTCTGACCCAACGAAAAATTTCGCTATGGAGTATAGGACGAAGGCCGAGGCAGAAGTCATCGGTATACCCAAGAATACGCTCGATCCAGAAAAACGACCTATTTACGGGGCACTTAACAATAAACCTCACTACAGTAGCGGCTTTTCTTATGGAGAAGTCGAATTGGTTTTGGATCCATCAGTCCGGACAAGATCCTCTTTCACTCTCGGCGACTCTTTCGAAAGAAATGCTGTAGCGTCTCCAGTAGCCCATCCAAGTTTAGCGTCTATGGGCAACGCGATGAACGCCGAAGCCTTTATGAAAGGTGATTGGGGTCACTTTATGTATGTGGAAACACAAATCTTTGGAGGAGTAGACATCAAAAGAGACGTGTCCTATATCCTTGTTCGGGAAGAGTCTGAAAAAGCGGCTCTTACGAAGCTTTTAGAAAAATACGGTTATAATATACCTGTAAAGTTGTATGGAACGTAAAGGAGGAACAGTATGTATAGAATTATAATTAGCAACCCGCCTTACTATCTTTTAGTTGATGAGAAAAGGGTCAAAAGTTGGGATGATGCTACGATGGCTTATCAATACGAGGATGGACCTGATCCTAAAACGTATGAGCCTAAGATGATTGGAATCTGGTTGAAGTTTAATCCATTCTACAAACTCGCAAGTCCGGAAGAAACAAAGAGAAAATTCACTTTGAAGGGAGGAAAGTTAATTGAGGTCAAGTAGACTAACAGAAAACATAAACTCTTATAAGTTAATGCTTGATTTTCTCAAATTTGGAGGTAGCATTATAATGGGTACGCCAGAGGGCGTGAGTATTAATTAAGTTAAGGAGACGAGATGTCTGATATAGAAGTAAACGAAATACAAGATGGTGACCCTATGGAGTCTGTAGCTCCAGACGAGAAGAAGTCCTACGAGACGTTCGATGAGTTTCTCGCAACTCAGGATCAACCCGTGCAGGAACTGTACAAATCACACACGAATGGCCTAAGATCCGCTTTGGTCAAGGAGCGTGAGGAGAAGAAAGCACTGGTTAATCAAATTCGAAACCTTCAGACCAAAGCCGAAAAAGGGTCCGAGATGGAGAAGCAACTGTCCGATATGGCTGCCAAACTCGAAGAAGCTAATCGCATTTCTGCGGAAGCTATTCGAAAGGCCGAATTTACGGAGCAGGCTTTGAGTCCGGAAGTGGGGTGCTTAAATGTGAAGGCGGCATACGCCCTCGCAAAGGCTGAGGACTTGTTCGATAAGAACTCTCATCCCGATTGGGAGGAATTGAAGAAACAAGCTCCCGAGCTTTTCAAACAGAAGACTCGTGTTTCTACAGATGCGGGTCGCGATACGATCAAGACCACTGGTACGATGAACGAAATACTTCGGAGTGCTGCTGGCATAAAATAGTGAGGAGCTAAATATGATTACTCGAAGTGATGTTGAGGCTTTGGTCCCCGAAGATGTCTCGAAAGAGATATTTAAGACGGTGGCCGAATCCTCAATAATTATGAAACTTGGACGCAAATTGCCTAACTTGGCTGCTGGCGTCCGTAGAATGCCCGTGATGAGTGCATTGCCTATGGCTTACTTCGTCGACGGGGTGCCTGGAGACGTTAATCCTTCAGGCGACAATGCTGTGGGGTTCAAGCAAACGACTGCGGCGGAATGGAAGAACAAATTCCTATACGCCGAAGAAATCGCCTGTATTGTACCCATTCCTATATCCGCCCTTGAAGATGCTTTCTACGATATTTGGGGAGAAATCAAGCCATATATCGGTGAGGCTATGGGCGCTGTCTTTGATGCTGCCGTGCTCCACGGAACGAATGCTCCGGCGAGCTGGCCGGACGATCTTGTTCTTGGTGCCACTACGGCGGGTAATGTCGTGGCCTTAGGAGATCTTGGTGATCTCTACGACGACGTAATGGGATACGATGCCGATACGGATACACCAGGATTGATCTCTCACGTAGAAACTGATGGCTATCTGCCAACTGGATTCGTGTCTGGGGTTACGATGCGTGGTCGTCTCCGTGGATTGAGGGCGGACAATGGTGCAGGTCTACCATTGTTTAAGCCCGCCGGTGAAGGTATGAAACCCGCGACTTCACCAGATGTTTTGGATGGACTACCGTTGTACTTCTCTACGAATGGAGCTTTGGACGAGTCCGAGGCGTTACTGATCGTAGGCGATTGGGACAAGCTGGTATATGCTTTCAGAAGTGACCTTACTTATAAGATCTTGACTGAAGCTGTCATCCAAGACCCAACTACTCAGCAAATCATTTACAACCTTGCCCAGCAAGATATGGTCGCTTTACGGTGCTATATGCGAATCGGATGGCAGTTGCCGAATCCAGTTAATCGCATTAATACCAACGAAGCTACTCGTTATCCATTTGCGGTGCTGACGCCAGGTTCTGTAAGTCCTTAAAGGAGCCTGAGATGGCACCTACTTCGAATCAAATTAAACGAGTCCGAAGGATGACCGAGGAGTCGGATTTTACAAGTCCGTATTCGGATGAGGAGATTTCTGACATTATATCCGAAGCCGCGATAATGGATTCGAATGGGAAGATGCCGATAGATCCGGATTGGATCGAAACGTATGATTTGTACGATGCCGCCTCTCGGATTTGGCTTGAGAAAGCTGCCAAAGTAGCCAAGGAGTTTGATTTCTCATCGGATGGAGGGAACTTCAGCCGATCTCAGAAACAGGCTCAATATTTGAAGCAGGCTGCTATGTTTGCTGGCCGCTCGACGGCCAAATCCGGGAGGTACGTCAAAGTGCCACCTACGAACGTTATAGGTTTTGAAGATATCTACTACAAAGATTGGCTTGACGATTATGAAAACCGTTTGGTCTGAGGAAGATAAAGCCCTGATGAGGGAAGCCCAAGCCTCTACTATGGGAGACGAGGGCTACGCGTGGAGGTATTCGACCACAACTCAGGACGATTACGGCCAGGTCGAATATCCTTACGTTAGGGATGAGGAGCCTATGGAAGTCGGGATCGAGTTTTCTACAGGCACCGAGCTTCACGGTGCTGATATGACTGTCGTCCAGTACGATGCCGTTCTCCGACTTCCATATGGAGCCAAACTGGGTGAGAAGGATCGTTTTGAGCTGACTGGATTCAGAGGTGAAGTTTTGGAAGTACCTATCCTATTTGAGGTTCAGTCTCCGCAAGGCTTAGGTTTATCTGGCTCTGTAGTTAATCTTCGAAAGGTAGAGACGTAATGGCACTCGTAGAAATTACAAACGGAGATAAATTTATTCAAGCCCTCGAGGGAGTGAAAAAGACCGTGAGCTCTGAAGTTTGTTTGGCAGCTGTTCAGGCTGGGGCTGGTATAGTTGAGGCCGCAGGTAAGCTAAACATTGATAAACAAGGGCTTCGAGACCAAGGCAAGCTAATAGGCTCTTATCAGGTGTACGATCCTAAGGTTTCGAGGGATGGTGCCGAATGCAAGGTCGGATCGCGGGGTGTTATATACAACGCAGTCCACGAGTTTGGAGCCACTATTAGTGCGAAAAGAACTAAATATCTGGCTATTCCTACGGAGGGCAATAAAAGCCCGACACCGAAAGAAATGGGCGGATTGCATTTCGTGTCAGGCAGGGGTGGAGGAGTTTTAATGGACAAGGCTGGTGAAGTGAAGTTCGTTTTGAAGCCTTCGGTGAAGATACCTGCGAGACCGTACCATAGGCCAGCGGTGGACGAAAGCCGTCGAGAGGTATTGGATGTGATGGCGGCTACTATTCGAAGGAGCTTATCTTGACGGATTATGCGGACTTCGAAACGGTGATGGTGTCCAAGCTCCAAACTGATTTGGAGTCAGTCGTTGGTTCGAGGATATACCCGGTTCAACTCCCTCAAGGGGTTAAATATCCAGCTATAGCTTATACAAGGGTCGATGCTGTTCGTGTTTTGACCCATGATCAGACGAGTGCTGGATTGGTCGCGTCGAGATTTCAATTCGACATTTATGGGGAGACGTACGGTGACGTGCGAGCCGTTTCGAAAGCACTCCGCCAATCACTGGTTGGCTGGCAGGACCTGACTTTGGATCCACCCGTCCACTCCTGTTTGCCGGCTTTGGAGCAATCTTCGGTCGTACCGGACGTCCCGTTATATCGTATGATTGTAGATTATATCTTCAATCATCAAGAAAGTTGAGGTTAATGTGAAATATGCTGCATTTGGGACTGAACTTTGGAAGGATGGTGAGAAAATCGCAAACCTTTCTTCCATTAGTGGTCCATCACCTACTATGGACACGATAGATGTCACAACCCACGACAGCCCCAACGGCTGGGAGGAGATTTTGCCGTCTATTTTGAGGTCTGGTGAAGTAACTTTCGACATTGTTTACGATCCTGGCGAAATAACTCATCAGTCTTTTATGTCTGCTCTGGGGAGCGAAACTGAGTGTGAATTCGAGCTTCGCTTTCCGGACGTCAATTACACTTCGTGGATCTTTGACGGGTTCGTTACTGGTTTTGAACTCTCCGCGCCAGTCGAAGATAAACTTGGTGCAAGCGTTACTATTAAAGTAACTGGCTCTATAGACTTTCTGGGCAGTTACTCGCCCTAAAGGAGGAACGAATGGCAAAATATGCTGCTTTTGGAACGAAAATTTTACGCGGTGCTGTAGAAATACCGCAGGTGTTATCTATTTCTGGGCCGTCTCCCACGATGGATACGATAGATGTTACGACCCACGATAGTACTGATGGTTGGGAAGAAATCCTGCCTTCAATTCTCAGGTCCGGTGAAGTGACCTTCGACGTCGTTTACGATCCGGCTTTGACCGCATTCAAATATGCGAGCGGTGGCATCCCATACGATATGGTTAATCGGACCAAGTCTACTTGGACGATTACGTTGCCAACCTCGCCTGCGAAATCTTGGGTGTTTCCGGCCTACGTAACCGGTTTCGAGCTCCAAGCTCCCGTGGAAGATAAATTATCAGTATCTGTTACTCTCCGAGTAGCTGGTGCAATTACTATTCCTTAGGAGGAAGAATGTTAACTAAAGATCAGATTCTCAATGTTAAAGACTACCAAATTGAAGAGGTCGAAGTCCCTGAATGGGGAGGTTCTGTTTTTGTTCGTGGATTGACCGGTGCGGAACGAGACGAGTACGAAGCGTCTATGGTCCAGTTTCAAGGCTCCAAAGTCAAGAGTATGGAGATTAGAAACATTCGCGCCCGAATGGCTGCGTATGCCATTTGCGATGCGGATGGCAATCGTGTGTTTTCTTCTTCGGACGTTTTAGCTTTGTCGAAGAAGTCAGCTGCAGCGTTGGATCGAATTATGACTGTCGCTGCACGTTTATCTGGTATGACTGCTGAGGATCAGGAAGCGCTGCGAAAAAACTTGCCAGTGGCAGCTCCTATGGAAACTTCAGAAGATTTTGTTTCAGACTCGCCCTTGCTTTAGGATGCACGGTTGAGGAACTACTGAACAGGATATCTTCGAGAGAATTGACTGAGTGGATGATGTTTTACGATATGGAACCTTTTGGGTTGGAAGCGGATCTCTATGGGCACGCCAGTACCCAAGCCGTTATCGTAAACCTATTTCGGGATAAGAAACATCGTCCAGTAGAGCCGTCTGATTTTATTCCGAAATTCGGTAGGGCTGACTCTACAGAAGCCATAGGATTTGCCAGAGCGATGCACGAGTTTTTCAAGAAACCTGAAGATGGGAGCTTAGAGTGAACGTTGGTGAGCTGCTGGCTACTTTGAAGTTGGATGGGTCCGACTTCAGTAAAGGAATCGACTCTGCCGAGCATAAGACCAAGTCCTTGATAGAAAAGATGGGGACGACCGGTAAGGTCATTCAAGGGATTGGAAAGACTGCGCAGATAGGTTTCGGGGCGTTTGGAGTAGGTGCGGCCACGGCAGTGGGTGGAGTAGTAGCCGTTGGAGCCGCACTTACTAAGTTTGCATCGGATGCCTCAGCGATACCTGGTATTCAAGGAGCTTTCGAAGGGTTGACGTCTGCTTTCGAGGGTGGCAGCGAACGAATGTTGAGTAGTTTGCAAGAGAGTTCGTATGGGATGGTATCCAACGTCGACTTAATGAAAACCTTCAACTCAGCCGCCCAGTTGGTTAGTGTGGATTTCGCGCAGCAACTCCCTGAAGCTATGCAATATTTGAGTAAGGTTTCGGCTGCCACCGGTCAAGATATGAGTTTTATGATGGACAGCCTTGTAAAAGGTGTAGGCCGGCTTTCGCCTATGATTTTGGACAACTTGGGCATTCAGATGGATATGACTGCGGCCTATGAGGAGTGGGCTGCTCAGAATGGTAGGACTGTCGAGTCAATGACGAAGGCGGAACAGCAAGCTGCGATTATGAGTAAAACGATGGAGTTACTTGCGAAAAATACGGCATCTATGCCATCGATCGCAGAAAACGCTTCCACAAAACTTGCGCAATTCAAAACAACTATGACCAACCTCAAGAACGAATTAGGGGTTGCGTTTCTACCAACTCTTACGGACGTTGTAGGCGTCCTTGGAGACTTCGCTAAAACGACTTTGCCGGCGTTGATTCCGATGGTGGAAGCCTTCGGCACTACGATACAGTCCTTACAACCGATCCTTACGCCTATTTTAACTGCCTTGGGTGCTTTCGCCGAGGGTTTGGGTGGAGTAGTTGAAGCTTTCTCGTCCGGTGATTTCGAGGGAGGAGCCAAGAAACTATCTGACGCCGTTTCAGGCCTTGCTTCGAGTTTGCAATCGGCTTTGCCGACGATGATGGAAACTGGCGCGAATCTTTTACTGAGTATGGTTCAAGGGATTGCTAATTCGATCCCAGCTATGATGCCAGTTATCCTGATGGTTTTGATGACGCTGACGACCACCTTAGTTGATTTTCTGCCACAGGCCTTGCAAATCGGATTTAATATGATTTTGTTCTTAGCGGCCGGGCTGGCTCAAGCTCTTCCGACAATAATCCAGCAAGCCGTACAAGTCATCATAAGTTTGGTTGCGACTATGATTGACAACTTGCCATTGATCCTAAACGTAGGTCTCCAGGTGATTATGTCTTTGTACTCCGGAATTGTTGGAGCCTTGCCTAACCTGCTTGCGGCTATACCGCAACTGATTGTTTCTTTGGTTACGACCCTTGTAAATAATCTTCCGATGGTTATAATGGCTGGCATTCAGATCATAATGATGTTGATAGTTGGCATCCTACAGTCCTTGCCTCAAATTATCGCGATGGGTCCGCAAATCATACAGGGTTTGGTTAGTGGAATCAAGGCTGGTGCGCCGCAAATCTGGGAGGGATTGAAAGCTATTTGGGAGAACATCCAAAACTTCTTCTCCGGATTGGTTGAAGCTCTTAAATCTATTGGTAAGAATTTCGTAAAGAGCCTCACGGATGGTCTCTTCAAGGGCGACTGGTCTGGCTTTGAAAATATATTCTCGGACGCCTTCGCCAAGGTGCCATCAATCGCTGAAAGCTCTTCGAATCCAGTCCAAGTGGGCGAAATGATGGTAACTGGGATGGAGACTGGTTTCACTACTTCGATGCCAATGTTCGAAGCCGACGTCTCAAGTGGCATTGCCGGAATCAATCAATCTATGCTGGCCTTGGCTGACACAACTCCGGTTGGAACTAAGCTTGTTGATGGGATTGACGAAACTTATACTCCTCGGATGGATGGCTTCTCGAAACGTATGCTTCTCGAAATGGGAGAGTTGCCGATCCAAATGAAAAATTCAGTCGATACTTCTCCGGTAGGGACGCAGTTAGTTGACGGGATGAGCGATTCTTATGGAACTGGGATGTCGGCCTTCAGCTCTGATATCCTATCCGATATGAGTGCTCTTCCTACTCAAATGGCTGGATCTTTCGATACTGTGCCAGTAGGCCAAGAGTTGATTGGTGGCTTGCAAACTGGAGTTAATACAGATTTTACGGGTTTCGAAGCGGATATAGTAAATCGTTTCAGTACGATTCCAGATACTATTACAGGCTCATTGGATGTGGGTGTTGAAACGTCTGGGTCCGAAATGGTTACTTCAGTAGCCGAAGGGTTTGAAAGTACGTTTCCAGAATTTGAAACTTTAGTGGAATCAGATTTTGTCGAAATACCCGAATTGGTTACGTCTACGACTTCGGAAGACCTTATAGTTTCTGGGTCTGAAATGGTCCAGAACCTGTCAGTCGGTTTTACGGATGAATACCCAGAACTAAGGACTTTGATAGTTGATTCCGTTTCGGAACTTCTGGCTTGTTTTAGTGAATTGACGAATACTGAGGGGATCGGTGCAGCGATGGTGGATGGCATTGCGCGTGGTGTGGAAGCAAGTATCCCGGCAGCCGAATCAGCGGTTAAGCACGCGGCGTCCCGGATCAATAATGCGTACCGAAGTATGATCCAAGCTAAATCACCTTCGAAGGTGTTTTGGAAGTTCGGTGAGTCTATGATGGCTGGTCTTGCTGAGGGTATCAAGGACAACGTGCGTTTGCCAAAAAGCGAATTACAATTCGATTTTGGTAGGGTAGAACCCATCCAGCCTCAGTATAATCAAAACACTTATAATTTTAATCTAACAATGCCGACAAGTAGCAATCCAGCGGATGTAAAGACGGCATTTGAGCTTATGGAGGCTTGGGCATGACCGCACCTGTATTG
>Ga0179956_1209331_pt1 | contig 9624 bp, 10 predicted proteins | sample AD_JPNTR3_sludge_FD_135991 | JGI IMG/M metagenome (GOLD analysis project Ga0179956, IMG submission 135991) | Metatranscriptome of active sludge microbial communities of municipal wastewater-treating anaerobic digesters from Japan -... | ecosystem: Engineered > Bioreactor > Anaerobic > Digestate... | reverse complement strand
CTTTTCCGAGCGCCGACCCCCCCAGGAGGTCGTGTCCATGCTCAACGAGGTCTTCGGGGTGTGTGAGGTGATCACAAGGGAATGCCACGGCGATATCGACAAATTTATCGGTGATGCCGTGATGGCCGTATTCGTAGATGCCAACGACGCCGTCGAGGCCTCCGTCCGCATCCTTTACGGGGCCTTGACGAAGATGAACCTCATCAGAGAAAAAGACGGTTTGGAATCCGTCCATATCCGCATCGGCATCAACAGCGGCCGGGTCATCCAGGGGGACGTGGGTTCCAAGGAGAGGAAGGACCTCACCGTCATCGGCGACGTCGTCAATGCGGCGGCCCGCATCCAGGCCATCACCGACATCGACACGATCGCCGTCTCCGAGGCCACCTACAGCCGTCTGAAAGAGGATCTGGCGCATCGTTTCGTCTTTCTCAGAAAGACCACGGTGAAGGGGAAGACGAAACCCGTCGGCATATTTCAATATCGTCCCGCCTGAGAGGGGAGGGTCCCTGTGGAGTTAGGCCTCATCCACCTGCCATACCTGCGCGGGATCATCGCCGCCGCCCTTGAGGAGGATGTCGGCAGCGGCGACGTGACCTCGGAGGGGATCTTTACGGGAAAGGAGACGGGCAAGGCCGTGGCGACGGCCAAGGCGGAACTCGTCTGCGCGGGCCTCGAGGTCTTTCGTGAGACCTTCCGCGCCCTCGACGACGGCATCGCGATCACCACCCTCGTCGGCGACGGCCAGGAGGTGGGGAGGGGTAACGTCCTCGCCGAGGTGGAGGGCAGGATTCTGTCCATCCTGGCGGCGGAGCGGACGGCCCTGAATTTCCTCCAGCGCCTCTGCGGCATCGCCACCCTGACCCGCCGCTACGTAAAGGCCGTGGAGGGGACGGGGGCCCGCATCATCGACACGAGGAAAACGGTCCCCGGTCTGCGTCTTTTGGACAAGTATGCCGTGCGCTGCGGGGGCGGTTACAATCACCGTTTCGCCCTCTACGACGGGGTGTTGATAAAGGACAACCACATCGCCGCCGCCGGTGGGATCGCCGCGGCGGTGGCCCTCCTCAAGGGCCGGGTGCCCCACACCTTGAAGATCGAGGTGGAGGTCGGTGATCTCGGGGGCTTGGAAGAGGCCATCCGGGCGGGGGCCGACGTGGTCATGCTGGACAACATGGAGATCGAAGCCATGGCCGAGGCGGTGAGGATGGCCAAGGGCAGGGTGCTCCTCGAGGCCTCCGGGAACATGACCCTCGAGCGGGTGCGGGCCGTGGCTGAGACGGGGGTGGATTTCATCTCCGTGGGGGCCCTCACCCATTCCGCGGCCGCGGCGGACATCTCCTTGACCATCGTCCCTTGAACGCCTTCGACGAACAAAACCTCCGCGCGGCTTTGAAGGGACGGACCTTCGGGTCAATCGTCTTCCATGGGGAGCTCGATTCCACCAACACCGAGGCCTGGCGTCTCGCCGAGAGGGGGGCCCCTGAGGGGACCCTCGTCATTGCGGATCGTCAGACCCGGGGACGGGGCCGGATGGACCGCGTCTGGTATTCCCCCCCGGGGGGCAACTTCTACGGTTCCTTCATCCTCCGACCCCCCATAACCCCCGACCGGGCACCCCAGATCACCCTGACGGCGGGGGTGGCCGTGGCCGAGGTCCTGTCGCGTTATTGTCCCGACGGCGTGGAGATCAAATGGCCCAACGACGTGTTGATCAAAGGGAAGAAGGCCTGCGGCATCCTCACGGAGATGAAGGCCGTCCCCGCCGGTGTGGTCTTCGTGATCCTGGGCGTGGGGATAAACGTCAACATGGAAGCCTCTGATTTCACAGCGGAGATCCGGGATCGGGCCACGTCCCTCATGTTGGAGACGTCAGCGGCCGTGGACCGCGTGGCCTTGACGGTGGGGCTCGTCGAGAGCCTGGAAAAATGGTATAGGGTCTTCCTCCGCGACGGTTTCCAGGCCGTGAGGGGGCAGTGGATCGCCCGTTCCCGCCTGGCGGGGAAGAGGATCCGCGTCTCCTTCAAAGAACGGACTCAGACGGGTTTGGCCTTGGGTATCGACGACGAGGGGGCCGTCGTCATGAGGGAGGACACGGGTTTGATCCGGAGGATAACGGCGGGCGACGTGACGGAAGAAAAGTAGGGAGGACATGGTGATGTTGCTCGTGGTGGACGTAGGGAACACCAACACGGTCCTGGGGCTATACGACGGGGAGAGGCTTCTCCACGACTGGCGGATACGCACCGTCGTGGATCATACGGTGGACGAGTACGGGATGCTGATCTACAATCTATACAAATCGAGCAAGATCGGTGCGTCCCGGAAGGTCTCGGCCATCATCATCTCCTGCGTCGTACCTCCCATGCTCAATATCCTCGAGCCGTTGTGCGAACGGTACTTCCATATCAAACCCCTCATCGTCGGCCCCGGCATCAAGACGGGGATGCCCATCTACTACGACAATCCCAAGGAGGTGGGGGCCGACCGCATTGTCAACGCCGTGGCGGCCTATGAGAAGTATAGGCGGGACCTCATCATCGTCGATTTCGGGACGGCGACGACCTTCGATTACGTCTCCCCCCGGGGGGAGTACATGGGGGGATGTATCGCCCCGGGGATCATGATCGCCAGCGAGGCCCTCTTCGAGAGGGCGGCGAAGCTGCCGCGGGTGGAGTTCAGCAAACCCCGTTCCGTCATCGCCAAGGACACCGTAAGCAGTATGCAGGCGGGGATCATGTACGGTTACGCCGGCCTGGTGGACGGTATCGTCGGGAGGATGAAGGCCGAGGCGGGGGGTGAGCCCAAGGTGGTGGCGACGGGGGGGCTGGCGAGGATCGTGGCCCCGGAGACGAAGACCATCGAGATCGTCGATGAGATGCTGACCCTGGAGGGCCTCAGGATCATCTACCAGCGCAACAGGTAGGGGGATGCTGAACGTAGGTCTCACGGGGGGCATCGCCTCGGGGAAATCCACCGTGGCCTCCATGCTGGTGGAGTTGGGGGCCGTCCATATCGACCTTGATCGCCTGGCCCATGCCGTCCTGAGGGAGGAGCGGGAGGTGAGAGAGAACCTGGTGGACCTCTTCGGGCCGGTGATCCTTGGGCAGGACGGGGGCATAGACCGGGCGAGACTGGCCCGGGTCGTCTTCAATGACCCCTCGAAACTCCCCCTCTTGAACCGGGCCGTCCATCCCGCCGTCATCCATCGGTGGCGAAGTGTTCTGAGGGATATCGAGGCCGACAACCCAAGGGCCGTCGTCATCTCCGACGTCCCCCTCCTCATCGAGGAGGGTCTTCAGGGGATGGTGGACCTCGTCGTCCTCGTCTACATATCCCCCGAGGAACAGCTGAGGCGTCTCATGGCCAGAAACGGTCTTGACCGTGCTGAGGCCCAGGCGCGCCTAGCGGCCCAGATGCCCATCGGGGAAAAGGTGCCCCTCGCCGACTGTGTCCTGGACAACGGCGGGGTGGTGACGGAGACGAGGAAGAGGGTAAGGACCCTCTGGGAGAAACTCGTGTCGAGGGAGAAGGAGAAATTCGCCCGGCATAACCCCGGGCTGTGAAATTGTAACGGAGGAAGGAAGATTATGATCGGAAAAAATGTCGCAACAGACTTCAGCGCCCGTGTCAGTGATCCCGTAATCGACCCGACGGCTTACGTCCACCCCCTGGCGGCGGTCATAGGGAACGTGACCATCGGTAAGAACGTCATGGTGGCCCCATTTGCCGCCGTGCGTGGCGACGAGGGCCAGCCCCTCTTCGTGGGCGACGACGCCAACGTGCAGGACGGGGTGGTGATCCACGCCCTGGAGACGGAGATGAACGGTCAGGCCGTAGAGAAGAACCTCTTCGAGGTGGACGGCAAGAAATACGCCGTTTACGTGGGCCGGCGGGTTTCTTTGGCCCACCAGGTCCAGATCCATGGGCCCGCCGTAGTTCTCGACGACACCTTCGTGGGTATGAAGGTCCTGGTGTTTCGCTCCTGGGTGGGGAGGGGTTGCGTCCTCGAACCAGGCGCCATCGTCATGGGGGTACGCGTGGCGGACGGTCGATACGTGCCGGCGGGCACCGTCGTCAACAGCCAGTCCCAGGCCGATGCCCTTCCCGTCATCACGGAGGATTACCCCTTTAGGACCCTCAACAAGGGCGTGGTCCATGTCAACACCTCTTTGGCCAGGGGTTATCTCGCCGCGCAGCGGGGCGGGGATGGGCGCTGAGGGGATTTGCCGGCGGGCCCTCTGCCTCCTGGTCTCCCTCTGTCTCATCTTGGGGGCGGCATGGCCGACCGAGGCGGCCCGCGCCAAGGCGGTTTCCAAGAAGGCGAAGAAGGCGGCCAAGAAGAGGGAGGTCCCGGGACCCGTCATCAAGTCCGCCGTGGTGACGGACATGGCCTCGGGGCGCGTCCTCTACGCCCTGGAACCTGACCTGGCCATCCCCCCCGCCTCGGTGGCTAAGATCATGACCCTCTATTTGGTCTACGAGGCGGTGGAACTGGGCAAGGCCCGCTGGTCCGATCCCGTGCCGGTGAGCGTGAAGGCGTGGCGGACGGGGGGTACGAAGATGTTCCTCGATCCCCACACAACCGTGCCCCTGGGTGAGCTCGTCATGGGTATCGCCGTCGTCTCGGCCAACGACGCCGCCGTGGCGGTGGCGGAATATCTCGGGGGGAGCGTGGAGAACTTCGTCTTGCGCATGAACGAGAAGGCGAGGCAGTTGGGGATGACCCACACGGTCTTCAAAAATCCCCACGGCCTTCCCGCCAAGGGGCAGATCACGACGGCCCGGGACATGGCGACCCTCTCGCGGGCCTACCTGGATAGGTTCCCCGAGTCCCTCCGCGTCCACTCCCAACGCTACTATACCTATCACAACATCCGCCAGCGGAACCGCAACCGCCTTTTGGGGACCTATCCCGGGGCGGACGGGATCAAGACGGGTTTCGTCTGCAAGGCGGGTTACAACATCGCCGCCACGGCCAGAAGGGGTGATACGCGCCTCCTGGCCGTGGTCATGGGGGCGCGCAACCCCGTGGTGAGGGCGAAGGAGACGGCCCGTCTCCTCGACGAGGGTTTCAGGATGATGGGGGCGAGGGGAGGCTGAGGGCTCCCCCGCCCCATTATTTCTTAAGGGCCGTGATCAACTTCGGCAGGGCCTCGTAGAGGTCCCCGACGATGCCCAGATCTGCCTGGGCGAAGATGGGGGCGTTTTCATCCCGGTTGACGGCCGCGATCACCTTGGCCCCGCGTACCCCCGTCATGTGTTGGACCTGGCCGGAGACCCCGACGCCGATGTAGAGATCCGGTTTGACCGAGACACCCGAGAGGCCGATGCAGAGCTCCGTGGGGAGCCAGTGGAGCTCTTCCGAGAGGGGACGGGTGCAGCCCACCTCGCCGCCCACGAGGGAGGCAAACTCCTCGACCAGGGCCAGGTCCTCCTTCTTCTCCAACCCCCGCCCGGCGGCGACCACCACCTTCGCCTGGGTGAGATCTCTGGCGAGGCGCCGTTTCTCCCTCTTCTCCACGATCCGGACCCCCGGGACGGTGCCGGCGGCGAGGGGAGGGAGTTCCCTGAGGCGGGCGCTTCTCCCCTCCTCGGGGACAGGGGGGGAGAAGGTCTTGGGGGCGACGGTGGCCATGACGGGTCGTGTCAGGAACTTCACCGTCTGTATCGCCGCCCCCCCGTAAACCACCCTGTCCATCTCGATGTCCCCGCCGGACCATCGCACGGCGACACAGTTGCTGCAGAGACCCGTGTCGAGCCTCTGGGCGAGTCGGGGGGCCATCTCCCGGCCCCGTGCCGTGGCGGGGAGAAGGATGATGTCGGGTTTTTCCTCCGCGGCCGCCGCGGCGATGACGGGTATATGGGCCTCCATGGCCAGGCCGTCGGCCAGGAGGGGCAGGAGGATGATCTCATCGGCGCCGTAGGCGGCCCATTCCTCCCTTCCTTCTCCATCGGGGCCCATAAGGACCGTGATGGATCCGCCCACGGCGGAGATGAGTTCCCGCCCCAGGCCCAGGAGTTCCTTGGTCGAGGCCGTCGTCTCCGAGAAGATCCATAAAACCGCCATATTACCTCCTATGCCAGGACCCCCCTCTTCTTGAGGGCGTCGACGAATCTGATCACCTCCGCCTCCTCGACGCCGAACTTTTCACAGGCCCTCTCCATCGCCGCCGCACGCACGGCGAGGGTCTGGAGCCTGGGACCGCCCGTCGCGCCCAAATCTCCCTTCGCAAGGGTCCGCACGGGTTTCTTCCCCGCCATGAGGGTGTCCTTGACCCCGGGGATGCGGGGGGTGTTGATCTCCGGTAACACCGTGACCAGGGCGGGCAGGGGGGCCGTGACGACCTCGATCACCCCTTCCAGCCGTCTCTGGGCCGTCAGGGTCCCCCCCTCCAGGGAGATCTGGGTCGCAAAGGCCACGCAGTCTATCCCGAGGGCCTCGGCCAGACGCGGTCCCACCTGCTGGGCGTAGAGATCCCCCGAACCCTCGCCGCAGATGATGAGGTCGAAGGGCCCCACGTGGTTCCTGACGGCCTGGGCGATGAGACTCACCGTCTGGGAAGGATCCAGATCCACGAAGGCCGGATCGGCGATGAAGACCCCGGCGTCCATCCCCCGGGAGAGGGCGTCCTTGACGCCCTTGGCGGCCTCCGGCGGCCCCACGGTGATACCCGTCACGGTCCCCCCCAGGGCGGTGCGGATCCGCACGGCCTCCTCGATGGCGTTGCGGTCGTAATCGCTCAGCTTGTAGTCGACGGAGGAGAAATCGAGACCCCCTCCCGGCGCCCGCCTGAGGTAGGTCTCGTCGATCACCCACTTGAAACAGACGACGATGTGCGGCATGGCCTTACCCCGTCTTCATCAACGCAGGACGTTGCCGGAGATGACCATCCGCTGCGCCTCCGAGGTCCCCTCGTAGATCTCCGTTATCTTGGCGTCCCTCATGAGGCGTTCCACTTTGGCCCCCTTGCAGTAACCGTAACCGCCCTGGATCTGGACGGCCTTGATGGTGTGGTGCATGGCCTTTTCCGAGGCGAAGAGCTTGGCCATGGAGGCCTCCTTGCTGAAGGGCTGCCCCTGGTCCTTGAGCCAGGCGGCGTGGTAGGTGAGGAAACGGGCGGCGTTGAGGTCCGTCGCCATGTCGGCGATCATCCAGGCGATGGCCTGGTGACGGGCGATGGGCTGCCCGAACTGGACCCGCTCCTTGGCGTAGCGGACCGACTCCTCCAGGGCGGCCTGGATGATCCCCACGGCCTGGGCGGCGATCCCCGTGCGGCCGTGATCGAAGCCCGTCATGGCCATGGCCAGGCCGTTACCCTCCTTGCCGAGGAGGTTTGCCTTGGGGACACGGCAGTCCTTGAAGAGCATCTCCGAGGTCTGGGAGGAACGGAGACCCATCTTGGCAAAATGGTTCCCCGCCGTCATCCCCGGCGTGCCCCGCGGGACGATGAAGGCGCTCATCCCCTTGCGCCCGGCGGCCTTGTCCGTCCAGGCGAAGACGAGGTAGGTGTCCCCCGTGGGGCCGTTGGAGGTGAAGGTCTTGGTGCCGTTGATGACGTAGTGGTCCCCGTCGAGGACCGCCGTCGTCGTGGCCGCCATGACGTCCGTGCCGGCGCCGGGCTCCGTGAGGACGAAGGCGCCGAGCTTCTCGCCCTTGGCGAGGGGGACGAGGAAGGTCTTTTTCTGCTCCTCGTTGCCGAAGAGGAGGATGAGCATGGAGGCGATCCCCACGTGGATGGAGACGGTAAACCCCGTGGAGGCGCACGAACGGGCCAGCTCCTCCACGGCGCAGATGTGGGTGAGATAATCGGCGCCGCTCCCCCCGTATTGAGCAGGTATGGGGATGCCCATCCAGTCGCCTTCCGCCAGTTTTTGGAAGACCTCGGCCGGGTGGCGGCTGTTCTCGTCGATCTCCGCCGCGATGGGGTCCACGTATTTCTCGCAGAACTCCCGCATGTTCTTCTTTATCAATTCTTGCTCTTCCGTCAGTTTGAAATCCATAGCCCCCTCCTTGAAACTTGATTTTTATTCCTTTCCTTCGTCATCCGAAGCGGAATTGGACGCCCAGACCGCCCTCGGGATACTCCCACTCGATGAGGTCGGGGCCGCAGAGGATGCGGCATGTCCCGCACTCCAGGCAGCCGTCCACGGTGACGGTAAAGGTCCCCGGCTTCTCCTCCCGCCAGAGGCCCGCCGGGCACAGGGACACGACGGGGCGCAAACGCGGGTCTCCCTCCTTACCCGGCCTGATGCGGATGTGGGGTTCGCCCCCCTGCTTGAAGACATCCCAGCCCAACTTGGCCTTGAGGTCGCCCTCGCCGATCCGCCCGCGGTCCTTCATAGTTTCGTAAACCCCTTCAAATCCTTGATAATCATGAACAATTCCCCGAGGGAGAGGCGGGAGCGTACGGTGTCGAACAGGCGGGCCTTGGGACCGGCCGGGACATGGTAGATATCTTTCAGGATCCCCGCCGCCAGCTCGGGGTAGTGCCTAAAGAGGCGGGGATTGGCCAGGACGGCGGGGTTGTTCCGGAAGGCTCGGAAGTCCTTCAGGACGAAGCTCTCCTCGAGGAAACGTTGGTAACAGGCCAGCGTCGCCCCGTCGTAGCGGCCCGCCCGGCGCGCCTCCATGACCGCTTGGGCGGCCCAGTAACCAGAGGCCAGGGCGTATTCCATCCCCCGGACCGTGAATCCCAAATTCAGGGCGAAGCCCGCGGCGTCTCCCGCCAGGAGGACGCCGTCGCCGTAAAGGGTCCCCAAACCTCCATAACCGCCCTCGGGGATGACGTGGGCGGAGTACTCCACCCCCTGACCCCCCCGGACGAGGGGGGAGATCTCCGGCGACGCCTTGAAGTCTTCAAGGAGGGAGGGGACATGGAGATTTTCCCCGGCCGAGTTGGTATCCAGGCCCAAGACGAGGCCCAGGCTCACGCTCTCGAGGTTGGTGTAGAGAAAGGCGCCGCCGAAACGCCCCCGGGTGACGTCGCCCACATAGAGGTGGGCGGCACCTTCCCGTCCCTCGAGGTGGAAACGCTCGTTGATCACGGCGGCATCGAGGGCGATCACCTCTTTGACTCCCAAGGCGAAGTGACGGGGAGAGGGCCAGGTGCGGAGACCGGCCTTTTCCCCCAGGGGGGAGAGGGCGCCGTCGCAGATCAGGACCACCTCGGCGAACAATTCGTCACCTCCGGCGACGACACCCGCGACCCGCCCGTTCTGCCTGATCAGATCCTGGACCTTGGTCTTGGGGATGATCATGGCCCCCCTCGCCTCGGCCTCCTCGGCGAACCACCGGTCGAAGCGGGCCCTCAGGACACTGTAGCTCTGGGGTGGGTCTTCCTTGAGTTCATCGCCCCGGTAGAAAAAGGTGACGGACCGCTCCGGCGTGACCATGGCGGCCCCTTCCCGGACGATATAACGCTCCAGGGGGGCCGAGGCCCAGAGGTCGGGGAAGAGATCTCGAACGGGGTTAAGATAGATGCGGCCGCCGGTGACGTTCTTGGAGCCGGGGTAGTCGCCCCGTTCGATGAGGAGGGTCTCCACGCCGGCACCCGCCAGGGTGTAGGCCGCGGCCAGTCCGGCCAGCCCTCCTCCCGCTATGATGACCTCGAATCTCTCCAT
>Ga0179956_1022854_pt1 | contig 9876 bp, 1 predicted proteins | sample AD_JPNTR3_sludge_FD_135991 | JGI IMG/M metagenome (GOLD analysis project Ga0179956, IMG submission 135991) | Metatranscriptome of active sludge microbial communities of municipal wastewater-treating anaerobic digesters from Japan -... | ecosystem: Engineered > Bioreactor > Anaerobic > Digestate... | reverse complement strand
GAAAAAAGAAAAAGAAAGGGGAGAAAATATGAAAAAACGGCTGTTATTATTAGTATTAGTTCTTCCTCTTTTGTTTTCAATTTTTAATACCACACTCCCATCGATAGATATATCATCGAAATGGTCAACTAATCAAGCGCTCGCCACTGAACTGGCTACACCGGCTAAAATTGAACTAACACCGGAAGAGAAAGACCTTTCTGTAAGGGATGCCATAGGGGAAAACGGAGTTGTGACATCTGCCAGCCCAATCGCATCGAAGGTAGGTTTGGAAATTTTAAGAAAAGGCGGAAATGCAATTGATGCGGCGGTTGCTACTGCATTTACTTTAGGACTTGTCGAACCATTTGCATCCGGACTCGGTGGCGGTGGTTTTATGCTTATACATCTGGCAGAAACTGGAGAAGATGTATTCGTAGATTTTGCGGTTACAGCACCCGGTGCAGCAAAGCCAAATATGTTTATTGGTTCAAAAGCCAGTATATCGAGAACCGGGACATCTGTTCTTGTTCCAGGCGAAGTCGACGGACTGCTGACTGCATTGGAGAATTATGGGACAATGAGCAGGAAAGACGTATTAGAACCGGTAATTAGGCTTGCGGAAGAAGGGTTCGAGGTACCTCCTTTTTTATCGCAGGTCTTGATGGATGCCTATGAAGAATTGAGCAAAGATGCTGAAACAGCAAAATTATTTATTAACGATATCCTGCCCTATCTTGAAGGCGATATATTTGTCAATAAAGATTATGCGAATACCTTAAAGAGGATAATGAAAGAAGGAAGAGACGGCTTCTATAAGGGACCTGTCGCGCAAGCCATAGTGGATGCGGTACGTAAAGATGGCGGTGTAATGACATTGAAGGATTTGGAAGATTATGAAACAAAAATTAGAAAACCTGTTAGGGGCAATTATAGGGGATATGATATTGTATCATCACCTCCCGGCAGTTCAGGAGGAACAGTTGTTATCGAGGCATTGCACATAGCTGAGAATTTCGACATTAAGTCACTTGGCGTAAACACGGTGGATTCTTTGCACCTGTGGAGTGAAATATTTAGATTGATTCAGGGAGACAGGCTCGACTATGTTGTGGATTCAGACTTTGAAAAAGTGCCTCTGGAGGGCCTCACATCAAAGGAATATGCTAAACAGAGGATGAAACTTATTGACTTGGAAAAAAGGTCACCAAACCGCAAAGGCGGGAATCCGTGGCCATATGAGAGTCCCAGCACAACACACGTATCAGTTTTGGACAAATACGGCAACGCAGTATCCTTGACACAAACAATAGGAACATATTTCGGGTCCTATGTTGTGCCCAAGGGTTTGGGATTTTTGTTGAACAACAGCATGTCGAACTTCGCAACGACCCTGCCGAACTATGTAAACAGGATTCAGCCCCATAAGAGACCGAGAAGCACCATGAGCCCTACTATTGTACTAAAAGACGGGCAGCCCTATTTGGTTGTAGGTTCACCCGGGGCAGGTAGAATAGTATCGACTGTTATATTAGCTATAAGCAATATAATCGACCATGGCATGGATGTTCAGGAAGCTATTAATACCGGCAGAATCCACCAGGAAAGGGAAGGACCCATTGATGTTGAAGGGAATATTCCAGAGGAAGTACGGGAGGGTCTTATTAAAAAAGGCCACGAAATTACGGTCTATGGAGAAACCGATTATTATTTCGGAGGAGTTCACGCTATATTAAGGGACCCTGAAACAGGCCTAATGCATGGCGGAGCAGACCCGCGAAGAGACGGCAAGGCGCTGGCTTATTAAGAAAACAGTACGAAAGGAGTTGAGAAAAGTGAAACGGTTTAAAAACTTTCTGAGCGTTCTTTTAATTCTGTGTTTCTCGTTTTCTACACTATTGCCGGTACCCTTAGGAACAAATATAGCTTCGGCAGAAGGCTTTGGAGCGACGGATATAGATATTGGAGACTACATACAGCTTGGTAGATACGATAATAAAAGTCTTCTGTGGAGAGTTATAGACAAAGACTCTGAAGGTAACCTGATGCTTTTTGCAGACGATGTGCTTAAAAATGGGGAAACAGAAGTCAAAAAGGCTTTTGGTGATAACTGCTTATGGGAAAGCTCAACTCTGAGAGAATGGCTTCAATCGGATGAGGATGGGTTCTTGGCAAATGAAAACTTCAAAGCGGGTGAACGAGATTTAATAAAGTCCGTTTCTCACAAAGTAATACTGCCAATAGACTACGCGCATGAAGCACAATACGGAACTGAAGCACATAAATACATTAATGTTGCTATTGACGGAACAAAAGATGTTGACGGTGAGACTTTTGATGTGGTAGCAAACTATGTTTATTCATACGGTAAGGATGTTACCGATACAGTATTTCTCCTTTCGGTAAAAGAGCTGAAAGAGAATGTCTATAATAATGGAATCAATGTCGAGACTGAAGGAGATTATGCTTCAGGGAGACGTTATTGGCTGAGAACACCCCGTGCTGATCAAGCTGGTACGAATGATCAGGTAAGGACTATGGGCAGCAGCTCTGGCTGGACTGTTGCATATGGCACTTCGACTTCGAAATATACCATCCGCCCGGCCCTTTGGCTCTCGGGAGAGGCAACTTTTGAAGGTTCAGGTACAAAGGCCGAGCCGTATGTGGTACAAGTAGAAGATACAGTAGTCAACATTGATGAAATAACGGGAGTAACAGTACCGGTAACAAACGGGATACCTGTAACAGAAATAGAAGAAACAGAGCAGTATACAGGGACCGTAAGCTGGAGCCCTGAGCACGAATTTTTCCAGCCCGGTACACAATACACGGCGACCATAACCTTAACACCTAAATATGGCTATACCTTGGAAGGTGTAGAGGAAAACTTCTTCAAAGTAGCAGGAGCAACAGCAACAAATGCTGCCGACACGGGAGTTGTAACTGCAGTATTCCCGGCGACACCAACAGGCGAAACGGTAATCAACATTGCAGCCATAGATGGAGTAACCGTGCCGGTAACAGGTGAAACCCCTGTAACAGAAATAGAAGAAACAGAGCAATACACCGGAACAGTTACTTGGAGCCCTTCAGATTCCAGTTTTAAGCCGAATACAGTATATACAGCAACAATCGAGCTGACAGCTAAAACAGGCTATACTCTGGAAGGAGTACCTGAAGACTTCTTCACAGTGGAAGGAGCAACATCGGTAGGCAACGATGCCGGATCAGGCATCATAACCGCAGTTTTTCCTGCGACTAAAATGATTAAGTCATACGTTCAATTCGGTAAATATGATGGTGAAGACCTACTATGGAGAGTTATAGATATAGATGGCGATGGAGCGCTTATGCTGTTTGCGGACAGCCCACTAAAGAAAGACGGAGCGTATGATAAAAAGCTCTTTAATAGCAGCAGTAACAACAATAGCTTATGGGAAACATCTGAATTAAGAGCATGGCTGCAGTCGGAAGGCGATGGATTTTTGGCAGGTAACAATTTCAAAGCCGCAGAAAGGGAGTTAATAAAACCTGCAACACATAAGGTAATATTGCCAAGTTATATGTCAGAAAGTGCAGATGGCGGAACCGAACCACATACTTACAACAATGTGACTATTGACCAGGATGCAGTTGCCAACTATGATGATGCATACTTCAAGTGGGTTACTGACACGGTATTTCTGCTCTCGGTAAAAGAACTGAGAGAGAATGTATATGATAACGGAATAAATGTAGAAATTGACGGGAATTATAACTCTGACCGCTATTGGCTGAGAACGCCTAGAGAAAATGATTCAGCTACCAGGCAAATACGTACAGTAGGTAGCAGTACAGGCTGGACTATTGCATATGGAGGAGCTACACCTTACGGTGTCCGCCCGGCCCTTTGGCTTTCAGAAGACGCAGTTTTTGAAGGTTCGGGCACAAAGGATGACCCCTTTGTGGTGGTAATAGAAACGGAACCTGACACCACTGCCCCGGTATTAAGCGAAACCGGTGTCAGCAACATAACTGGAACAACCGCTACTTTGAACTTTACCTCTGACGAAGCGGGGACCTACTATTATCTGGTTTATGCAGCAGAAGATGAGGCTCCGGATAAGTATACCGTTAAAGCCCAGGGCGATGCGATAGCCAAAGGCAGCGGAACAGCTTCAGAGGCGGCAAATACTGTCAACGTGACCGGCTTGGCGGCTGAAACCGACTACAAAGCGTATATAGTGGTGGAAGATGAGGCCGGGAATATTTCCGAAATGGCTGTCATTCCCTTCACCACTACCGAAGATACCATAATTCCCGGATTGGACGCAGACATAGGAGACTACATAAAATTCGGCAAATACGATGATGAAGACCTGTATTGGAGGGTCATTCAGAAAGACCCTGAAAAAGGACTTATGTTGTTTGCGGACAGCCCACTAAAAAAAGACGGAGCATATGATAAAAAACTATTCAATAGCAGCTCAAACAATAACAGCCTATGGGAAACTTCCGAATTAAGAGCATGGCTGCAGTCGGAAGCCGACGGTTTCTTAGCGGATGGAAATTTCACAGAAGTGGAACGAAAGCTGATAGTTCCTGTAGACAATAAAGTCATATTGCCGAGTTATTGTAGGGACCAAAAAGTTGGAGGAACTGCAGCGCATACTTACAACAATGTAACTATTGACCAGGATGCAGTTGCCAACTATGATGATGCATACTTCAAATGGGTTACTGACACAGTATTCCTGCTCTCGGTAAAAGAACTGAGAGAGAATGTATATGATAACGGATTAAGTGTAGAAATTGACGGGAGTTATAACTCTGACCGCTATTGGTTGAGAACGCCTAGAGAAAATACTTCAGCTACCAGGCAAATACGTACAGTAGGTAGCAGTACAGGCTGGACTATTGCATATGGGGGGGCAACATCTTACTGTGTCCGCCCGGCCCTTTGGCTTTCACCATTGGTAGAATTTGAAGGGGCAGGTATAAAAGAAGCACCCTATGAATTGCCCGCAGGGTTTGACGTGGACTTGCCTTCCAGCGTTCCAAAAGTATCGGTTACATACCCGGCTGATGGCTCGATGGGCATAGAAACAGACACGGTAATATCGGTGAGGTTCAATAAGGAAGTGACCAAAGGGGCAGGATTTGACCAAATAACCCTTAAAACAGGTGAAACGCCAGTAGAAGCTCAAATAGATCTGGATGGAAAAATGCTTACCATTACGCCGGAAGAAGAACTTGAGTATTACAAGACGTATACGGTTTCAATTCCCAAGGATGCTGTAAAAGATGGTTCGGACAATAATATGGATACAGATTATGAGATTACGTTTAGGACTAAGGCAGAGAGCGTCTATGAAATAGCGTTCCAGGACTTGTCGTTGAACTTCCAAAGGGGAATTACATTTGATGCCGAGGGGAATGCATATATTGCCGATTCGTCCAACCATCGAGCTCTGAAAGTGGATCCTAATGGTGAGATACTGGTGGAAGTAAATACGGCTGACGGTGTAACGTTCAGATACCCGAGGGATATTGCTGTAGACAGTAACGGAAATATATATGTAGTAGACTATTCAAACCATAGGATCGTGAAATACGATACCGAGGGCAACCACATTGCGACATGGGGAACAACAGGTACTTCCGGTTCGTCGGGCGACCAATTCAGTTCTCCAAACGGCATAGCTATAGACAGCAATGACAATATTTATATCGCGGATTCCAACAACCATAGAATTAAGAAGTACTCACCGGATGGCACACTTATAAAAATATTAGGTTCAAGCGGCGCAGATGAGGGCCAGTTCAGTCTTCCGAGAGGCCTTGGAATAGACAGCGAAGGGAACCTTTACGTAGCCGAAGAAGGCAACAAAAGGGTTCAGAAGCTTGACCCTGAAGGGAACCACCTTGCGATGTTCAGCGGTATTCCGTCTGTCGGGTTTTATGTACCTTGGGATGTGGCCGTGGATACAGAAGGCTATGTCTATGTATCTGATTCTGAATACAATCAAATACTAAAATTCTCCCAGGACGGCACCTTGCTTAAGGTATGGGGTGGAATAAAAGGCAGTGGTATCGGTGAATTCAACCAGCCAAGAGGCATAGCCTTTGGACCGGATGGCAACCTTTATGTGGCAGATGCATCAAATCATCGTATACAAATGGTAAAGGTCGATATGCCGATAATAAGCGCACCCGAAGTGCTGGCTACGAGCCCGGCTAACGGTTCAAAAAATGTTGCAGTGGATTCTGAAATAGCAGTTGTATTCCAAAAAGTTGTAGACGAAGGTGACGGATTTAATCAAATAAGTTTAAAAGCAGGGGAAAATAATGTTGACATCGAGACAATACTGGCGGGAAATGTAATTATAATAACGCCGGAAGAAGAGCTGGACTATAACACAGTATATACATTAACAATACCAAGAGGTGCCGTGATTGATGAATTTGACAACTGTATGGAAGAGGATTACTCATTCGCATTCACTACCTCAGATAAGAGCATGCTGGAAATTAGATACAAAGGCCTGCCTTTATATTACCCGAGAGGTATTACGTTTGACGCCGAAGGCAATACCTATATTGCCGATTCGTCAAACCACCGCATTTTGAAACTTGACCCCAAAGGTAAAGTCTTATTTGAGATCGGCACCTTCAGGGTCGCAGGTGAAGGCAACTATCAATTCCATTACCCCAGAGACATAGCCGTGGATAAGAATGGCAACATATATGTTGCGGATTCATCGAACCATAGAGTTCAAAAGTATTCAAAGAACGGGGAATACCTTGCGACGTGGGGGGTAACCGGCAGCGGAGGCGGGGACAGCAGCCAGTTCTATTATCCCAGCGGTATTGCTGTGGATGTTTCAAACAATATATATGTATCGGATTCTTCTGCCGATAGAATCAAAATATATTCACCCGGCGGGAACTTGATCAAAATTATAGGAACATCAGGCACAAAGGCCGGTCAGTTGGATGCGCCGAGGGGAATAAAGGTAGATGCCGACGGTAACATTTACGTGGTTGAAGAAAATAATAACCGGGTACAAAAATTCGATGCCAATGGGACTTCGATCAGAATATTCAATGGTGCCCATGACGTCGGCTTCAATATGCCTTGGGGTATAGCGTTAGACGAAGATGGGTTTATATATGTTTCAGACACCGGAAATCATAGAGTACAAAAGTTTACTCCGAACGGAACGCTTGTGGCACAATGGGGCAAAGAGGGTTTTGAATCAGGTACGGCAGTCGGAGAATTCAATTCGCCAAGGGGTATGGCTGTGGATATCCATGGCAGGCTTTTCATAACAGACACTACAAACCATCGTATTCAAATGATAAACCTTGATATACCTACACCGAACATACTGCCATCGGTTGCTTCGACAAAACCGGCAAACAACGGGCAAGGTCATTATGTAGACGATGTAATAATCGTAACTTTTAGTGAACTCATAGAAGAAGGGGAAAGCGGCTACGGTTCCATAAAGCTGAAAGAAGCCCAAACTGAAAAGGAATTAGCGATTAATATAACGGTTTCGGACAGAGTAATGGAGATTAAACCTGTTGAAAAACTGAGCCATAATACCGTATACAGAGTAGTTATCCCAAAAGACGCCATAAAAGACAAGCGCATAGTCGTTAACGGCAAAGCCGTTAGTGACGGCGGCGACTATATGGCAGAGGATTACGCTTTCACATTTAAAACTGCACCTGAAAAATTGGGAGAAAGAGGCGGAAACGCAGGGCTGGGATACCTGGAAGAGCGGGAATTGTCAAGCCCCGATGAATTCGTTGAAACAGAGAACGGCGTATACGACTACCAGCTAGAAAACGATAAAGCTACTGAGGTTAAAGTCGATTTGACGGATATAAACAAACTTGTAGTAGAAGAAAACGCCAGTGTATTCCAGGTAAGGACACCCAATGGTATATATAGGCTGCCTATAGGTCAGGTGAACTTCAACAGTTTAGTTTTGAATTTGCGGTCAGATTTAGAAAAAATAAGGGTCAGGATTGGCATCAACAAGACTGAGGAAGGATTGGCTGAAGCTATTAGAAAAACGGTTTCAGAAACAGGGGCAAGGGTTTTGTCAGAACCGACTACTGTCCAAGCAGAATTCTATTCGGATGACGGTAATACTGGCGATTTGTCCTTAGGGAACATTTATGCTACTGTTATTCTTCCCTTGAACGATGGGGCAGACCCAATCGTGGCTACTGGTGTGATATACAATGCCGAAACGAACAGCTTCTCCCATGTACCCACAATATTTGACGAAGTAGACGGAGAACCGGTGGCGATAATAAAAGCCCAGGCTAAAGGAATTTACATGATATTGGAGACACCGAAATCCTTTGATGATATCTCAACACACTGGGCGAAGAAGGATATTGAACAACTGGCATCAAAACTGATAATCAACGGGAAAAACGGTTCTGTTTTTGACCCGGATGGAGATGTCACAAGAGCTGAATTTGTTGCAATGATGGTTCGAGCGTTGGGGATTAGCGAGATAAGAGGAAGGCAAAGCTTCATGGATGTACCGGCAAGAGCATGGTATGCAAAAGAACTGGGGGTTGCTGTAACATCAGGATTGGTATCCGGTTATGAAGACGGGAGTTTTAGGCCTAATGCAAAGATAACAAGGGCGGAAATGGCTGCAATACTCGATAGAGCAATGAAATACGCGAAATATAATGTAAAGTCCGGCGTAAAGGATACTTCATTTAATGACGAATCAAATATACCCAACTGGGCCAAAGGATCAGTACAGCTTATGACAAACGAAGGTATAATTAAAGGATACGATGATGGCACGTTTAAACCTAATAAAAATGCTACCCGAGGCGAAACGGCGGCAATGATCGCCCGTATGCTAAGAATAATGGAGTTCATAGAATAAAAGCTTATGTTAAAAATTCAGGTGCTGAAATAGCGCTTGGTCCATTTCTTTACATAATAAAATTGTGGGAGGTAAATCAATGAAAAAAACTGATCTATTAAAACTTTTATCAATTTGTTTAGTATTAGTATTAGCCATAAGCGTATTAACTGCCTGTGGTAATACCGGTCAAGAAACTAATAAACCTAAAGAACAACCGGCGGAGCAGCCTGCGGAACAGCCTGCGGAACAACCTGCAGAGCAACCTGAGGAACAGCCGGTGGAGCATCCAAAAGAACAGCCAGCTGAGCAGCCCAAAGAGCAGCCTACAGAGCAGCCCAAGGAACAGCCGAAAGAACAGCCGGTAGAGCAACCCAAAGAGCAGCCTACAGAGCAGCCCAAGGAACAACCAAAAGAGCAGCCGGTGGAGCATCCAAAAGAACAGCCAGCTGAGCAGCCCAAAGAGCAGCCTAAGGAACTACCAAAAGAACAACCGGAGGAGCAGCCGGCAGAAGAGCCTAAACCGGCTTCAAAGGGAGGAATGCAGCAGCCAGCTTATGTCACATCGGTTGGGCAGAGTGCAGATGCCGCTATACTGAAAGCGCTTGTTGATAAAACGGGAATAACATATAAGTATGACACATTAGTTACAGGCGACAACCTCGGAGACACAAAAACGTTGATTATCGCAGCCGGTGCAAGCTCAAAGGGTTTGGGGGCTGCCGGCATAGATGAAAATGATGAATTAAACAGAGCGGCGGACCTGGTGAAGAAAGCCAAGGAAAAGAATATTAAGATTGTTGTTGTACACATAGGCGGTGAGGCTCGGCGAGGCGATTTGTCCGATAAATTTATAAAGCCCGTGTTGAACAGTGCCGATCATATTATTGTTGTCAAAGGCGGGGACAAGGACGGCCTTTTCACAAACGCTGCCAAAAGCAAAGGCATACCAATTGATGTGGTAGATAATATGTCAAATGTCGGGAACTATATTAAAGATCTGTTTCAG
>Ga0179956_1054564_pt1 | contig 9952 bp, 8 predicted proteins | sample AD_JPNTR3_sludge_FD_135991 | JGI IMG/M metagenome (GOLD analysis project Ga0179956, IMG submission 135991) | Metatranscriptome of active sludge microbial communities of municipal wastewater-treating anaerobic digesters from Japan -... | ecosystem: Engineered > Bioreactor > Anaerobic > Digestate... | reverse complement strand
TTTTTTTCGAAATCATCTAATTCGAAACAGATTAAGCTTCTCATCGGGGATGCTCTGCGAATCATCCCCGATTTGCAAGTTACTCCAGATCTGATTTTTATCGATGCCGACAAGGAACAATACCCACAATACCTTGAAATATGCTTGCCTATTATGAAAAAAGGCTCTCTGCTTATAGCCGACAACGTACTTTGGGGAGAAAAAGTCATCCATCACGATTCAAAATCCAATAAAGAAACCCATGGCATTATTCGATTCAATGAGATGATGACGCAAAAAACCGAACTTTCTGTGGTGATGCTCCCTATTAGAGACGGCTTGACTCTGGCGATAAGAAAATAATTTTCTGTTCCTTATGATAGATCTAGATATTTTCTCCGCTCCATCATTGATTGAAACATCATTATCCAGAATTTTACCGGTCATCTTTCGATTTTATCGTTGCTATGTGAACCTTTCTTGTTTTTCAATGTTTATTTAGAAATATTCTTAATAAGCTAATAAAATCATGAATACACTGACAAAAGATTTAATTTTTCCGAAATTAGGGATGGGGTATAATGACCTTGAACCTTATATCGACGCGATGACCATGGAAATTCATTATACCAAGCATCATCGTGCCTATTATGATAATTTGATGAATGCCATGGTTTTCCCATCCTGGGCCTCGATGTTTGGGAACATGCATATTATTTAAAATACCAGAACCGCCGTCCAGATTATATTGCCGCCTTCTTGAAAATAGTTAATTGGAAAATGATCGAAGAAAATTACCGAAATGCTCTTTCCATGATCAGATAATTGATTTTTGAATGTTTTTTGATTTTAGTGATTGATTCTCGATATGAAAGTGGTTGGGAGTCAGTACATTTTTTGATCGAGATTGACATGATAGATAAAAGCACCGAAAGGGTTTAAAATTTTATAAAAAGACAGAATCAATAATAGATGATGTGCCTTGAATAATTACTTAGCTTGTTTTTATTTGAACCTCATTTTTAAAGCCAGAAATGCCGAAAGTTGTCTAATTTTGCAGATCATTCCTTGGAAACTCGACGTGATTTTTTAAAAATAAATGTATCGTCAATTCATGATAGTTCTTGCGAATTCGACAGAAATACAAACGCGAGAGGAATTAAATTTCAGTTATGCCTAACGACAAGGACGATATTTTGAATGAAATAACAAATTCCGATTATAAATACGGGTTCGTTACCAATATAGAAACCGAGTTTGCTCCCAAAGGGCTTTCGGAAGATATTATTCGTTATATTTCTCGAAAAAAGGATGAGCCCGATTTTTTACTCGATTTCAGGTTGAAGGCTTACCAGCGATGGAAGGAAATGCAGCATCCACAATGGGCTCATTTAGATATACCACCCATTGATTACCAGGATATTATATATTATGCTGCTCCTAAAGTCAATAAAGGCCCGTCTTCTTTGGATAAAGTTGATCCCGAATTGTTAAGTACTTTCGAAAAACTTGGTATTCCTCTCGAGGAACAGAAGCGCCTGACTGGCGTGGCTGTTGATGCCGTAATGGATAGCATCTCGGTAAAAACGACATTTCAGGAAACCCTCAACAAACTCGGCATCATCTTTTGTTCGATGAGTGAAGCAATAAGACATTATCCCGATCTGGTAAAGTTATATCTGGGTAGTGTTGTACCCTATGCCGATAATTTTTATGCGGCTTTGAATTCGGCAGTTTTTTCCGACGGTTCATTCGTTTATATTCCTAAAGGCGTGCGTTGTCCTGTCGAACTTTCTACTTACTTCAGAATCAATGCAGCCAAAACGGGTCAGTTCGAGCGCACGCTGATTGTGGCCGATGAAGGAGCCTATGTAAGCTATATGGAAGGATGTACGGCTCCTATGCGCGATGAGAATCAGCTTCATGCTGCCGTAGTCGAAATTGTAGCATTAAAAGATGCCGAAGTGAAGTATTCGACGGTTCAGAACTGGTATCCTGGCGACAGGGAAGGAAAGGGGGGCATATATAACTTTGTTACCAAACGTGGTTTATGCAAGGGAAGTTATTCGAAGATATCATGGACACAAGTCGAAACCGGGTCGGCCATTACCTGGAAATATCCAAGCTGCATCCTTCAGGGGTATAATTCAAGAGGCGAGTTTTATTCCGTAACCGTTACTAACCATTATCAGCAAGCCGACACTGGGACTAAGATGATTCATCTTGGCCGCAATACGTCTAGCATTATCATCAGCAAGGGAATATCGGCAGGTTTTAGCAATAACAGCTATCGAGGATTGGTAAGGGTTGCAAAGAAAGCCGAAAATTCCCGAAATTACAGTCAATGCGATTCATTGTTGTTGGGTGATAAATGCGGTGCACATACTTTTCCTTATATTCAGGTCGAAAATAAATCATCCATCGTTGAGCACGAGGCTACTACATCGAAAATTTCAGACGATCAGCTGTTTTATTGCAAGCAAAGAGGCATAGATACGGAATCGGCCATTGGATTGATTGTAAATGGATATGCCAAGGAAGTATTGAAACAATTACCCATGGAATTTGCCGCCGAAGCTCAGAAATTGCTCGCTATCAGTCTCGAAGGAAGCGTTGGTTAGCGTGTCTTATCGAATAATTTTATCAATCGAAAAAATCAAACAGAAATATCATGCTATTACAGATTAAAAATCTTCATGTTGCCATTCAGGGGAAAGAAATTATAAAGGGAATAGATTTAGTGGTGAACGAAGGTGAGATTCATGCCATCATGGGGCCTAATGGAACGGGGAAGAGCACTTTGGCTTCGGTGATTGCAGGCCGTGAAGATTATGAAGTTACCGAAGGAGAAATCGTGTACAAGGGCAAGAATCTTCTCGAGATGCCTGTCGAACAGCGGGCACGTGAAGGCATTTTCCTGAGTTTTCAATATCCCGTTGAGATACCTGGCGTAAGTATGGCTAATTTTATGCGCACAGCCTTGAATGACATTCGCAAATACAAAGGCCTCGAACCCTTGAGTGGTTCGGAATTTCTGTTGAGGATGGAAGAAAAGAAACAACTGGTGGAGATTCAATCTCAACTTACCAATCGTAGTGTTAATGAAGGGTTTAGCGGGGGAGAGAAAAAAAAGAACGAGATTTTTCAAATGGCCATGCTCGAACCTACATTAGCTATTTTAGATGAAACCGACTCAGGCCTCGATATCGATGCTTTGCGTATAGTGGCCAATGGCGTGAATAAATTGCGACGCCCTGATAATGCCTTTATCGTGATTACACACTACCAGCGACTCCTCAATTATGTAATTCCCGATTTTGTCCATGTGCTTTACGATGGAAAAATCGTAAAATCAGGAAAAAAGGAACTCGCCCTCGAACTCGAAGAAAAAGGCTACGAATGGATAAAAAAAGAAGTTGCTTCCTTATAATTTTCAAGCATTGATGATATGGAAATCGTAAATCAATCGTTACTCGATACTTCATATTGGAAAGAAATCTTTCAACAACACAGGGATGCAATTACGCATTACGATACTCCTCTGCTCACAAAAATGCGCAATGAGGCTCTCGAGAATTTTTTATCGTCAGGTATTCCCGATCTAAACCACGAACGCTGGCGAAACACCGATATTAGAAAATTTTTCAGGAATGATTGGAATTTTTTATTTCAAATGCCCGATAATCATGGTAAGATCGAAGATTTCTTCCTGTGTGAAGTGCAAGGATTCGATACCTTACTTATTACCCTTTTCAATGGCTGGTACACTTATAAGAATTCTCCCTTACGGATTCTTACCGATGGGACCATTATTGGCGGCCTGAGGGCAGCCCTGGTGGAAGCTCCTGAAATCATCGAAAGATATCTCGGCCGCTTTGCCGATTTTCGACAGAACGCCTTCACTTCTCTTTGCACCGCCTTTGCTTCAGAAGGATTCTTCATTTATGTGCCCGATGGTGTGCAATTGCAAAAGCCTATTCAGATGGTCAATGTAGTGAATTATTCCCAGCCATTGTTTATGCAAACTCGTAATCTGATCATTGCCGGGAAGGGAAGCAGTATTCAGTTGCTTCATTGTGACGATTCCAACAATAACGAACCTGCCTTTACCAACTCTCTTACCGAAATTTACGTTGGAGAAGGGGCGAGTGTTGATTATTACAAATTACAAAATATCAACGATCATAGCGTAATCGAACACAACGCTTATATCCATCAGGAAAAACAAAGCGTTTGCAATACTTACAGCATCAATTTACATGGAGGCCTTATCCGTAATGAAACTTACAATCATTTGGCCGGCCATCATGCCGAGGGAAATCATTTCGGTCTTTATCTCATGGATAAGAATCAGCAAGCCGATAATCTGATCTTTGTAGATATTACCGCTTCCGATTGCGTGAGTTATGAGTTATTTAAGGGTGTGCTCGACGATTATGCACATGGAGTTTTCAATGGCCATATCCTCGTTCACAACGACGGCCAACGCACACAAGCTTACCAAAGTAACCGAAATATTCTTCTAACCGATAAGGCTTTGGTGAATACCAAGCCTTTTCTCGAGATTTATGCAGATGATGTAAAATGTAGTCATGGTGCTACTATTGGCCAGCTCGATAAGGAGGCCATGTTTTATCTTCGTTCCAGAGGCATTGATCAAGATAACGCACGACTTTTGTTGATGTATGCTTTTGCTGCCGAAATCTTGAATCGTATCGATATACCAGCTCTTAAGGATCGGCTCGACGACCTAGTCAAAAAGCGTCTGAGGGGCGAATTATCTATCTGCGATCAATGTGTCCTTCACTGTAAAAACCCAGAAAAGCCCATTGTTTTCGATATTGACTTGAGTAAGTTGTAAGTTTTAAAATATTTTGCCGTGAAACTGGATGTAAATGCCGTCAGAAATGATTTCCCTATACTTCAGCAAAAGATTTATGGAAAGCCATTAATCTATCTCGATAATGCAGCCACCACACAAAAGCCAAATGCGGTTATGCAGGCCATTGTTCGTTATTATGAGACTCTAAACAGCAATGTGCACCGTGGAAATCATCTGTTAAGCATTCAGGCAACGGATGCAATGGAAAGAGCCCGAAATAGGATTGCTTCATTTATCCATGCACCTCATCCCGAAGAAATTATTTTTACGCGCGGCACTACCGAATCGATCAATTTAGTGGCTCAAGGATTTGCCAGTTCACTGCTTCAACCAGGCGACGAAGTAATTATCTCCGCCCTCGAACATCATTCGAACCTCGTCCCTTGGCAACAGGCTTGCTTACGTACGGGTGCACAACTAAAAATCATTCCTCTCGACGAATCCGGCCAAATACGGCTCGGGGATTTTCGCAACCTCCTTTCCGAGAAAACCCGCATCGTGGCGATAGCTCATGTGTCTAATGTTTTAGGAACGATTCTGCCTGTCCAGGATATCATTGATCTGGCTCATCGACGCGGCATTCCAGTATTAATAGATGGTGCTCAGGCTGTGCAGCATCTTCCTATAGATGTAAGCCAACTCGATTGCGATTTTTATGCCTTTTCCGGGCATAAAATTTATGGTCCTACGGGAATTGGAATCCTTTACGGAAAAGGATCGTGGCTCGAAAAGATTCCTCCGTTTCAATTTGGCGGTGAAATGATCGAAATCGTTAGTTTCGAAAAAACCACGTTCAACGAGATACCTTTTAAGTTCGAGGCCGGCACCCCTAACGTGGAAGGTATCATCGGCCTTGCCGCCGCACTTGATTATCTCTGCCAGATTGGACTCGAAAGCATTTTTAAATATGAAACTGAACTTTTCGAATATGCCCTCCATAAGTTGAGCCGATTGGATGACGTTCGAATCATTGGGCAGGCAAAAGACCGGTGTTCGGTCATCTCATTTCTGCTCGATCATATTCATCCTTACGACACAGGCACCTTGCTCGACCAAATGGGTATAGCCGTGCGTTCAGGAAATCATTGCGCTCAGCCTTTGATCGACCTCCTGAACCTTCCTGGAACTGTCAGAGTTTCATTATCATTTTACAATACAAGAGAAGAAATCGACATTTTAATTACAGCCCTGCAAAAGGTGAAAGACATTTTTCAGTAAAAACTATTTATCCATGCAAAGTATTCAAGAAAAAGCCGATCAGATAGTCAAAGAACTCAATCAGTTTGATGATTGGCTCGATAAATATCAATATTTGATCGAGAAGGGGAAGGAACTTTATGCTGCAGGGTCCGAAATTAAAAACGATACAAATCTGATTTCGGGATGTCAGTCGAAAGTGTGGCTAGTTTCAGAATACCGCGACGGAAGACTCTATTTTAAGGGTGAAAGCGACGCCCTGATTACACGTGGCCTCGTCAGTATGGTCATTCAGGTTTTTTCGGGCAGTACTCCCGACGAGATTCTTTCGTTCGAACCTAAATTTATTGAAGAAGCCGGCCTAAGTCAACACCTTTCCCCTAGTCGCAACAACGGTCTTCTTTCGATAATAAAGCAAATCAAGCTTTATGCTTTTGCATGGAAAATAAAAAATAACTATCAAAATAAATAATATGAACGATTCTATTGGGAAAAGCCAGCTAACGGAGGAAATCATCAAGGAGCTGAAAATATTGTATGATCCCGAAATACCGATCAACATCTATGATCTTGGCATGATTTACGATGTCGAGATCGACGACGATAATAACGTACGCATTCTGATGACGCTTACGGCTCCTAACTGCCCTGTAGCCGAATCATTGCCTGCGGATGTAAAAAAAGCAGTTGAAAACATCAAGGGCGTGAAAAGTTGCCATGTAGAAGTTACCTTTGATCCACCCTGGGATCAAAGCATGATAAGTGATGCTGCTCTGCTCGAGCTTGGGCTTCTTTAATTGCTTTGTCTATTCTTTCTTTTCGTTATTTTGTAAACCTAAAAGGTTTGTAAGTGTAATTTTGCAATCTAAAGATTTTGTTGGAATATTGAGATGGAATATAGTATTGGACCCCATCTGGCTAAGATAAATTCGCCCGAAGAATTGCGCATGCTTCCCGAAGATAAACTGCCCGAGCTGTGCCAGGAAATCAGGGATTACATTATAGAAGTAATGTCGTCTAATCCTGGGCATCTGGCGGCAAGTCTCGGAGCCGTTGAGTTGGCAGTAGCCATTCATTATGTTTTTAATACTCCTTCCGATAAATTGATCTGGGACGTCGGGCATCAGGCTTATGCTCATAAAATCATTACCGGCCGTCGCGATCAATTTCCGAACAACAGAACTTATGGCGGTATAAGTGGTTTTCCCCGGATGGAAGAAAGTGAATACGATGCCTTTGGGACAGGGCATTCTTCGACCAGTATCTCGGCTGCTCTTGGAATGGCTATTGCTGCAAAACTTCGAGGTGACGCACGCCTTCAGCATATAGCCGTGATCGGCGATGGTGCCATGACTGCAGGAATGGCCTTTGAAGCTATGAATCACGCCGGAAGCACCCGAGCAAACATTCTGATCATCCTCAACGACAATGGCATTGCGATTGATAGAAACATCGGAGCACTGAAGGAATATCTCGCTCAATTCACTGCCTCACAGACTTATAATAAGTTTAGAAACAGGATTTGGAACCTATTGGGCGGAGATAGTAAATATGGCACGAATACTCGCCACATCGTCAAACAGGTAGGTAATGCTCTGAAATCATCTCTTTTGAACCGCAGCAATCTTTTCGAGGCTATGGGATTCAGATATTTTGGTCCGGTCGATGGACACGACGTGGTAAAATTATCACATTTACTCCATGATTTAAAAAATATTCCAGGACCTAAACTATTGCATGTAATCACAAAAAAGGGCAAAGGACTCGAAAAGGCAGAATTAGATCCTACTACTTATCATTCCCCAGGGACATTCAACAAGGAAACCGGCGAGCTCGATAAATCGAGCTGCGAGGAAAAACTACCCCCTAAATATCAAAATGTATTCGGAAAGACTATCATCGAACTTGCCCGCAACAATCCCCGAATTGTAGGGATTACGCCTGCCATGTCTACGGGTTGCTCTCTCAACTTGATGATGGAAGTAATGCCCGAAAGAACTTTCGATGTCGGCATAGCCGAACAACATGCCGTTACGTTTTCGGCAGGGCTTGCTGCTGCTGGTATGATTCCTTTCTGCAATATCTATTCTTCGTTTATGCAAAGAGCTTTCGATCAGGCAATTCATGATGTTTGTCTGCAAAAACTCCATGTGGTTTTTTGTCTTGATAGAGCTGGAATAGTAGGTGAAGACGGAGCAACGCATCATGGAGCCTTCGATCTGGCCTATTTTAGAACAATTCCCAATCTCATCGTTTCTGCACCCTTAAACGAAAAAGAACTTCGCAACATGATGTACACAGCTCAACTCAATGGAATAGGCCCTTTTTCTATCAGATATCCGCGAGGCCGCGGAGTATTAAACGAATGGAGAACCCCTTTCGAAGCCATACCCATTGGGAAAGGTCAAAAACTAAAAGATGGTACACACCTCGCCGTTCTTTCTATCGGACATATTGGAAATATTGCTTCTGAAGCTATCGCTATGCTTCAAAATGAAGGAATCGATTGTGCCCATTATGATATGCGATTCTTGAAACCTATCGATGAAGATTTGCTTCACGAAGTTTTTACCAAATTTAAAAAAGTCATAACCATCGAAGATGGCACAGTCGTTGGTGGGCTGGGAAGCGCAGTACTCGAATTTATGAACGATTATGGATATAAGGCCCAGCTTAAACGGCTCGGTATTCCCGATCGCTTCATCAGCCATGGCACCATCGAACAATTGCAGAAAGAGTGTGGCTACGACAAGGAAGGCATCATCAAAGCCGTGAAAGAAATGATGTAAATGCTCTATCGCCATTTCCCTCGTTTACTGAGTTTAGCTGAGCATTGCGTGAAATGTGAGGAATAAGGAAGGAAAGAATCAAGTTGGAGTGGAAGTTTAGTAAAGCCCAGTTGGCCAAAGAGATGAGTAAACCAAGAGAGTGGGGAACGAGGCGACTTGGTCTTTTCTATAACTTTTTACGAAAAAATGGAAATGGATCGAGAAGAAAGTTCCTTGCCTTTTTCCCATCGTGAATATACATGTTACGATAGTTCCAATTGCTCATGTAACTCCAATAGGCGGTAATAATACTTTTCAACCTCCAAATCGACCTGAAAAATTTTTGTCGGAGGAACGTAGGTTCATAAATCCGTCGATATACCCTTTGCATTTCTGTTTCAAACTCTTGCTTGGCCATCATTGGTAGACTGTGAACAATTTCCCAGTAATCATAACGTTGCCAGTCATCAGGATAATTTTTCAAGATAATACGGTTTTCAGCCATTAATTTATGATAAAGCCGTGTTCCTGGTAATGGGGTTACGATGCTGGTTTGAATGGAGTCGGCTTGAGAATGACGAATATACTCGACTCTCTGTTGCATTTTTTCGGCTGTATCCGAGTCCCAACCGAACATAAAGCCTGCAATCACTGCTATACCGTGTTGATGAACTTTTTGAAAAACTTTTTCATAGGATGAAACCCCATATTTGAGGTTGATGCGTTTATTCGATTCCCGGAGTCCGTCTTCTGCTTCACTTTCTACTCCAATGAAGATCATTCGACAGCCACTTCGGGCTGCCCATTTGAGAACTTCGGGATTATCGGCAAGATTAATGGATGCCTGACTAATCCAGTTTTTTTTAATTCTGCGTTCGATGATTCTTCTGAATAGCTCTATGGCTCTTTCCTGATGTTCTTTGGTGATGCCAACAATATTATCGTCGAGAAAGAAGACATTATTTTGAGGAATTTCTTCTAATTCGTCCAATACTTCTTCGATAGGGCGCATTCTATACTTGCGTCCATTGAAAGCCGATACGGAACAAAAACTACAATCGAAAGGGCAGCCACGAGTGGTTTGAATGGAAGCAAATACATAACCCGGGTGGAACAAATCGCGCCG
>Ga0179956_1038768_pt1 | contig 10252 bp, 10 predicted proteins | sample AD_JPNTR3_sludge_FD_135991 | JGI IMG/M metagenome (GOLD analysis project Ga0179956, IMG submission 135991) | Metatranscriptome of active sludge microbial communities of municipal wastewater-treating anaerobic digesters from Japan -... | ecosystem: Engineered > Bioreactor > Anaerobic > Digestate... | reverse complement strand
TGTGAGCATGCGATCTCCATCAGCAGATTAATCAGTAGATTTATCTATGATATCATAGGATATTAAAATTTAATTTTCAAGGTGATGAGCCAATGGCGGAAGATGAGGTCGTATTCATCGGCAATAAGCCTGTGATGAATTATGTGCTGGCAGTGGTAACCCAGTTCAACAGCGGCGCCAAGGGCGTCAAGATCATGGCCAGGGGGCGGGCGATCTCCAGGGCGGTGGATGTGGCAGAGGTCTCAAGGTCCCGATTTCTGCCGGATGTGAGGGTGATGGGAATTCAGATCTCCACCGAGACGCTCAATACCGATCGGGGGGAGGCCAATGTATCTGCGATCGAGATCACTTTGGGGAAGTGAGCCAGCAATTTGACCGCCTCCCTTGGCATCATATCCTCTGGCAGGGGGGAGAATCTCCGCTACATCCTGCAGGCGGAGCGGGCGGGCCATCTTCCTGCCCGGGTGAAGATAGTCCTGGCCGACCAGCCTGATGCCGGCGCCCTCAGGATCGCAGAGGAGTTTTGCGTTCCCCATATGTTCATCGAGCCTGCTGGAAGCTCCCGGGAGGAGTACGATCAGAAGCTCATCGAACATCTGGAGGGGGCGGGGGTGGAGCTGGTGGTCCTCACCGGCTACATGAGGATCCTATCTCCCGGATTCGTCCGCCATTACAAGAACAGGATCTTGAATATCCATCCTGCCCTGCTGCCCTCTTTCCGGGGTTTGGATGCCTTCGGCCAGGCCCTGGAGCACGGGGTGACCTGGACCGGCACCACTATTCATATCGTGGATGAGGATGTCGATCACGGGCCCATCGTCTATCAGCAGCCGGTGCCGGTGAAGAGGAGTGATACCCGTGAGAGCCTGAAGGCCAGGATCCAGAGGGCGGAGTACAGAGCCTATCCCCGGGCGATAAAGATGTTCATCGAGGGGAAGCCTAAAGTGGTGGGAAGAAAGGTCGTCTTTGAGAACGGAGCGAAGTGATATGGAGCACCTGTGGGCACCCTGGAGGATTGAGTACATACTCAGCAAGAAGCCGGAGGGCTGCATCTTCTGCACCAAGCCCGGGGAGAAGAGGGATGAGGAGAACCTGATACTCTACAGAGGAGTACACCATTTCATCATCATGAATGCCTACCCCTACAATAATGGTCACATGATGGTGGTCCCGTTTCGGCATACCTCAAAGCTCTCAGGCTGGGCTGATGGCGAGCGGGAGGAGATGATGGAGCTTGCCGATCTGGCGGTGGAGCTCTTGAGACATACCATGCATCCGGATGGATTCAACCTGGGGATCAATATGGGCATTGTGGGCGGCGCGGGAATTGCCGATCATATCCATATGCATATAGTGCCCCGCTGGAATGGCGATACCAACTTCATGCCCGTCATATCCGATACCAGGGTGATATCTGAGCACCTGCGGGCGACATATGCGAATTTGAAGAGAGGGCTGGAGGAGATCCTTAAATCCTCATGATCGAAAGCTATATATCTTGTCGACTCTCTATATAGAATCGTGTGAAAGTCGATAGGTGCTTCCTCCTACCTCCTTTGCCCTTCTCGACTTTCCCTCCCTCTGACTCTGCAGTGAAGTTTATAACCTCAATTCTGCGAATTAGGGCTCAATCCCAATAGTGACAGATGCCCTTGCATCACTGAAGCCATTTGAAATCATTTTTCAATCTTCTCTGAGCGTCTGATTTATCTTGGTAGAGTGGCTACAGGTGGATGGAAAATGCAAAACGGCGGAAGTTATCCTCTGTATCCGTCCAAAGGATCGGTTGTGCTATGAAGGTCAGAGATTTAATGAGCTATCCCATTGTCACCGTGCCCCCCGAGGCCATGGTGCTGGATGCCATAAGGGTGATGGCCGCGCAGAAGAAAGGGAGCGTTCTGGTGGCGGAGGAGTGTCTCCTCAAGGAGTGTCTGGGGATTGTCACCACCAGCCAGATCTTCCTGGAGGTATTTGCCAAGGGGCAGGATCCGGCCAGGGTTCGGGTCACTGATATCATGACCCCCGGTCCTCTGATCACCATCGATCTTGATGATTCCACCCAGAGGGCGGCGGAGCTGATGCAAGAGCACAATATCAGAAGGTTGCCGGTGTTGAAGGATGGGGCCCTGGTGGGCATCATCACCAGCAAGGATCTGCTGGCCTGTGTGAGGTGAGGGCTGGGGCCCGACCCTTGATCCTCTCGCCGGCATGCCGATGCCATAAAGCGGATTTCGATTTTGCCATTGTTTTACATCTTTTAGCAAAATATATAGAGATATATGCAGACGATAGCAGTAAATATAATCGGCCTGATGCCACTGGCTTTCCGGTTTTTTATATCCGGCAGAGTCTCGGAAAAATCCAAGCTATCATGCCATCATGCCATCATGCTTCTTACAATGCTTAAATATCTTAGAGGATCATTAAGTTGAAAAGCACCGGTTTGCTGCCATAAGCCCAAAAGCAATATATACCTAGGAGAGTATCCCACTTTGCCGAGAAGGCATACCATCATAAGATTTAGCTTATGCTGTCGAGGTCGCCTAGCCTGGTATGGCGCAGGTTTGCTAAACCTGTTCCGCTCCGCGGATCGTGGGTTCGAATCCCACCCTCGGCGCTTTCTTACAGGGAAAAAGGGCGAAGAAGGGAATTATTCCCGCCGACAGAGTGCATCCCTGTCATTCCGCTTCATCAAAAGGATGGCTCACCAGAATCGAGGCCCTTCCCTTTAACCAAAAGCGGCTGCTGAGCCTCATGTATCTGGATTGCTTGTTGTGCCATAGGAGGTCATTCAAGCCAGCCATTGGATATCATATACATCCTGCTATATATCCAGCTGCATATCCCATTGGCCTGTTCATAAGGCGCAATGATGATATGGCCTGTCTGATTGAATGATGAGGATATTGAGTTCTGAGCGCCTTATAGATCCCTTCCTGGAACGAGATCGCAGCCGGTGCAGCAATAGCAGCCGGTGAGAGCCAGCCTGCCGTCCAGGCCCTTCTGATCCAGTCTCATCCTCAGGTATCGAGCCAGCTCCAGCAGCCGCTCTGCCGATGGCCGGGTGATATCCACCTCATCCAGGCGCAGGGGATGGGGGTAAGCCGCCCTCAGAATGGGAAGAACGCCCCGATCCGTAAGCTCATCCATCCCCTGGCGGAGGGACTGGTCCGACTCCCCCAGGCCAACGAGCAGATTGGAGAAGACGTGGTTCTCTCCGAAGAGCTCCACAGCCTCCTCCAGGGCATCCATTATCTCTTGATAGGACAATCCCGGGCAGACCCGGGAGAAGAGAATGCGATCGGGCGTCTCCAGATTGTACTTGACTTCATCTGCCCCGGCATCGTAGAGCATCCGGTTGACTCCTGGAAAGGGGTTGACAGAAACTCCTATCGGCACTCCAAACTGCTTCAGATCGCAGACCAAAGCCGCCACCCTCTCCCCCTCAAGCTGAGGGGAGACCTCAGTGCCGCTGGTAAGGGAGATGGACTCCAGCCTGCCGGTGGCATTCGCCTCTTTCACCATCTCCACCACCCGCTGATGAGACTTCACCCCCCCCTTCAGCCTGGGGACAGCACAGAACCTGCAGTCGTATATGCAACGCTCAGAGACGGTGATATAGGCCTGGCCCGGTGAGTGCAGCAGGGGCTCAACCATCCTGCCCCTGGAGATCGCTCTGCCCTGCAGGGAGATGAGCGCCTCATCCCCTCTCACCTCCAGGCTGAGAGGCGATCTGTCCACTACGCTGAGGCGTACCAATCTCCTGCCGGACTGAAAGAAGACCGAGCTCTCCCCCGCGCCGGGGCCGGCGGTGGACGGCTGGCCGCCATCCTGAGGCCGGGAGAGCTGCACTCTCCCTATAGAGAGAAGAAGGGCTTTTGTCTTCAGATCCATCGTAGCAGCTCTTATCCTCCAGGTTAAAGAGAATGATGCTCCAGGCTGATAGCCGTCCCGGCCCCGGTACCCCTCCGATGATCCTCAGGTCTCCTGGTGCCCCGCCTGACCGCCATCTGCTGGGATCTCCTTTTTCTCCACCAAGGAGCGGAGCAGATCAAGGGATGCGCCGCTGGACTGGACGGAGAGGCGATCACCCCCCTTTAATATTGTGCTCCCTCCAGGACGAATGGGATGACCCTCCCTTCTCAGGACAGCAATCCAGGTGTCATCGGGCAGATTGAGGTCTGCAATCTGCTTTCCATCGGCAGAGCTGCCGGAAAGGACCTTGAGCTTGACCAAAGGCTCCCATCCCTCCTTTCCCGCGACCCCCTCCGGTGGCTCGGGAAGGAGGGCCAGGGGAGCATCCAGGCCCAGCCTGCGAGCGAAGAAGGGTATGCTGGAGCCCTGCACCAGTACGCTGGTCAGGACCACGAAGAAGACCACATTGAAGATCATATCCGCCTTCTGAACCCCGGATACAAGGGGGAAGGTGGCCAGGATGATGGGTACTGAGCCCCGCAGGCCCACCCAGGAGATCATGACCCTCTCCTTGATCGGAATCCTCCGGAAGGGGAGCAGACATATGAGGACGGCCATCGGCCGGGCCAGGAACATCAGGACCGAGCAGATGAACAGGCCAATGCCCACCACTGGAAGGAGCTGCGAGGGGAAGACCAGCAGGCCTAAGGTCAAGAACATGGCGATCTGCATCAGCCAGGCCAGGCTGTCATGATCGTCTACCAGGCTGCGCTTGTGAATGAAGGAGTGCTTGCCCAGGCCCAGCCCGGCGAGGTACACAGCCAGAAAACCATTTCCTCCCAGAGAGGCGGTCAGTGCATAGGCCAGCATGACCAGTGATGTGGTCAGCAGGGGATAGAGCCCCCGGTAATCCAGGCGAATCCGATTGATGATGATGGCCATTCCCCGGCCCATGATATAGCCGAATACCGCTCCCAGGGCCATCTGCTGGGCAAACATGGGGAGCAGAGCAGTGGGGGTGGAGACATCTCCAATGATCAATCCAATCAGGCTGGTGGTCAGGAAGATGGCCATGGGATCATTGCTGCCCGACTCCAGCTCCAAGAGGGGCCTTAGATCCCCCTTCAGACTGATATGCTTCGAACGGAGGATGGAGAACACCGCCGCCGCGTCGGTGGAGGAGATGATCGCCGCCAGGAGCATAGCCTCAAGAAGGCTGAAGTCCAGGACGTAATAGGCGGCATAGCCGACGATTATAGCAGTGAGGATGACCCCCAGTGTGGCGAGAACCGCCCCCTGCCAAAGAACGGGCTTGACCTCCTTCCATTTGGTGTCCAGGCCGCCGGCGAAGAGGATGAAGATCAGGGCCACTGTCCCCAGGTACTGGGCCATCCAGGGGTTATTGAACTCTATTCCCCCTGGCCCATCCGATCCGGCCAGCATGCCAATCAGCAGGAAGAGGACCAGGGTTGGCACACCCAGCTGAGTGGATGCTTTGCTGGATACCACGCTTAAGAGGAGCATTACGGCCACTCCCAGCAGAAGGAACTCCAGCGATATCATAATAAATTTTTACACTTCAGTTCTGCGATATTAATCTTCGGGAGAGCTTCAGCTTCAGATATTCGCCAATCAATATCGACGCCGGATAAAGAACATCTTCCTCTGTCTGGGCATGGAGCATCAGCTTCTCGGCGAAGATCACTGCCTTTTCATTCCCTTCCCCCTCTGCCGCTCTGATGAGGGACTTGAGGGCGGTCACAATCTCTTCATGCTCCTTGAGCATGTGCCCAAGATCGGCTTTCAATCGATCGGTCAATTCTATTACTGCTTGCATCTCGGGCAGGACTGTACCCTCCGCCAGAACCGGCAGCATGCCCAGCGGCGGAAGGGCATACTCCTCCTCCTTCAAGAAATGAGCATGGAGGATGTCGGCCACCTTCTTCGCTGCATTGCCCGTATTTCCGCCGGCCTTTATTGTCTCTGCAAGCCCGGCATGAAGCTCTTCATGCTCCCTTCTCAGAGATGCTGGTGGCCTGAGTTCCATGAATCGATCCTCCCAGTTCAGAGCAATCTCGTTGCCTCCTTCTGGCCAGGGGTCTTGACCACCAGGATCCGGGTGACGGCATTGCTCTCGTTAATCCAGCGATGGGGGATCTTAGCCGGGCTCTCGATGAGAGTGTCGGCTCCTGCCACCTCCTTCTCCTCACCGATCTCCACCACCCCTTCCCCCTCCAGGACATAGAAGATCACATCCACGGGGGTGACATGCTTTTTCAATGACTCGCCCGGCTGCAGGGTTATATGTACCACCTGGGCGCTCTCGGTATCGCTGAGGCTCCGGGCATCCACCCCGTGGGGGTTGGGTTTGCTGGAGGCATCCTTGACCTTTATGGTTTTCATGCTCATAATCAACTGCCCAATCCAGCATTAAGTGTTTCCATAGAGAAGCCCTCCATAAAGCGGGCAGCACCAAGCGGGCGGCATCAGAGAATCTGCTCTCTTACAACTGGATCCGAGAGCCGGTTAAAGAGCCTCTGCCGCCCTCCCCGGAAGGCAAAGAGGCCTATCAGAAGATCGGCGGGGAGAAGAAAGGCCTTGCCAAAGGACTGCACCGCCGAGTCCCTGTAGCCGATGGCCTCTCCATAAGGGCCCGCGACAACGATATTGAGCAGCATCTTTCCCAGGGACTGACCCCGATAGCCTTCCAGCACCGTCCAGTAGAGGAATAGCAGGCAGGATAGCATCAGCACACCCTCCAGATGCACCGCCTCGACTCTCAGGAGGATGCTAAGCCTATGCCAGACCAAGCCCATCAAGAGAACATCTATCAGCCAGGCCCAGAAGCGATCGACCCATCTGGCCAGCACCAGTTCCTCCAAATCCAGTCACCTCTTGGGAAATGGGTTCAAGGGGCCTGATACCCCTTCAGGCTCCTCCCCCGGCCCCCCTCAGGGCTTCTTCTGCCTCTTGCTGTAGATATAGCCGCCCAGAACGATCAGAAGGATCAGCACCAGGGCTGCCGGCAGGAGAAGGGAGCGGGCAGCAGGCTTGACCCTGACTGGTATTTTCATGCTCTCCGAGATCACCGTCTCCCCCTTGACATCGGTATACTTGATCTCGCTGCTTATGCCATAATCTTTGGGTGTGGCATCGGAATCGACATCCATCCGGAAGAGGACTGTGCTCTCATCCCCAGGATCCAAAGATCCAATGAAGGCCTGATCATCAGTGGAGGAGAAGGGCTTGAAGATGGAGAGCCTGGCCACTGCATCTCGCACCGGATCCTCGCCGATATTCTTGTAGGTGGCATGAATCTCCTGCTTCTTGCCTCCGGCAACAAGAGATGCAGTGGTGTTCTGGATCACAAAATCCGCCTGCCTCTTCACCCGGATGGCGATGGGCACCGTCTGGTTGGCCTTCTGGTAGACATAGGAGACCCGGTAGTTGGAGAAGGTGGATGTGCCCCCTTCACTGACCAGCTTGGAGGCATAAACCCGGACGTTATCCTGATAATCATAGGTCATATTCAGGTAGAGTGGGTACTCGCCAGCAGGGGCATGCTCTCCGATCTTTATGGTGAACTTCAGAGGGGACTGGGTCTTGTCTCCCGACCGGAGTGATTCGACCACCTGGGAGCCGGATTTGACATCGATCTGAGGACTTCCGGAGAGGAGGGTGGCGGTGATCCCCAGCGCAGTGGGCTTCTTGTTCTCCTCCTGCAGCTCTGCACTGGCCAGGGCATACTCCTTGGCATTCTGGGGTGTCTGGTCCTGCTTGAAGCCTATGATCCGGCCATAGTTGGTCAGATCGAGGAGGAGGGTGACGGTGTCTCCCCGCTCGAACTCATCTGTGCCGGAGATGCTTGCCGATATATCCGGGCTGCCGTACATGGTATAATAATTGTCACCGCCAAGCTCCAGGGGTATGTAGCTGTTCTGGGCTGACCCGGGAGCCAGGAGGATGAACATAAAGGCCAGGGCGATGGCATACTTAATTTCCATTACACCTTCTCCATCTTTTATTATCTATCAGGGCGATTGCTCTTTTCAGTTCCAGTCTTGCGTTCTCCAGCACCTCACGCTGAACCTCCATCCTTATGGCCAGGACCACGAAGACTGTGAAGGTGGTGACCAGGGCGAGGACGACCGACATCACTGTGACCACTCCGAAGTTGCTGATTATGTTGAAGGGAGAGGCGATCAGAGCGCCAAAGCCGAAGATGACCGCCATCCCCGATGCCACCAGAGCCGATCCTATGCGATTGGCAGTGATCTTCAGGGCGTCAAAGGGGTTGCCTACATTTGCCAGCTCCTCATAGAAGCGCTCCATCATAAGGATGGCGTACTCCGAGCCCACCCCCAGGACGAGAGCACCCAATGTGGCTGTGAGGGGGGTGTACTTCAGGCCGCCGTAGTACATGACCAGCCCCATCCAGCCGATCACCACCAGCATGGGCAGCACTGGCAAGAGGGCCTTGATCAGGTCCCGGTAGATCAGCAGGAGCAGGAGGAAGATCAGGAGGAGGCCGAGCAGTGACATCTCCACCCTCCCATCAGTCAGGGCGTCCATCACTGTGGTCATGAGCACTGGCTGGCCGGTGATCCGGACTGAGACTCCAGGCGGGGGGGTATGCCAGGCCAGGTCGTCCTCGTAAGACCGGACCAGCCGCTCCATCCCCTCCGTTCCCAGGTTGAGCTGGGCATTGCCTATATTCACATCGATTATCGCCAGGTTGTGGCCGCTCATGTATGCACTGCTCACGGATGCGGGCAGAGAGGCGATGATCTCCCTGGCCCGGGTGCTCTCGCCGGGCAGCTCTCCTCCGTTGGCCGCTTTGATGTAGGTGGCAATGCTGGTGGCCCCATCTGTCCGATCCTCCCGCGATGTCAGCAGGTAACGGCTAAAATCATCCATCCATTTGAGGTTCTCCGGCCTGGTGACATCATCCGCCTGGATGAGGAATTTGATCGAGTCTGTTCCCCCATAGATATCTTTCATGTGCTTCAGGTCGATCAGAGGGGGCAGGTCAGAGGGGATATAGTTCTGGGAGTTCGTCTCTATGGGGACCAGAACATCAGCATAATTTCCCGCCAGGGCCAAAAGCAAAGCCAGGGCAAGCACCGTCCTCCATCTCTGGATGCTGAAGCTGGCAGTGCTCTCAATGAAAGCGCCGATCGGCGAGCCTCTCTCAGAATTTGCAGCGCTCTTCTTCCCTCTGGGGAACCTCTTTTCCGACTGATAAAGGACGGTCATATTCACAAACAGGGCTGATAGGTAGCACATGAATAGGCCGATCATGCACATCTTTCCGAAGTCCTGGGTCGAGGGGACGGAAGAGCTGAGAAGGGAGAAGAAGCCCGCCTCGGTTACCGCCAGGGCGACGAGAACCGGGATGGCCACATATTTCACAGTTCTGGCAGAGGCCTCCAGAACGCTCTTGCCTTTGGTCACCTCTTCATCCATACGGTTATGGAACTGGATGGCATAATCTATGCCAATCCCGACCATTATGGGAAAGGCGGCAAATGTGGTCATGCCCATGCGGATATGGAGGAAGCCCATGGCACCCAGAGTCCAGATGATGCCCAGCAGGACCACTGGCAAAGGGAGCAGGGGCCAGCGGACATGCCTGAAGAAGAGCAGCAGGGCCACGATCATCAGCACGCCACACAGGGCAAGGATCCGGCCATTGGTGTTATTCATCATCTCCACTATTGCCGCCTGAAAGGAGGGATCGCCGGTGATGGTCACGCTGTAGCCGGAGGGGAGCTCCGCCCAGTCCACAGCCCTCTCTGTCTCCACGAGAAGCTTGTTCCTCTGCCTCTCAGTCAGGGCGGAGCTGGTGGGCATGCCAATGATGACCCGGGTGTGGCCCCGATCTGGCATCAGGTGAGCGATGGAGGGGCCGGCAGCGGCCAGGATCTCGTCTATCCTCTCCTGAGAGGGGATCTGGCGGATTCCTCTCCTCCTGAACTCCTCATCGGCGACCCAATCGGCCACGCTCTGCACCCCCAGGACATGCTCCACCTGGTGCATATGATCCGATAGGCGGAGGATGGCTCTCAGGACTGCGTCCCGTGCCACATCATCGCCCTCGATGAGTATCATATTGCCGTCGGAGCCGAAGTTCTCCAGATAAAGGTGATCATAAAGCTGGTAGAGGGCAGAGTCCTTGGAGATGAAGGCCTCGGTGGTCATCCCCTGGCTCTCTATCTGCTGGGCGTAGTGGAAGGATGCCAGTGTCAGGAGAAGTGCCGCCAGGATGATTATCGCAGGATTAGCGGTGATCCATGCGCCCAATCGTTCCAAATTAGACATGGCAGTAAGACCCTCC
>Ga0179956_1281749_pt1 | contig 10429 bp, 7 predicted proteins | sample AD_JPNTR3_sludge_FD_135991 | JGI IMG/M metagenome (GOLD analysis project Ga0179956, IMG submission 135991) | Metatranscriptome of active sludge microbial communities of municipal wastewater-treating anaerobic digesters from Japan -... | ecosystem: Engineered > Bioreactor > Anaerobic > Digestate... | reverse complement strand
CTGTGTTCAGTTGGATAAATAATGTCTTCTATTCCAATTTCTTATCAAACCACAACAGCATTCATAAAGGCTTTGATAAGATATGAAATGTCTTCTATTCCAATTTCTTATCAAACCACAACCAAAGTTGAACTACTTTGGTGAAATAGTCAAATGTCTTCTATTCCAATTTCTTATCAAACCACAACAGCTGGCAAACTTTGGCTATAAGGTCGAGGAATGTCTTCTATTCCAATTTCTTATCAAACCACAACGTAAATTAACAATTTAAAAAATTAACTAAAAATGTCTTCTATTCCAATTTCTTATCAAACCACAACGTATTTGATAATTAACACTTTAAAATTTAAAATGTCTTCTATTCCAATTTCTTATCAAACCACAACTCTTACAAACATGACTATTCGAAGCGATAGAATGTCTTCTATTCCAATTTCTTATCAAACCACAACAGACTTAGCCAAAAACCAAGTAAAATCAAGGCTTTTCCGATCAATTTAGGATAAAAAAATTGCATAAACTCTTAAGAAAACATTTATCAACCTTTGGTTTTTCAGTTTTGTTAATGAACGTTTGGCAAAATTAAAAAAATTCAAGTTGCCTTGGTCCTTCAGGTAAAAATTTTTCCGTTTTACCGAAAAAATTATAAATTTCACCATATTGCTTGTCGGTAACCATCAAGATACTTACTTGACCTTTTACCGGGATTATGCTTTTCACCCGCTTTACATGAACCTCGGCATTCTCACGGCTTGGGCAGTGCCGTGTATATACCGAATATTGCATCATATTGAAGCCATCTTTTTCCAGATTTTTGCGAAAGCGTGTAGCTTCTTTTATTTCTTTTTTAGTTCCTACGGGTAAATCGAAAAATACAAATAACCACATAACCTGATATGCATTAAGTCGTTCAAATAATATCTCTAAAATGTATATCATTTAAAATCAGGGAATGACAGCTTCCTTTGTTTTCCACCATAGCATTTGGCAAGTGAGGCACTCGATTGCTGCATGGCTAACATAAGCGGCCTCGTAGTCTTTTCCAAATTTACATCTCGTGCTAACAATTGAATAGCCATCTGTTTAAATTCTTTATCGGGTTCAGGTTTATCTGTTTTATACCAAACCTCATAAACCAATTCATCTACATATACTCGATAGGGTTCCATCATATCGTCGGCAAGACAAAATGCGTTATAGCGATTGCTATGGAATATTCCAAGAGTTGAAAGAAGGCCGGAACCAGCCAATGCTCGAGCCATTGCTGAACGAATGATAATGTAACCATAATTTAGCAATGAATTGGGTGGTGGCCCAAAACGGTCGCGTATAAAACCCGATCCCCACAGCTCATGCCAGTAATATTTTGCCGCTAAAGCTTCCCTATTGCTCGTATCGCCACTCATAACTTCATTGGCAAAAATCTTTAAAGGCTGATCATTTTTATTTAATTTATGTAATAAGGCAGCCTGGTTTCGGATTTTGCAAGTAATGACATTTTTCCATAAATTTTTTTTTAGAGGTTCGGAAGCTTCTATCTGAGTATGAAAAATTTCGGTTTGGACCTGATTACTGTCAAGGTTTAGCAACATGCCGGTAGGCAAATATTTTTCGTCGCAAAAAATAATTGCCGCGTTATTCGAATTTAAAGCCGTAATAAGTTGCACGCTTATCGTTACATAACGATTTTCGATTATCAAATAGCCTATGTCTTCGATAGGTGCAGTTTTTTTAATTCCTTCCTTATCGGTAAAAACTAATTGATTATTATTCAAGTTTAAATGCCCTGCATTCTGTATGCAAAGAGTGCGCTTTATCATTTAATAATCTTATTAACAGTACCATCCATATTTATTTTTACTTTTATGGGTTGGTGCCTTTCCCAACTTCTTAAACTTTGTATTCTTAATTCTTCCTCGGGATTCTTAATAGTGGAAGCCAAGTGATGCCTGAATGTCAGGAAAATTCCTCCTTCTGTTGATGATATCTTCTGCACACGGTATAAATATTTGCTTAACTCTTCATAGGGGATTTTCATATCTTCGGATATATCGGAGGCATAAAGATAATTAAATATGAACATATCGTTTTCCTGCACGGTGGCAATTATTTGTGAACCATCAGGCGGAAGCTGATATAATGGCTGTTTGTGACGCAAGCGATTTACAGCATCCCAAAACTTGACCATCTCAAATTTTAGATTCCCTTCTACATCTTTGTAAATAATGCAATGATGATTATTTCTGGGATCAACATAGCAATTTATATTTGGCTTTAATTTAACAGCATTTCCCTTATATTCAAAAATTCTAACTGTATATACAGGAACAGGATCACCTCCTTTGCGATTTGGAAGCCGTATAGCAGGATTTTTATCCTTATCGAAAAAGAAGCCATTTGGGATATTATAAGGTTTTGAAATATCGATATTAAATACATTTTGAAGTCGGTTTTCAATTAGCTTCTTAATAGTAGTATCAACGATTTTCGCTACGTGTTTATGATCTTTTATTTCGGTAATATTACATCTTACATGATATTGTTGTGGTTTAATACCTGGCAGATATTTAGCAGCCGATACTATTTTACCTTCTCCCTGGTCAAGAATATAACCTCCATAGAATGTATCTTTGTGAAGTTGCCCTTTTACCGAATATCCTTTGGAAACATAAGTATCATGATTTTTACGAATTCTCTTATAAACAGGCACCAAAACTCTATAGTTAGTTCGATAAGATACCAAAATTTTTGAAATTGCTTCTTTTACAGCATTTTGAAAGTGTGGGTTAGGTTGTTCGAATTTGGGTTTTGGAGCCAAATTACGTTGTTTATTTTTGAGATTACCAAAATAAGTAGATAGTTTTTGATAGTAACTTGTAGTAGCAGAAGCAATTACAATGGCGTCAATGGCATGATGACGCTGGTCTTCACGATTTTTCTTCGGATCAATAATAATTTCTCCCGTCTCGGTATCCACCCTAATCAAACTTTCAATTATTTTTTCGTTATTATTTTTATCGATAATGGGCTTAGGATTTTCAATAGGTTGAAAATTAATGATTTCCTGTATTTTAAAATAAATAAAGTAACGCCCTGGTGCAACATCGGCTTTTAATTTCCAATTGTAGTCCATATCGGGACAAAATATGCCCTGGCTATCCACAGTTCCATTTAGTGTATAATAGTTTTCAGGAGGACGAGGTAAATTAAGTGCCGGTAAAAAATCAGCATTATTTACATCAAAGTCTAATAATGCAGTATAAAACCCGTTGATTAGTTGAGCTTCACAGGAATAAATGGATGATATAAATTTTTGATTTGAAACTCTACCTTGGATGCTTATTTTATTTTCATTCTTTCTATTATCATTAATATCATTTTGTTTGATTTCAGCTTTGATTACAGGAATTATAGCCCAATAATATCCATCTTCTATTATTTTGTTCGTATTGAAATTAATTCCATGACTTTCGTTAATGAATCTTTTTTTCTTGAGATTACCCTTAATAATTATTACATTTTCGCTAATTTGGGGTTGAGGAGTAAACCTTGGAATGAATTCCTGTGCAGCCTGAGCTTTTATAAAGGCCCAATATTTCCCAGTTTCAAAGCCATTTGCAGGAATTTTTAGTGAGGCATAGTATTTACTATCTGATTCAAAATAGAATTTATTCCCAGTCTCTTTTTTTATTTCACCAGGTATGGCTAACTCATTATCCATTGGTATGGGTTTGAAATTTATTTTTGGGATGGCTTTTTTAACATGATTGTTTTCATCAACGATAAGATAATGAATAGTTGGTTCGCTTTCGTTTATATTTAAATCATTCAAGGGAATATCGGTTATAGGTTCACTAAGAATATCGTTTAGTCCCCATAATCGGCGTAAATCGGCTATAAGTTGGCCAGGGAATGACCTAACGTCGTCGCATATTTCCCTTAAGATTTGTACTGATTTTTTGCTGATATAACGTGTGTCGTTGAGTTGTCGTTGAATAAAATCGTCAAGCATAGCGGGTTTTTTTGAAGTAAAACGCCTTGCTTTTTTATAGGGCAAGATTTGGAAGACTCTTTGCTCGATTTCTTCCCATGAATCAGCATTCCATAAAGATTTACTACTGTTTTTTAAATAAAACTGATAAGGTGTCAATTCACCTTTCGAACGATTGAAATTGGCTTCACATAGAGTTTTATTTCCGAATGAATCGTCTAAACTAACGGAATAGGGTATAATATGTTCAATTTGGAAAAAATTATGAGGCCCAAGCAAATCGGAAAGGCGAATGGTTTTACCCGTATAGGGACAGATTACGATACCATTTTTCTGTTCGATTTCACTATAAAGTAGATACTTAATGATGTTATCACGTGAAGGTTTTAAGCCTGCTTCAATGATTCTTTCGCGAGCTTCCTTATTTTTTTGTTCATTAATTGCATTTTCTTTTCTGATTTCCTGTCGCCTTTTTTTATTGTTTTTCAAATCGCGTCCAACCTCAACATGGATGCGATCAAAACAGAAATCTGGCCCAAATTCGGGCATACTACGATATTTTTTCAGTAGATAATTTACGAGCCGGCGCATTTCATTTAGCCCAATTTGGACAAGTGGATTTCTTAAATTCTCGACAGGTGAAATGTAATCTCCCTTTTTCTCTGGACCTACCTCCCGACTGGGATGGTATAATTTTAAAAAGGCTTTATCATTAGGGTTAAATCCAAAATTATTAACAGTGCTCGAAAGGTATTCTTTTATATTCTGAATAATTTCGCCTTCATGATATTTTTTGCCATTGCAAAGATCTTTGATAAATTGTTCTATATCACTATGATAATCTTTAAAATATTCCCATCTGCTGCCAAAAGTGTTTTTGATCCCTCCAAGCAAGACGGCTTGTTGAAAAATAAATCCCTTTTCAAGGAAAGGCAGTATGTTATGAATAGCTTTTAATGAGATTGATGCATACCCATCTTCAAGTGTAATTTTTGCGCTTTTTTTGGGCTTTTTCTTCAGTGAAATGGTATTTTTTTATGAGCCGTTGGGTCAAAAGTTCTTCATCTTCAAAAAACATGAAATCATGCCATATTTCATGTTTATTCTGCACCCATATTTCAGTAGGAAACAAACTTTTTAATTTTTTTATAGTAGGACATCCAGAAACTTTTTGGTCTGCATCGTAATTGAAATATTCATTTTGCAGCTTTAAGGCATCAATAATAACTTTAAAGTCGAAAACTTTATCCTGATATGATATTACATTTAAAACAGTTTGCCGCTGACTAGCATCAAGCGGTTGTTCCTTTCGACCGTATCGTATATTATTTATCAATTGCCATGCTCTATATAGTTCGAAATCAGGATGAGAAATTGGACAAGGGGTAGGCCCGGTTTCTATCCATTTGTTGGTAGTTTTATCAAACATTATTCTCTTTTCGAAAGTACATTTTGACAAAAGATGTTTTTGTGATCTTAATGGCCGTTGCCAGAATAAAAGACTATCCTGACTTCTATATAATATTTCATGAGTTTCGTCATTAATTTCGATTCGTCCCCCAAAAAGAGTTTTTAAGGAGATCTGTTGTGCAACTTTTATGGTTTTCCCAGTAATAGTAACATTCTCAATGCCATATTGCAAGTAAATTTTATTGATTCTTTGCTTATTTCTTTCAGAATCATTATTCCCAGAAAGATGAAAGGATTTGAATATCGTAACAGTTTTATCATTTAATCCTAAATGTGGAGCTTGTTTTTCCCAAATAGCATGAAATTCCTTAACATACATTTCTCTTAAGGTATATCGGTTACGGGCTCTTAGCGGACGTCTATTCTCATCAGTTCTGTAGATATAAGTCTGATGCTCGGGAAGAATCATTTCATACAAAGTAGTTCCAAGAGTTTTATTATAACCAATTTCTTTCTCGGTCTCGAGTATACCAATGGTATTATTTTCCCCTTGATAAATCTTTCCTGAATCTTTTCCTTTTCGACTACTGTAAAAACCCCTTCTCTGAATAAAATGATAAAAGATTCTTCCGAGTTGTTCTAAGCTTAAATCTTCTTCTAATGCTTTTTTCCGCAATGCGTAAGGATTCATTTTCAACCATTCTATAAACTCAGGATCATTTGGAAACTTTCTTCCATCCGATTTCAATTCATTGTTCCAATTTTTCCATTTTTTCAATGAGTTTAATGATAAGGGGCACATTTTAAGAGGGATCAATGTCTCAAGTAATTTGATCTTACTTAATCTTTTTCTGTAATAATGTCTCCTGAGTTGTCTTTTTTCTCTTCTCTGTGCATTTTTTGAAGTCTCTTTTTCCCCCTGTCCTAAATTTTCTACTCCTTCAGGGAAAATTCTAACCCCGCAGTCAATAATTGACGCTTTTTCATCATCTACAACTGCCCATCCAATGCTATTGACTCCTAAATCGAGTCCAAGGATTTTGCTCATAATTGATTAATTTTTAAATTATTAGATTTAATTTTAGATTTCTGAGTGTGGTTTGTCCAGTTAATACCTTTGTTTTCCTTAGAAGATGGGTTAAAATTAAATATTTTTTATGAAAGTGTTGCATAATAAAAAAGTTGTATCTTTGTTGACGAAGATTATTCCAATCTTATCTTATCACAACAAGGCTATATGCCGAAGGACTTAGTCCTATGCCCCTGCTTCGGTAGGGGTTTTTTTAGTTTGTGACTTTATCCTTTCCATTTGATCCTACCGGTTAAGTCGGAGATTTATTGATTTAATAAAATCAGTAATCTTCGTGTCGTAGCTCATTTATTAAATTTCTATAAAGGTAGCACAAATGTCTTCGTCAAAGATGTTTTTTTGCAAAATTGTCCGGAATCTCTTTGTTTTGCAGAAATTCAGGGTTAGATGTTAATAGATAAGGATGAACCAATTTGCTGTTATTTCGAGAATCTTTCGAGATTTGACGGGGAAATTCTGCATTTTGTTTCCACACGAAGGTTTCTAAAAGATCAGCAGTTTTCCATTTCCTTCAATGGTTCTTTGTCGAAAGATAGAGTAAGAGTAAACCGAAAAGTCCTTTTCTCGAAATTTGGACTCGATGTGAGTAGTTCTGTGTTTACCACACAGGTTCATGGAAACAAGGTGGAGCGCATTTCAATAAAAGAGAAGGGCAGGGGTGTCAACGAAGTTTTAAAAACCTGCCTTGGCAGCGATGGCATGATAACGCAACATCAGGAGATTTGTCTGGTTATTCAAATGGCTGATTGCGTTCCCCTGTTATTTTTTGATCCTATAAAAAAGGTTATAGCTACTGCCCACGCTGGTTGGAGAGGAACTGTAATGAAAATTGGCGCAAAAGTTATCGAAGAGTTTCGTAATGTTTACGATTCGGACCCGGCAGATATTTTGGCAGGCATTGGGCCATCCATCGGGCCATGTTGCTATGAAGTAGGGAATGAGGTCATAAGCAAAGTGGAAGAAGCCTTTCGTGATACCAAAGGCATTTTGCTGAATCATCCCAAATTTTCTCGGCCCGTATTCGACTTATGGGAAGCCAATCGAAGAATTTTGATAGAAAAAGGCATAAATCCCCGCAATATCGAAATGGCGAACCTTTGCACGCGTTGTCATTCAGATATGTTTTTCTCGGCTCGTGCTGGCGATGAAGGCCGTTTTGGTTCTTTCATTATGTTGAAATAAATATTTCAATCAAGGGAAAACAGCAGAATGTTTAGACCGAGTGATGAAAATCTCTATTTTTGCAACATGAACCAACATTTTACAAACCCAAATTAATAAGCGATGAGAAAAATTTTACTTTCTGTATTATTGATGTCTTTGGGAGGCTGGTTATCAGCTCAGAGTCTTCAGCTTAAAACCTTGGATGGAAAGTTGATTGCCAATGATGCTACTCTTTATTGGGGTGGATTGCCCACCGAATATATGGTGGCCAGAATTTTGGTAAGCAATACTTCTACCGAGGCAAAGAATGTTTTCGTGAAGAAGTATGAGGAATTTGCCGCCAAGGATTCTACTGCAACTTTTTGCTGGGGAGCTTGTTTCCCATGGTTTGTCAACGTAAGTCCCGAAGGCATTGTGATTGATGCTGGAGGCACTTCTACTGATTTTACGGCCGATTATGATGCCGGTGGCGTACTGGGTCATACACGGCTGAAGTTTACTTTTTTTGTGGAAAATAATCCCAACGACAGCGTTTCGTTTCGTGTAGAATTTTCGCCTTCCTACCTTAGTCTGAGAAACACAGAAGATTCCATTCCTACTGCTTCTGTTCTGAATGTTGTGGGCTCATATACGGAGGTGATACAATATGATTTGATATTGACCAATCACAGCAAAGAAACGAAGAATGTGAGCATGCACAAGATTCATCTGTCGGTGATTGAGGGTACTGAGATGTATTTTTGTTGGGGAGATTGTTATCCACCCGATGTATTTGAACTTCCCGAACCCATGGTTATGGCTGCTGGAGAATCATCTCAAGGGCTGAGTGTGGATTATGACCCAAAATCGCATTCGGGAACATCAACCATAACCTATGTATTTTATGATTTTGATCATCCCGCTGATTCGGTTTGGGTTGATTTTGCCTTCGATGGTCAGGCCGCCGGAATCGATTATCTCGCCTCGGATATTTTGAAGATTTCTTACAGAGCTTTTAGTCATGAACTTTTCATCGAATGGGAAAACGAAATTTCATATGGCAGTAAAAATCTTCAAGTAATTGATATGAGCGGAAAGGTTGTTTTTACAAAAACCTTATCCAGCAATAGCAGGCAGCAAACTATTACACTTCCTTATCTTTCTCAGGGCATATATATGATTGTAATAAATTTGCCAGACGGAATGGTTTATCGAAATAAATTCCTTATTAGTCGTTAAATAATTTTTTATCGTATATTTTTAAGGCTGCCGGAGTTTTAAATTTTTAAATATTCGGCAGTTTTTTTGTTTTTTTAAGGAAACTTCTTTCAAAAAAATTATTTTTGCTTTAGGATATAAATTTTGATTGGTATAAAACATGAAACCACAGGGAAAAGCGAGTCGGGAAGAGATTTTGGAAGCCGCCCGCAAGGTTTTTATAGAGAATGGTTACGATGGGGCCCGCATGCAGGAAATTGCCGATGAGGCAGGGGTAAATAAAGCCCTTATTCATTATTATTTTCGGTCGAAGGAAGAACTTTTTCAGGAAGTTTTTTTAGAGGCCTTTATTAAGGTAGTTCCCTCGGTGATGGTGATTTTAAACTCCGACGAGCCATTGTTCAAGAAAATCGAACAGTTTGTTTCGAAATATCTCGACACTTTGAATGAAAATCCATTGATTCCGGGATTTATACTTCACGAACTTGCTCATGGCCGCCAGCATATCGATGCCTTGATCAGAGGGACAGGACTAAATCCTCAGTTTTTTATCAATCAAATATACAGAGAAATTGACGCGGGGAAAATCAAAAACTGCGATCCAACCCAGCTCATCATTAATATCCTTTCCTTGTGTATTTTTCCTTTTGTTGCTCAGCCTATTTTGAAGGGTGTATTCTTTCGTAACCGGGAAGATGATTACGCGCGATTTATGCTGGAACGCAAGTCGGATGTTGTCAGGTTTATCATTGCCTCCATCCGTAAACAGCAGGAAGAAAGTTGATTTGAGTTTTTTGGCCGATGTTTCCTCTAAAGAGTTATTCTTTGGGAGTGAGTTGTCGATAAAAACCTGTTATTATTTAGGGGCTTTGAGCAATAACCAGATAGCTATAATTCCAAAAAAGATATTAGGAAGCCAGGTAGCCAGCATGGGCGCCATATTTCCATAAACCGAGAATTGAGTAGTGATCTGCATGAACAGAATATAAGTAAAAGTAATGCCAATACCGATACCCAGGTGCATACCTGTTCCTCCTCTAACTTTTCTGCTCGACAGTGCCATACCAATCAATGTAAGTATGATGGCCGATATAGGTTCGGCTATACGTTTGTGCATCTCCGTCTCGTAATATTTTATCGTACTGCTTCCTTTGAGTTTTTCTCTCTCGATGAACGCCTTCAACTCATTGAAATTCATTATCTTCATGTCTTCCTTGTCCACTATGATTTCTGTGGGGCGAAGATTGAGAGTAGTGTCCTTTTGGCTTCCAAATACCAGGCTTTGCTCAAAGGTAGCTGTATCGATAAAGCGTTCGGTGTAATTGATGATGTGCCATTTCGATTTTATTGAATCCCATTTTATCTGATCGCTCATGAGTTTGTAGCTGAGTTTACTGTTTTCTATTCTTTCGATGGTAAAGCGGTAACCGTTTTTTCTGGCATTGTCCCATGATTCGAAGTAAACGAATACACCGGGTTCGATTTGTAAGTGAAGATTGAGGGATTTGCTTCGGAGAGGATTCTTGATATATTGTTTTTCGAAGTCTCTAAGCTTGATGTTTGTATGGGGAATGAGG
>Ga0179956_1042771_pt1 | contig 10540 bp, 8 predicted proteins | sample AD_JPNTR3_sludge_FD_135991 | JGI IMG/M metagenome (GOLD analysis project Ga0179956, IMG submission 135991) | Metatranscriptome of active sludge microbial communities of municipal wastewater-treating anaerobic digesters from Japan -... | ecosystem: Engineered > Bioreactor > Anaerobic > Digestate... | reverse complement strand
TTAACATTTCATGGCATCACTGCCACAACACAAGCATGAAAATAATAACTTCAATCCTTATGTGTGCATCTATATAACTATACAATTCAATTTCTTTAAATTCAATTTCTTCACTATAGCTTAAGTTTGATTTTAATAAACTCAAACAAATTTATCAATTAACTAAAAGGAAGATTAATTTTGGAGTTATTATTTTCGGAGGGATAAATCAGTTTTCTGCATCTGCTTTTCAATATATGAAAGATATATAATAGCTACGAAAAACCATACTTCATTTATTATACTTTCTTGTAAATATATATAAAATTGAGATAAAATTATGGAAAAACCGACTTTTTCAGAGATCTCACACAAAAAGATTGACAATGCCAATAATTGACAATGCCAATAAATATGAAATAATTGAACAATTAAAAAAATTTAATCAGGGTTTTATAGGTCTTCTTCAGTAATAGTATAGGCTTCAGGCATCATAGGTGTCCACATAACATTCGGTGCTATTGGATAAACTGATACTCCCAAATTAGTAAGATCTTCAAGATTTTTTGAAATTCTAAATAATTCTTTATAAGGCATCGAAAAAATAAGTTCATCTTTTTGAGTTCCACCAAATCTCCTATCTCCTGCACAAGGAAATCCTATATGAACCTTGCCTTTTCCGACTGATAATGCTATTGCTTCACATAATGCACCCTCTGCAACTGTTTCTAAAGATATTTTATCACCACTGTCAAATCCATTAGCGTGAATCAAGGGAAGAACCTGTGCAGGATTTACATACAATACAACAGAAGACGGATTTTCAACTTCACCAAGCGGTCCCACAGTAACAAGTTCATATTGTTTACCGATATCCCCAAGCTTAAAAACATTTGAAATAAATTTCTTTCCACTTTTTTCATCTTTTACATATCTACCCACAACTGCAGATCCAGAAATAAATGTTTCTTTAGTCTTTATAAGACCAAGACAGCTTGCCCCAAGAGCGCAAACCATTCCAGAAGCTTTTTGAGAAGTTACTTTCTTATGATATCGTGCCATTGCAACCATTTGACACACATTAATTTTATAACGAATCTGGGAACAATGTTCATTATTATTTTCTTTGCATAATTTGACTGCTATAGGTTTAGTTTGAAGTTTTAAGATCTCTTCAAATATTTTTGAAACTTTTTTATCATCCATCTTTACCTCCACTAAATCATTTTATTAAAACAAATTAACCGTATTATAAATCTTCTTTAACATCTCTTTGTATTTCTGCCACAACACAAGCATGAAAATAATAACTTTAATCCTTATATGTGCATCTACATAACTATACAATTCAATTTCTTTAAATTCAATCTCTTTACTATAGCTTAAGTTTGATTTTAATAAACTCGAATAAATTTATCAATTAATTAAAAGGAAGATCAATTTTGGAGTTATTATTTTCGGAGGGATAACTATCAATTTGGATTAAACAAATCAATTCAATCAATATTAAATTTAAGTTGCTACAATTAAGTTATCTAATAAGTCTAATTCTTGATTTCAGAAAGATATTTATCTATGTATGTTCTTAAGTAGCTAAAATAAGAACTACTTGAACCAAGATGGTGTAAAATTATTTCTCTATCCTTATTTATAACAAAAAGATTGGGTACCCCTGAAACAGAGTACAAATCATAAACTTCGCTATTTAAATCCAAGAGTATAGGATAATTAACTCCATATTTTTTTAGTATTTGTTTTCTCATTTCTTCTGTAGAAGAAGTATCTGTGTTTATACCAACAACAAGAACACCCTTATCCTTATAATCATTATAAAGAGAGACAAATTGAGGAAGTTCTTTAAGGCAAATTGGACAATAAGTCGCCCAGAAATTAAGAATGACCAGATTAACATCTTCTCTATCTAAAGTTTCATACAAATTGAAGAGTTTTCCTTCTGTGTCCTTTAATGTAAAGTCCATAGCAATAATAAGGATTTCGCTTCTTGGAACAAAAAATTTTATCTCCTTTTGAGGGATTATAATACTAAATATAGTGTTGAAAATTTTAGAAATGGAATTCTCATCAATAAGGATGCGATCATTTTTAATTTTAAGGTTTACTGATTCTTCTTTACCATCAATTAAATAACTGTGAAAGTCTGCATAAATTTCAATTGATAAACCATTTTTTACAAGGGTTGCTTTTCTTTCTGTTTCACTCCAATCTATTGAATACCTTAAAAGTTCACCAAAAGCTCTTAAAGGTAGAAGAAAATGATTTGCTAAATTATCATATGATGGTGCGACATCGAGTTTAAATGGTTGTCCTCCAACTGAAAAAATATACTTATTGACAGAGAATACTACCTCTTCTGTTTCATTAGCAAAAGCATTATAAATAGAGGTGAAAAGAAATAATAATATGAGAAAATATAAAATACATTTATTCTTTAACATCAAGGAACTCTACCTCATAAGCTATGATTCTTGGATTTGAAGCTCTGTTTTCAAAAATACCACTAACTTTAACTTTATGGCCTACAGCTTGTGGTATGGCAAAATTCTGATCACTTAAGTCAATATACATCTGGTTACCCATATCATCTTTTAAAAAAAACCAGCAGCCAACAGAACACTCAGTAGCAATTTCGCCTTCTACGCTAACAAAAGAAAGCGAATACTTGTTAGCATCATTTATTAGTTCTTCGATTTTAACGTTCTGAAGCATACTTTTGTCAAATTCATCTTCACCATAATAAACTTTTTGTATTTTTTCCCCGCTTGAACAGGAAAATAAAGAAAAAGTTAATAAAATTAAAGTTATTAAGGATATTATTTTTTTCATTACTTTAACTATAATTAAATTAAATTCACTTTACTTAGTCGTTCTATTTCTTTAAATCAGACTCCTCAATATATGGAGCAATCTCACTTCTATCACACAAATTGCACCCAATGCAATTAACCTTTCCGAATTTATATCTTATAAAACCCACTACCAATACCGAAGCAAAAACAATTGGAAATGATTTAAGAATAGTAATAAAATCACTGCTTTTGGAACTAAAAACAAAAGCTACTAAAGCAAGTGCAGCAAAAGCAGCAAGAGATGAAGCAATAACTGTAATAAAACTATTAAATTTATATCTTGCTTCATTTGAAACAAGTATAAATACTAAGCTTACAGGAATTGATGCACCATTTACAAAACAAGGTATAACAATAGCATAAAGAATACTACTAAGCAAAGCGATATATATGAGTGCTTTTTTTTTGAAATGGAATTGAGATGATAGATACGTTAAAAAAAATCATGGGTCTTATCAAACAACCTGTTAAGGGCAAGGCTGCATCAATAAAGGGAGCAGTAATCGCATAAAATACAAAACCTATGGCACTAAACAGAGCAATTTGAGTAATCTCTCTTGTTTTCATCTAATTAACAAAACTCTCGATTTCTCCATCCCATTCACTAATAGGTACATTAAGTCTATGAACCCTATGAAAGTTAAGCCTTTGAAGTGCTTCAGCTGCTAATTTTGTTTGAATATAATTATCTCCTACAACGACAATTTCACTCCATCTGTCAACAGTAATCATAAAATTTACAATATCCAGAAGTGGAATATTTACTGATAATGGAATATGACTTTTAAGATAATCTTCTTCATCTCTTACATCAATTATTAGTAATTTTTGGTCATTTTCAATCTTTGTATGAAGTTCTTTTAAAGAAATATCAACAGGGTAGTAATAAATAAGAGTTTCATAATCTGAGCAACCACTAACTGGATAAGCACAACTTGAGCAATCAGAGCTACCAAAGCCTAACTTATTAAAATAGTTAAGAAAATAAGCTGTGAACTTGTTACTTGATGCAAATTCTAATAATGAATATTTAAGAGAAGTAAATTTAGCAGAAAGACTTGAATTATCAAACTCTGGCGAGAGTGGAGTTCTCTTATATTCTGAAATTAGTATTTCGTTAACTGTTTCGGGTGAAGGAAGATTGTTGAAATTTATACTTGCAGAAGAAGATCTTGACATTAACGTAAATGCAACGAAAATAAAAATAGCTATAAGTAATATATCGAGTAAATTAACCCCTATTTTTTTTAATAAACTTTTCCTCATCTATCATCCTAAATCAAAAATTACATACTCTCCCATTCACATTAATAATACAACTTAATGAATGGGAGAGTTCAATTTTAATTTTCAACTTTACTTTAACACAAGCATGAAAATAATATCTTTAATCCTTTTCTTGTGCCACTTATATAATCTTGTATAACTGAAACTGAACAATCTTTTTTTACTAAATTTAATCTTATAATTTTGGGGTTATTATTTTCGGAGGAAATTATCTTTATTTTGGATAATATACAGTAACTGCACCTGACCCAATTTGAGCATCTTTTGGATTCCAGTTAACAACAGCACCCAATCCTTCAGCAACAAACCTCACTGGCACAAATGTCCTGTTTTTAACTATTTTTGGCGGAACACCATCAGGTATCTTGTATGGTTTACCGTTAATTTTACCTTGAGGATTCCCTATCCACATTTCAATTGTATTCCCTCCAAGGCGTATAGTCACTTTCCTATCCTTATCATTCCACTCGACTTTTGCCCCAAGAGGTTCAGAAATCGCTCTTATTGGAACAAGAGTCCTTCCACTTTCAATAAATGGTGGAGCATCGATGGCTTTTGGTTCATCATTTACTTTCATAATATACTTGCCAATATATACTCTTACAATAGTTCTCTTTATCTCTTGTGGATTTATAGCGTTAGAAATTGTAAGGAGAAGCTTACCATTGTTATTATATTTAAATATTTTATTTAAAGCGATATCAGAAACCCATACATTTCCTTCAAGGTCAACAGTCATTGAAGATGGAGTATTAAGTTCTTTCAATGGAAATGCTTTAACAAACTGACCTTTGGAAGTAAATACCTGAACCCGCTTATTACCCCTATCTAATACATAAAGCTTATTGCCCTGCTCTTTATAAAAGTCTACGGCAACTTCACAAGGTTCTTTAAACTCGCCATTTCCTGAGCCAGTTTTACCAACATTCATAATGAAATTACCTTTAATATCAAACTTAACAATTCTATTATTTCCGGTATCAGCAACCCAGAGATTTGATTCTCTATCATAAACACATGATTCAGGATAAAGTAGTTGTCCATTACCTGATCCTTTACTTCCAAAATCTCTTAACCATGTTCCATCACGTGGATCCTTAATTCCGCCTGGAGGTGGTTGCCAATGAGAAACCTTACAACCTTCCCTATCTAAAAGAGCTTGTGATTTTGTAGCATCAATTTCAGTCATTGCTACATCCCAAAGTTCCTGAACCTCACCTTTACCTGATCCAGGCTTACCATTTTTGTGATGAGTGTGTCCATTTAACTCATAAATATAAGAGTGCCCAGTCCCCGCATCAGCAACCCCTATAACATCAGTTAATCTACAAGTTACAATATCGACAACTTTTTTAATGGTCCATTTTTCACCACTAACATGAGTTGAAACTGTAGGTATTGGAACACCTAAAAAAAGGCCATCACTTGAATATTTTATAACGCGATTTTTAATCGGATCTGCTGCATAAATGTAATACCCAAACGAATTTGTAAAAATACCAATCTTTTCTGGACCGGCACTTAATGTTTTTGTTGGTTTTACAAAACTTGATGTAAAAACAAAACCCAAAATCAAAAGCAACAAAACTAACTTTTTGCTACTTTTAAATTCCTTTATAGTCATTTTCTCATAACTCTCCTATTCTTAGAATTCTTAATTTATTCCTTACTCTTTTACTTCCTTCCCTACCATTCTTAAAGTAGCGCCCTCTTGCATTGTTTTATGATTTTCCCGTTCATCATTATAGTGTATTGCTGTAGAAAATAGATAATCACTCCAGCCATTATTAGAAACCTCAAATTTTAGCATATCTTTATTTGCGGGATTTCTCGGTCTGGATAACTCAAGAGTCCATTTCCCTGAATCCCACTTACCTTGAGCTTTTACAATCGCAGCATCACCAGAAGCGGGAGTATCGTATAATAGATAAAGTGGCGCTTTATCACCAGCTATTTGCTCAGCTGGACCAAAAGAATCTTCTGCTTTATTTCTTTTGAAACCGTACTCACCAGGAAGTTCTTGCCAAGTTATTTTATTATCGAAATTCGGGTCTTCAATGCTAACGCCTTCCGGTAAAGCATTTATAAAGTAAGTTGCCGCTATCCCTTTTGTTCCAGAAATTGCAGGGTTCCACCACCAAAGCTCTTCATATTCACCTATATTTTCTGGACCCATATATCTTTTATTTAAGTCTTCTGGTTGATCATGACAAAGAGGTGTGCAGCCAGTAGTGTTAAAATCTTTAATATCATAAATATCCCACATAATTGAAAATGCATCACTTATTAAACGCCAATTCCACTTCCCATTTTCTAAAACCCATTCTCCTATAGATTTCATCTCGCCACTATCTGCATCTACCCACTCAAAAAGAAAATAAATATTTTCATCATCATAAGCAGTTTTCATATCAAATGTGTAGTAAGATTCAAGTAAAATATTTACTGGTTGAATATTCTGCCATATAGCATCATCAGCTACTCCATCAAGCATGGGGGCATTCTCAGTTGTATATCTACATTCAATAACTTGATTTGTTTTTGCTTCAGGTTTTTTGGGCGTGCCTCCACCTCCTCCTCCGCAACCATATAGAAAACCCACACTCATAATTAAAAATACAGACATTGTGGCTTTTAAAATTTTAAATTTACTCATCTTCTTTTAACAATCCTCCTTTCGAAATATTAAAATAATTAACGTTTTAAAATTAATTATACATTAACCTGTATACACCAGTACAATTCTACCTTCTATTTCCCTATCAATAGTTCTTCCAGCTTTATTTTCCGTATCTATATAATTAAATAAATGTTCACGTAGGGAAAGTTCAGAATATTGTAAAACTTTACCATTTATGAAAGCTACATATCCATCCAAGCCTCTTCTCATAGATTCAGTTGTTACTACTTTATAAATCTTATCTGGTTTGATTTCTTCACCACTTAACGTTACAGCAGAAATCACTCTATCATATAAAAATCTATAGTTATCATATTGGAATTTCAATCCAGAAACCTGAATCATTCCAGTAAAAAATGTCGCTCCCTGCTCTAATATAGCTATAACATCGCTTCCGCTCATTTCTAAAAGAACAACATCCTCATCTTTAGGTAAAACTCCGTATATATCCCTAATCCTTATATCACCTTTAGGTATATTACCTTTTATCAGTGAAGGAGAAATGAAAGCAAAGTCTGCTCCTTCAATACTTTCTCTCATAACGTCGGTAACCAAATTTCCAAGAGTTGATTCGCCAGCAGAGCTAATGGTTAAACCATTGTTACTCTTCCCAATAACCTTATTTAATTCAGATTCATAAGCTTTCGTTGCATTCTCAAATTTATCAATAATTAATTCATTAGGTTTATAATCATCTGCATAAGTATATACATTAGATATATTAATTTTCTCAACCTTCTCTGTTACTGCATTAACTATAAATTTTGATGTGCCAACAGAATTACCATAACTACCAGGGGCAATTATATTTACACCCTTGTAAGAAGTAGAAAATCCATACTGACCATTAAGAGCAATCAAAACATCAGGTTTAATAGTTAATCCATTAATAAAAGTTACCAACTCAGGTGATAGCTCACCTTTTAAATTAAGCGATGCTTCAAGTCCTGTTATAAGAACTAAAACTGAAGCCTTCTCATTTCTTAGTTTACTTATAGCTTGATTTGCTGATGCAATAGAATCTAAAATCTCAATACTCTCTAATACATCATTGTGTAAATAAGGTTTCTCGATAGAAAAACCTGAAACGCCAGTTATGCCAATCTTTATTTTGCCAAGTTCTTTTATATATGCATCAGAAAATATTGTCTTTTTTTCTTCTTTGTCTATCAAATCCGATGAAACGATTGAGATATTTCCATTGTTTTTTATATTTACTAAAGGTTCCAAGCCATAGAAAAGGTCATTTACTGAAACTCCTAAAACATTATAACCAATTTCAGAATAAACCTCTTCAATGATTGTTCCTTTTGTTAAAAACGAAACTGCTGAACCAACAAGATAATTACCGGCATCAACAGCAATAAAATTAGGATAAGCAGTCTTATATTGATTTAAATAAGATGAAATAATCCCTAATCCACCTATTGGACGATCTTCTATTGGATCTTTATACGAAGAATAAAGATTGCTTTGAATATTACCTGTAGCAGCTAAAAAAATTGTTGGATAATGAGCTCTAAAAATTATTGTAGCTGTTTCTGCTCTTGTTATTGAACCTTTAGGACGAATAGTTTCATCGGGATAACCCTTAATAAGTCCTTCGTTATAGGCGTAAAGAACATATGGAAGAGCTAAATCAGAGATAGTGTTTCCATCTTTAAATTTTGTTTTGAAAGAATTTAGCTCCTCTTCTTTAAATTGTGGAGGATTAGAATCATCTCTAAAAACAGTAACTAACTCAATCATAGATTCTTCTCTATTGATAGGATTATTGGGATAGAAGTTTGGACCATCTGCAAATGGAAGCATTCCTTTCCTTTTTGCTGCTTCCACATAACCATAAAACCAATCCTTTTTATTGACATCTTGATATGACTGCTTCTCTGGTTTATACTCAGGAATATCGTAAGCACTTACAGCAATTTTTGTGTATTCTGCCCTCGAAATAGTTTTATCCGGAAGAAAACGACCATCAGTATAACCAGAGATTACTTTTTTCTCCTGTAAAAAGGAAACTGCTTCATTTGCCCAATGATCATAGTAATCTGGAACTGTGAACCAACCACCAGAAGTAATTGGTTTTATACCATTCTTGTTGTTCGATACATATTCTATTAATTGATCTCTCAAAGTCTTTCTTGTATTGGTCTGGATCTTAACACCCGAAAAATTTTGTAGTCTGCCAGCACCTGCAACTAATGAAGCAGTTAGTCCAACAGTATAATTAGTATTATTATTTATTGCTTTCCCTGCTACCTTTAAATCCTTTATTCTGCTGCCAGGAGCGGATCTTAAATCAACAATATAATTTAATCCTGATGTACTCAAGGCATAAGTTAAATTGCCGGCAGCTAAATTATTCGCACTCTCTTCAAGTATATTTTTTATTTTAGCTCCATTCATAGATACAGTATAAATTGTGTCATCAGATGATACAAGACTATAAATGTCGCTATATGTTAGAGGTCCTTTATTTAAGTTATGCATCAGTTCTTTAGGTTTAATAATTGAAATCTGAGATTTAGCTGTATCTTGAATTATTTTTAGAGCTAAATTGGAAAGACTTGTTGGCCTATAGACAGCTCCACTCATTGTAAAAGTGTCATTTGCGAAACCAATAACTTCATTAAACTGAGGTTTAATCCCATCTAAATAAGGTTGAACTACTGTCATTGCCTCTTTTGAGACTTCAATTGCACGCCCAACTTTTACGACTTTTCCAGATATTTGCCTTGTTTCATCTTCCCTTTTCATGACTTCGTAAGGTTTAACGGGGCATTTGCATTTTTCAAGCATAAGTTCAACGCGAGAAACTCCAAGTCCATATTTTCCTGGTGAACTAACTAAAACATCATGTTCTTTAAATTCTGGTGAGTCAGGAAAAAATAGTTGAACACCAGGAATTGGTTCATCTGATCCGCATATACAAACATCTATCCTTGAACGCTCTAATATCTTATAAAGAGTAGAATCTTTTCTTTTTACAGGATCCTTCTCCCACTCCATATCAGTCAATAATACTATAAAATCAGCACGTTCTATTTCCTTTAATATATCGCTTGCTTTGATTACTTCTTCAGCTGGATCAGAAAAAGTAATTCCTTTAATGCTATCAGCAGGTATAGCTGTAACTTTTGTTGGATCAGGTAAACTTAAAACAGCAATTTTAAGTACATGGGCGGACTCAGGAACATCATAAACTAACATTCTATGGTCTGAAGCATATAGATTATTGCCTAAATAAGCATTTGTGCTAACCCAGGTAAATTGACTTTCTCTTTTTCTTGCATCTCGAACTGCAGAAGTTAGCGAAAAATCAAGAGTCCCGTAACCCGCTGCGTCGTAACCCATATTATTCATTAAGGCTATAACTGGGTGAGGTTTGTTAGGTAAAGGTCTTTTGGTTAGATAATTTGCAATATCAGAGCCTGATAGACTATTACCTCCATCTACAAGCATAGTATAACCTTCCCGGACTTCAACTTCTTTTCTAATATTATCTACTACAGTAGCAACTTTAACAAGCCCACCTTCATCTTTGTAATCACCATAAGAAAAGGGTAATATTTGCCCATTAAGATTATTGGTTGCAATAACCACAAACGGGAATATATCCAAAGCATTAGTGTTTAAAGGTGCAAAAAATAGTGCTCCAATAATTAAAAAGAAGGTTATTAAAGCAGCAAAAGACTTTTTTACCATTCTTCCATTCCTCCAATATTAT
>Ga0179956_1035746_pt1 | contig 10634 bp, 6 predicted proteins | sample AD_JPNTR3_sludge_FD_135991 | JGI IMG/M metagenome (GOLD analysis project Ga0179956, IMG submission 135991) | Metatranscriptome of active sludge microbial communities of municipal wastewater-treating anaerobic digesters from Japan -... | ecosystem: Engineered > Bioreactor > Anaerobic > Digestate... | reverse complement strand
GCCTACTCTTTCAGGTTTTCGGCTTCCCCTTTTTAAAATTCAAAATTTCTTCTGTCATACGTCAGAATATGTCGTTGTCTAAAAATTGTCTGCGCGTCTTTTTTCTTTGCATTGGCTCTAACGGATTGGCGGTATGTTTTTGTTGCCGATTTCGGAGCACAAATCTGTCAAGTAACACGAAAATTTATTAGATGCAGAAACGCTGAAACTCGCACTTTCTCGGCAATAAAATATACCGCCTGTTACCGCCTGGTGTTCTGTGTTCCTGTCTAGTAAACCATTGTCAATATTCAGTTTCCGTGTCATAGTCATTTTACTTTCATTCTTTTCTGTCGGCTCGTGTGACAGCGTTTTTTATTTTTTAAGTATCGGCAAATTTTTTAAAACAATTTCTCTTGGTGCGTTGGCTTTGCAAGCTCTTTGACAAAGCTTTGGTTGGAGCATTGGCTCGTGGGGCTTTGGCAATGTGCTTGCAAATAGTCAGCATTACAAACATTCAATATTTTCAATAATACCATATTTTTCTGCTTTTTCAAGTTTGTCAAATTTTGCTTTTAGTTTTGAAAGTTCTGAATTTGAATCTGCAATTTGTTCTCTCGAAACGGTATAATGCTTTAAAACCTCATAAATACTCTTTTGTAATTTGTATTCTTCAATGACTTTAAAATCATTTTGCTCAATAATTTTTTTTGCTTTATTAAGCTCATTAGAACTTAAATTTTTAAAAGCATTCCACCAATCTTCTGTTATCCCTTCTTTTTCAAAAAAGAATCTATAAAGCAAGTATGTTTCAGGCATATACAGCAACTTATAATATTCATCTTCATCAGCACCAAAAGCTTTATAAAAGAAACTTTTACCTTTTCCTATTTTCCCTTTAGTTGCATTTAAAATAACCTGAACAGCTCTAATGAATTTTCTGTTCCAGTGAGGGCCTATAAAATCTCTATTTAATTGGTATTCTCCAAAAATTGGATGATATTTCATCGGAAAAGAATATATATCAATTTTAAATTTTTCACAGAGTTCAACATTTATTTTTAGTCTTTGATATAATTCAACTGGTTTATCATTAAAATTGTAAAGCAAATAATTTGAAAAATATTTAATGCCATATTTTATGGCATTTTGTATTGCATTTAAGTATGCCTTCTCTTGTTTCATACTATCAAAAGCTATGCGTAAAGGTCTAATAGGAATTTCATTTAATAACCTTGCTTTATCTTCTGTCAATAAACGAGCATCTAAACCTTGATTGAAATCTACATATCTTTGTTTAGGGACTTTATTTCTATATTTTTCATAAATTGGCAAAATTGAAGGAACTACTTTTAAAATTGTTTCTTTTGTAGCCGTTTCTGGATTGTTTAAGTGATTATCAAATATTAAGTTGTAAATTTCTTGTTTCTGCTTTCCCTTTAACCTGTTTATAAATTCATTAATTAAAAAGACTGTTTTTCTGATATAACCATTGTCATTAATACCAGCCTTTAAATTATTAAGAGCAATTTCAAGTTGATTAGGCTCAATGAATTTTGTTTCTTTATCGAAACCATTTGCTTTAATTTCGTAAATTATTTCAGAAAGATTGGGAGAGGCAAGGACATTATTGTCTAAGAGCAATAAATTTTGCTTTTCACCATATATTTTATTGACAGTTTTTATCTTTGAAGTTAATTCTACTTTTTTAATGAACTTTGGTTCAATTACTGGAACAGCACAAAACTCACATTTTCTAATACAACCTCTAGTTGTATAACCATAGTATGCATTATTTTCTGGGTATTTGTAATCAATTTCTTCTAAAATTGAATAATCTAATGGTAATTCGTCGATAACAATATCATTATTATCTAGTATGCCTTTTTTATCAAGTAAACCTACATGAACATTTTTTATATTTGTAGCCTTTTTGATTTCGTCAGGTATTACAGACGCCATTACACCACCAACCCATATTTCATTTTCATTTTTAACAAGTTTTTTTGAAAATTGAATTGTTTTAATAGTGATATCCCAATAAAAAGTAAATAGTGTTGTAATACAGATTCTATCCCAATCTCTTTCTTTCAAATATTCTTTTTTCCAATAAAAATCTTTATAATAGTTAAGAGCATTAAGAATTAGTAATTCATATTTTGATTCGGAAATTTTTAAATCATCTATTAATGATTTATTCCGTTTTCTAATGTAATCATTTATTATAAAGTATTTTGCTTGCCAGTTAATTGAATTGTCAATTTTTTCTAATTTTGTGATACATTTGCTAGTTATTTGTTTTATTAAAAAATCTTTAAGTTCGCCTTTATAAAAAACAACATTATCTCCCAACATTTTATGATATGTTGCGAGTTTCATTAATCCGATCGGTGGATATTTGTTTTTATAATTTGGTTCTATTAATAAAATATTTCTCATTTTAATTCCTCCTCAATCTTATTTATAACATTATCAGCAACATCAGGTTCTAATATATCTCTAATTATCGAGAAAATTCTACCAACTAGTTTTCTTTGTTCTTTATTTAAAGAACTTAGTTTGTCAGTTCTAAATTTTGGTTTACAATCATCTTCATTTTTAATAGAAATATCATCTATTTTATTTTTGTCATCAGATTGAATAACTCTATCAAGTATTTTCTTTATTGGAGATGTTTCATCATTATTTAAATCTTGTTTAATTTTTTCAATTTTTTTATTTGCTTTTATTGCCTCATCTTTTTTTTGTTTAATTTTTTCTACAAATTCTTGATGCTCTTTTTTGTCAGTAAAACCTTCGGAGGTTTTTTGTTTAAATTCTTCCGTAAATGCTCTTAATTCTTCAATTTTTTTTATTGAACTATTTATTTCAGATGCAGTATAACATAGTTTATATATTTTAGTATGGAAAAAATTTTTCAACTTTTCTTCAAATTCAAAAAAAATTTTGTTTTCAGTAAAATAATCACGCCTTGAATTTGGAATTAAATCATGGTGTACTGCATGTATCTCTCCCATAAAATAAAAATGAAACCTTCTGTCACGTTGCAGTTTTAATAAAGAATATTCATCACCGATTTGAATATTCGATTTTCTCAAACGAAAACCTCTTGTAAAATTTATTTGATTTAAAGACTGGTTTTTTTCAGAAATACTATGCCATCCCCAGTATAAAAGGTTTCCATCTGAGGCATATTCTTTGAAATAAACCACGTCTATAATTTCATCTTCTTTTTGTTTACAACTTTCATCACCTTTGTATATATAAGTTGAGTATCCTTTATATAACTTCTCAGAATTAAGATAAATATTATATTCATCTATTGTTATATTGTCTTTCTTAAGTTCATCAAAAATTTTTGATCTATAAATAAAATTTGTTGGAAATGGTAATGGCGCAACCATTGAAAGGTACTTTTTAATTTCTTTTTTATCAAGCAAATCATCATTAGTTACATTTTCAAGTATTACTTTAAAATAATGAGTTTCAGGATTCTCTTTTTGAGATGAAAACTCTGTAACTTCTTTAATTACAGAAACTGCTTCTTCTTTAGTTTTTCTATTATTAATAATATCTTTTAATTTAGCAGCATCCCACCTCAAAATTGATTTTTTGTCTTCATTCACAAAAGATGTTTCAAAAATTAAATTCTCACAATATGCTAAACCGCCAAGCCTTCCAATTCCGCGAAATCCTTTATCTACACCTCTTTGTTTTGTTGATTGTGCAATATTCTGAAGAATTGGTTGAACTTGTTCAGAAGCAATACCAGTTGCATTATCTTCAATAATTATTTTTCTTCTTTCTGCATCAATTGATATATGAATTTCACCTTGATTTTTATCCAATAAACCTTCTCTTACAGCTTTGTCTATTTGGTCCGCAGAATTCTGAATGTATTCTCTAAAAATAAAACGAGAATCCTCATACATTCCAATTGTAAGAGATTCAATTACATCTTTCCCAATGACTGGAGTAAATTTATTATCCATTTTTAAACTGTTTATAAATCGGTTTTGGAAATTTAATGTTAAGTAATGAACGAAAGACAGGATTTTGAATAATATATTCACCTTGTTTCAATCTTGTTAACATCGATTTGTAAACAGGTGGTACATATTGATAATCTGGTTTAGAAATCTCAATTGCGTTAGTTCTTCCATAAGCGTGAGTTGCACAATTTCCTTTAACTCTGTCATGAATATCACTTTTAAACTGTTCTGCAGAAAATAATATTATACCTAATGAACGGCCTCTTTCTGTAATATCTAATAACTGTCTTAAAATTGGGGAACTCTTTGGAACTTCTTTAGAAGCATATTTATTAAGTTCATCAATAAAAATAATAATTTTCGAAGGAATATCTTTTTCATTTCTATCATTTGCTTGGCCTAGTTTTAGCTCATAGATTGAACGCATTACATCACCAAAAACAAAACCTTGAGTTTCTTCATCTAATTTAGCAACATCAATTACAAAAACATCATTTTTCTTTATATTTAATATAGCCTCTTTTAATCTTATTTCCTTTTCCTTTGGATTGATACTAATTGAATTTGAAAAGATAGTAGTTTTTTCTATTGTTTTGCGAAAAAGTCGATAAAATTTACGCCAACTTAAAACAGTAATTTCTTTGTCTTTCCCTGAAACCCCTGCTTTTGTGTGTTCATAAACTTCTTTAAGTAGTTCGTTCCAATTTGTTATGCCGTTAAACCCTCCTTGTCCAGTAACTATATAATTAACAATTGATTCCATGGTTTGATTGGGATCATCAACATTTGAGAAAAGCAAATCAATACTCTCTTTATCATCTTCAAAAATATATTTGTATAAAAATGCTTGGTCTCGTTCCATTTGACTTTTAACATCTCTTCCGTACGTTGATGAAATGATATCTTTTGAATAAGGATAAAAATATTTTACATTTTGAAATGGCTCAGTATTCAAATTAAGCATTTCGTAGATGTTTATATCATCTGGAGTTAATTCGTCATTATTTTCATCAATAGCAAGTAAATCTCTCCCTTTTACATTTATTAATACAATAGCTACTGATTCTTCTTTTGACATTTTTAAATATTGATCTTGAATTGCTTTTAACAAAAACATTGCATATGAAGTTTTTGATGCTAAACCAGAAATCCCTGAAATATTTAAGTGAGCACCCTCAGGGCCAATTAAAAAATGAGAATTAAAATGAACTGGTATTATAACGTTATCAGGTTGTTCGTACATTTCAATATATCCGCAAGGCAAAGGATTTTTAACTTCTTTTAATCCTAGTGCCTCTCTTATATCATCTTCACTTGCAAGGCTAACAGTAGAACCGTCTAAAACAGGCGTAAAAATACCCTGGGAATTGCCAACTACTTTTGCTTTAACATAATTCATTCCAATGCGTTGAGTGTATTGCTGATAATTTACATCTCCAAAATCGCTGGAAATAAAACCAGATAAAAAACTTGAGTTATCTGTTAAATGAGATATTTCTTCTACAACACCAAAGGTGATTGAGTTTTTCAAATGATTAACCTTTACAACATCAAAAGGCTTTATGATTAATTCCTTATCTGTCCAAAAATAGAACTCATCAACCGTAGTTGGCACTTTTTCCGTTGCAATAATTTTTCCTATTTGTTTCATATTAAAATAAATTTAAGAAGTGAATATCACTTAAAAACTTGCTTTTTAAAAATAACTCTGTTAAATAAACTGGATATAAATGATTTGCCCATCTTCTGTCTTTACCGTAGCAAACAGGGTTCCTTTCATTTATAATATTTACTGTAATAAAATCTACTAAATCGCTTTCCAATCCATTTTCCTTTTCATTATCAGTAATTAATATTTTTTCAATTTTTAATATTCCTGCAAAAGGACTCTCAGTATGTTTTGCCTCCCTAATTCTAACATACCATACACTATATGTGTTATCACCAAGATATGACCATTTTTCTCTTTCATGTTGGAACATATATGCAGGTGTCCTATGAAACAAAGGTAGTTTTGCAAGTTGTGCAGCATTACTTTTGCCACTTCTATCTTTGCTAAATTCTGGATTAAAAAGTTTTGAAACTCCAATTACCCAACGATAATTATTTTTGATTTTTGAAAATTCCTTATACTCACCTGATTTCATTGGTTTATATTGCAGTGAACCGTCTTTAAGTAAATAACTATTTTCATTTAAGAGATTTTTTATAGTAAGATTGGCTACAATTTTTTTTTCGTTATCAACCATTTCATCTTGAATTATAGCAATACCTAAGTTTTCATATTTTATTTCATCAGAATCATCATTCCTTCTAGATGAGTAACTTCGTATAGTTGAAAATTTTAAACCTGTTCTCTTAACTCTTGGTGTGTTATTAATTTTGTCTTTTAAATTATTAAAAAACAACTCTGGGTTTTTAATTTCTGGATTTGCTTCTTCTGGTAAAACTAAAGCTAAATTATTTTCTAATTCTTTACATGTAAATTTGTTAGGATTAATTCGTTCACAACAAGCGACACCAATTTGCCCGGCCATTATAGGGAAAACTCTTTTATTAATTTCAATATCGTCAACTTTATAAGTACGTCTTGAACCATCAAGAAAAAATTTAAACAATGGTTCTGAATTATATAATTGTTTTGCTTTCTTAGTTAAATCTTTTGTCTGTTTTAGAGATGTATCTGTTTCGCCATACCTATCTTTCAATAATGTAAATGACTGATTTTCTTCATAATTAATTGTTGGTACTTTTAATTCTTCGTCTGCACAGTATTTGTATGAATCATAGCAGATTCCATTTGTTGCCTCTTCAAGTATTTTTCTAATATCTTTCATTCTAATTATAAAATTCAAAGTTAGTATTTTTCACTTGGTGCGAGGGCAAAATTGCACTCTTTGACAAAGCTTTGGAAGTAGCGTTGGCTCGTGGGGCTTTGGCAAAGTGTGCAATGTGGGTTGGTAATTGTTTTAAAAAAAGTACAGTGGCAAAAAAATAAAAAACATCAGGTCGGTACTGAAAGCTTTCGGGATGTCGGATCTCTGGTTTTGTCAATATTTTGTTTTTCTGTCCTTTCACAATGGTTTACTTTTAATATTTTGTCTGTCGTTTCTGTTTTCTACACTTGGCGGTAACGGTTCGACGGTATGGTTAGTTGCCGATTTCAAAGCACATTCTTATCAAGTAACAACTACTCTTGATGCAGGCTGAATCCTTCGAATACGCACTGTACCGGCAATTAACTATACCGTTTGTTGTGTGCCAGCCCACTTGTCTTACGCAATGATACAAATATATACATAAGTGATATAAAAAAATTCTGTGAATATTGCACATTTTTAATAAATCTGTCCTTTGTTGTATTCAAAAGTTTCTTTTACACAAGGACTATCATTAAACAGTTCTTCAATTTGTTTCCAACTTGTGCAATGAATATTTTCTACGGGCATAAAATCAAGTTGTTTGTATTTGTCTAAGAACCCATCATTATCTGGAAGAATGGCTACAAAATAATATTTGCTTGCAAATTTAATGTATTGTTCGTAAGCATTAATGATAATTTGATTTTTACCAAGTTTCTTTACCTTTTTTCCAACTTTACTATCTGTAAATTGGTTATTTACATCTATTTGGGTCAATAGATACTTGTAGTACAATTGAGCAAATATATTAGAAGATACCTGTTTGTAGTGCTTGTCTTTCTTGATTTTCTCAAACTCTTTTACCAAAGAATATGACTTCTGATTGTATGTTTTAACTTTTCCTTCTACGAAAATTACAGTTTTTTGTTTATTCTGTTCAATAATGATAACTAAATCACTGTTGCCAAAGTCAGAAAATGATTGTTCGTTTAATAGTATAAAATTCATATTTTCGTTAATATCAATTTCTACATTGAGAGCTGTAATAAATTCTTGCATTTTTTCGGGATGTTCTCTTATCTGGAAAACAATGCTGTTAAAAACACCTCGCTCTGAATAACCTAAAACTTTCAATACTCCCATAACTTTCTAATATTGATAGACATCTGTTAATTTACCATTAGTAAAAACCAACGTTGGAAATTGGTCTCGAATGTTGTAACCAAATCCTTCGGCAAGTTCCATTAATAAAAACGCTGCTCCTGCCGCTTGTTTTTGGTCTTCGTCCATATCTGCTACTTCCTTCAACAGTTCCAATTGCATTTTATCTTTGTCAAAAATCCAGGTTTCGATAGTCATTCCGCTACGAATAGAGCGACTGATTTTATAGCATTTGTCAGAGGTAAATTCCAAAACCATTTCTTTGGTCATTCCGGGCGTAAATTCTTTGTTGTAAATAAGTTCACCCCAATAATCACCGTATTTATTTATCAATGTGTTTTTTCGTTGTTGCTCTGCGATTCGTTTTTTTTCTTCGGCTTGCTGTTTTGCAATTCTTTCTTCCTCAATTTTGCGTTTTTTTTCTTCATAAAGTTGAATCGCCAAATTGTGTTTATCTGTCATTGTTTCAACGTTTGACAGTTCATTTTCTCTTACATCATATTTTTCCAACCAGTTCCCATTTTCAATACTTCCGTCTGTAAATTTCCACTTTCCATTAGTCCAAATTTTTGAATACCTATCAAGTTCTCCTGTAAATACTTCTCCATTAGCAAATGTATATTTACCTTCTTTTGCAACAAAGGTTGTGTTACTGTAACTATTATCCTTTTCTACTTTTCCTAAAAAATTATTTCCATTTTTGTAGGTCAATATTATATCATTAGCATTTTTGAGATAGTCATCCAAATTTAGAGAAATGTAATATCTTGCATAAGTGGATTCCGTATTTTTAAAAATGTTTGTAATGGAAGAAAAAAAGTGTTCTTTCAAATGGTCAAAAGGGACTATTGTTTGCAAAGTTCTATCCTCAAATTCAATTTTCAAAGCATAATCATTCGCATTTTTTTGAAGTGTAATAGGAAATTTTCCATCTTCGTAAAATCCCGAATATTGTAATATATCTGCCGTTTCTACATTTAACGACTTTGCTTCATCCGTCTTTGCCGTTAATCCTTTGCCATTGTATGTATTGCTTACTTTGAAAATTCCTTGAAGCGAGTATTTGTATCTACCTCTCCAATCATCATCTTCTTGCTTTATTGAACTTTCAAGATAAGCATTTTCTTCTCTTACAAAATACTTCCCACTAATAATTGGATTTGTTAGTGTCGTTTTGCTAACGGGGACAGGAATAACATAAACAGGTATTACATCTGTTTGTGTTTTAGTATTGTAAAAGGTAATTTCTTGTCCTTCTACAAACTGTTTTTCAAAAACATATCCTTCTGCGGCATAGCCGTAGGATTTGAATTTGATTGTTTTCAACTTTGCCTTTTTGGGTAAAGGCGTTTGCGACTGATACGATTGCCAATCGGTCTGACCGTAAGATAAATTAGCCGTAATTGCAATTGTAGCAATTATCAAGAATACTCGGATAAAAAATTTTGTCATTTTTCAACAATATTATTTCGCTTCCACTTTGTTATTCGGCTTTCGGCTTTCTCCGTCGAGTTGAAGTGCTACTGTCCACTGTGGGTTGCACACAACGGTTTGCAGATTTGCGATGGGCGGGATTTTCAGCACAAATGTTCATTCGGAGAACTGAACTCTCGGCTACCACAAAACTGTCTGCGGAGCACGAAACACCGCCTATTGCAAATGTGCTGTTAGCGGTAGGTTTTTTAATATACAGTCTTAATAATTGCATCTACTCCTGTAATTAGTTCGTCAACTTCCTCTTGTTTTGGTTCTCTTGTTTTACTGTGGTCGCACAAATTCCTGATGTCTCCTAAATGCTGAATTTTTCTCCAAGTAGGAGTGTCATAAACTTGTGCAGATTTTAAAACGTCATTAAAGTCCGAAATTGAAGCGTTCTTTTTTGTTGATTTTAAATTGTGGTTTGCTAAAACCTGTCCCAAATGTTTTTCAAGCACCACTCCTGCAATTGCCCCAGCCCCTCTAGTAAATTTATTCTTATTTAATTCTTTTGCTGCGTCAAGCTCACTGTCGAATAAGTCAGCTTGAACTAATTGTCTTATGTCAAAAAGGGTGCTTTCAAATCTTCTTTCTATAGACTTTAAAATATTTAATTGTTGCTCAAATTGGCTTATTGCTGCTTCAGGTCCAACCTTCTTATCGTATCCATTTCTAACGGTTAAGTTTTGCAAATAGTCCTCCATTACATAATTTCCGTATTCAATACTTTTTCGTGTTTTTGGCTTTTCATACAATCTAACGAAGTCGTTTAGTCTGTCAGGCAAAATTTGCTTAATTAGCACAAGCGATTCAGAATACCATATTTGATATTCTTTGTTAAATGGAAGAATCTTTTTGATATACTCTTTTACTTTCTTGTCGTCCTTGAATACAGCTTTTATTTGCTCTTCAATTTTCTCAGGATAGCATTCGTATTTTATTGAAACATCTAATTTGTCTCCTTTGTCAATTAGGAGTTGTAAATCGCTTTTATATTTTTCAATGTTCTTCATTTTGATATCGAATCTGTTAAACTTACCGCTAACGGTTGAGGCTATATGCAGTAAGGGATTGCGGGCTACTTTCCTGTCCACACGCACCGAAGTTTGAGCGGGGCAGAATGCTTGAATTATCACTGAAAACCTTATTGCATATAGCCTTTGTT
>Ga0179956_1157744_pt1 | contig 10799 bp, 11 predicted proteins | sample AD_JPNTR3_sludge_FD_135991 | JGI IMG/M metagenome (GOLD analysis project Ga0179956, IMG submission 135991) | Metatranscriptome of active sludge microbial communities of municipal wastewater-treating anaerobic digesters from Japan -... | ecosystem: Engineered > Bioreactor > Anaerobic > Digestate... | reverse complement strand
CTCAAATCGGTGAACAGGATGCCGTCGAGGGCAAACCCGGATAGCTTTTTTTGTAGAAGCTGAAGCGGAGGCACGCGGAAACGATCGCTCAACGGCAGCATCCTTTTTTCATTTTTTGGACATTTGCCAGCCATCCCGTCAACACATGGAGGACTTGCGCGTCTTTAAATTCCCGGGAATTCAACAAACGACCAAAAACGTCGAACAGTTCGCCGAATTTCTTTTCCATCTCGAACAACATGGCTTTGGATTCATCGACCAGGCGAATCGCGCGCCGCGCCTCCGGAGAGAGTTCGTCAGGTGAATACACGCCCTGAAGAACCTTCAGACGCTCTTCGGCAAAGACCAGCACGCCGGCAAATAACTTCTTTCCCAATAAATCATTGAAATGGCTGACATCTTTCATGTTGCACAATCATTCCCTCGCCCAGCGGCAAGATTTTGCGTTCAGGCGCAAGAAAAAAAGATTTCCCAAACGATTCACCGTGACTCGATCATCCGGAGGTATTCCTGGGCCTTTTGTGCAAAAGGCGATTGGGGCGCAAGCTTGACGACCTGCTGAAAAGATTTCTTCGCATTTTGGAAGTCATGCAATTGATAATAGCATTCCGCCAAGAAAAAATGGGCGTCCAAGAGGTTCGCGTTTTGCGCGACGGCCCTCTTCAAATAATCGACCGCGCTGACCAGATCGTTTCTTTTGATGTAAACCAGAGCGATGTTTTTTTCAATTTGCGGTTGAAGAACCCTCATCCGATCTTGTCTTAAAGCCTGATGATACCGGGATAGCGCCGTGTCATAATTTTTCAGATTGTAGTAGGCCCAACCGGAATTATAAAGCGCAAGCGCTGGGGTGGAATACAGATAATTGTCCAAGGCCCGATCGAAACAGGCGATGGCCTTTTCCCACTGACCCATATCCATGTATAAGACCCCCAGGTGGTTGTGCGCTTCGGAATAATCTTTTTTGAGATCGACCGCCTTTTGCATCCGCTCCATGGCCGGTTTCGTCAACCCGCGACCGCTGTAGGCAAGACCAAGATAATAATTGATCTCCGGATCATTCGGCGCGTATTTATCCGCCTCCAAAAGCTCCGTGAGCGCCCCAAGATATTGCCCGGCTTCCAGAAGCGCACGCCCCTTCTTCATGTAAGCGTCGGCTTGATCTCGATGCCAAGGGGAAAGGGTGCAGGAAATCAGGGAAATCCAACCGATAAGCAAGCTCAAATAAACAAAACATTTCGTCTTCATGATCAAAGAACTCAAAGAGAATCGTTTACAGTCGGGCAAAACCCCTCCTCACCTTGGAGCAGCCGCGAAGAGGGATTTTTAGGCATTCGATTACTGGCGGGCTCGGCACTGATCGATATTATCGTAATGTCTTACGCATTCGTCTTCAATATGGCCTGAACCGGATAAGATCTTCGGCGTGATGAAAATCATCAACTGCCTTTTCTTTTGAGAAATGTTCTCGGTTTTGAACAGCCACCCCAATACGGGAATTTTATAAAGCCAAGGCACGCCGCTTGTTATTTTGTCTTCCTGGTCCCGGGCCACGCCGCCGATGACAACCGTATCTCCGTCCTGGACCACAATCTTAGACTCGACTTCATTTTTGCGGATGGGAGGATTCCCCTGAAGTTTTTCGCCCTGGGCGTAATCCGGTGTATCATTGGTTGCCTTGATTTCCATGGAAATCCGCCCTTCATCCGTAATCTTGGGTTTGACTTCCAGCCTTAAAACGGCTTCCTTGAAGGTTACGGTTGCCGGCGAGTTTCCGGACGCCGGTGTGACGTAAGGCACTTCGTCACCCTGCTTGATGACGGCTTTGACATTATCCATCGTTACGACCTTGGGCGACGAAATCACTTTCCCTTTGCTGGTCGCCTCCAAGGCCTGAAGCTGCATCTCGATGAAACCACGTGCGTTCCCGAACACCAAACCGAAAGTGGGCCCCAAAACACTGGATGGGAAATTGATCGCCGCCGTCGTCAAAGGATCGGTGGTTCCCGCCTTCACCCAACCGATTTCCGAAGGATATGTGAACGTTTGGGCGTTGGACTGCGTGAGGGGATTGGTGCCCGCATAAGTGCCCAAACCGTAAGAACCGACGGATTGATTGTTGCCGTAACCCCATTGGATGCCGAGGTTCCGGACAAACTCTTCGGAGGCTTCCACAATTTTCGCTTCAATCAGAATCTGGCGGAGTCTCCCTTTTTCGACCATTGCCTGAAGCTCTTTGGCCTTGCGCTCTTCTTCCGCTTTGGTTTGTTCGGCTTCCGCTTCTTTTTTATCTTTTTCGTCTTTCTTTTTCTTCTCAAGCGTCATGACGGTGATGACATCTCCCATCGGTTGCTGCACCAAGCCGTGCACTTTCAAGATAGCTTCCAGGGCCTGGCTCCATGGGACATTCTTCATGGACAGGGAAACATTACCTTTGACGTCGTCGCCGGAGACGATGCTGGTATTTCCATATTCGGCCATCAATCTCAAAACGCTTTTGATATCGGCATCTTGAAAGTCCAATGAAATGATCCGATCGGTATATCGACTCATCGCTTCCCGGCGGGGGACTTTTTTGACTTCAGGTTCGCTGACGATCTCTTCTTTTTGGCTTTTTGCGGCCACTTTTGCCGACGACATCAGTTTCGCTTCCATCCCGGAGATATTGAAATCAATCAAAACAGCCTTCCCATCCTGGCGAATCGAATAGGGGACGCTTTCCTTTAAATAGATGGTGAGATAAACCCACTGCTTCCCACCCACCGTCTGTTGTTGAGCTTTGACGCCCGTCACGTTGAGCAACTCGCCCTTGCCCATCAATTGGCGCATGCTTTCGGGGGCAAACAAATTCTCGAGCTTGATCACGAGGCTGTTGTCCGCCTGAAGGGAGGGGGGCGCAAGCAGAGGCTGTTCCGAGACCATGAGGGAGACCCGTTCACGCCCCTTCATTTTTTCAAACAAAACTTTTTCCAAATATCCCACGGACGCATTTTTGATCCCGGCGTCTTTTTTTTGATCTGCGCTGACCTGGTCGACCATTCCCGGGCCACATAAGAAAATCCAAAGAATGATGAAAACTGGAATTATTTTGGATAAATAGTTTTTCATGATTTTACCTCGTTATATATTTTTGCGCAGTTTCAAGACAATTCTCTTCATTTTCTTGCCGTCCCATTCATCCACGGTTACCCGATCCATCAATATCTCGGTGACTTTCCCGTCATGAAGACCGATTTTGGTGCCCACAAAAATCGGATAGTATTTTTTCGTGGAATCCTCGACCACAGCGACTCTGCGTGCTTGGTCTCCAACAATTCCCACCAATTTGAAGCTTTCGACTTCGGCCCTCTGCAAAGGGAAAATGGATTCTTTCTTGGCTTCCTTCTCTTTTTTGACGGCGGCAACTTCAATATCCACAAACGGCCGGAAGGGATCCGGTTTCCCCAAAGGATTGTAGTTGTATACGTTTTCAGGCGTTTGAACCACGGGGAGCGTCAGTGGGGTCTGGGCTTGAGGTTGTGCCTCCCCCGGCTTCACGGGTTTCACCGGGGGTGGAATCGGTGAAGGAACATGGGCGGGTTTCACTTGCGGCCCCACCTTTGCCGGGGGGAGCGGCTTTGCCGTCTCCGCGCTGAACACGAACGACGCCGATGCCAACAGGATCAATAAACTGACCACCAGAATGAGATTATTTTTTTTCATTTTTCTTTTCACTTGTTTGTTCTTTTTTATCCACAAACATGTAAGTCTTTACCGTGCAGGTCGTGGTGATGACATGCCCTCGACCTTTCACGTCCTTTCGATCTCCCATCACGATATCGGAGATGTTGACGATTCTCGGCAACTTGGCAACTTTCTCAAAAAAATGAACGATATTCTGGAAATTTCCCATCACCGTGACCTTAACCGGAATCTCCTCATAGAATGTTTCCGGTTCAGGTTCCTTGCTTGCTTTTCCACCCGGCTTTTTCGCCGCGGCGGGTGCGGCAGGCGACGCCGTTTGCGCTTGCGGCGCTTTTTGCTGATCCTCGGCTCTCTGATCAGACGGCTTCATCATCGAGGAAACTTTTGCAGGCTTTGCCGCTTCCGGTTTTTCCAAATTTTTTGGTACCGCCGCTTTCGGTTCAAACAGTAAAAATTCTATTCCGGCGTCTCTTCCGGCCAGCGCAACCGAATGAAAGAGGCCCGGTATTTCTTTTTGATCGGGAAGCTTCAGCAATGCGATTTTATAGTTGTCCGCCAGTTTCGCCACATCGGCCTTGTACTGATCAAGTTGCACGACAATTTTTTCTTTTTGTTTGATCTGGTCCTGCATTTGCTGGTATTCGGTTTCCAGCTTTGACTTTTTTTCCAGTAGATCCGACAGAAAATACATATAGTACAGATAGCCGACGACCAGAACAAAACCGATGACGATCAAGGCTTTGGCCTGAAGAGACAATTTGTTTATGTCTTTGAGTGTAATGGCCATAGTTTAGAATCCCTTTTTCATCTTGCAGATAAAAGCGAACTGCTGCAAGGTAACGCCTGAAATTTCAATTTTCTTGGAAGATACCAAATCAACCGATTTGATCGGTGGAAAACCTTCGATCGTTTTCATGAAATCGGCCGCCGCGATATTGTCACGGCCCACACCTTCAATTTTCAAGGAATCGCCGTTTTGCTCAATCTTGGTCAGCCAAATATTTTTTTGAGGAACCAACATCGATAGATCATCGAGCATCTTGACCGGGAGAAGCCTATTTTCTTCCAACTTGCCAATAACACCGAGTTTCAATTCCAACTCGGCTTTTTGCGCCTTGAATTTTTCAAGATCGCCGACTTTCGCGTTAAGCAGGGTCAATGTCTGTTTGGAGGTCGCGACTTTTTCCTCCAATCCGGAAACTTCGGACGCAAAATAAAAATAGGACCAGACAAGGCCCAAAACGAACAGGATCAAAAAAGCGCCGAAATAAAAAATCTGTTTCGATCGACTTTCCTTCTTTGCTTTTTCACGGTAAGGTAAAAGATTTATCTTGATCATTTGTCACCTAGCTTTCTTAAACCCAACCCGATGGATACGGCTCCAATCGTTTTAATGCTTTCAAGGCTTTGCGGATCTATTTTTTTCTTGTTAAAGGAAATTTTCAGAAGCGGGTTGATCAATTCCGTCTCGATGTTCAATCGTTGAGACAAGTGATTGGTCAAACCGGCAATTCTGGAGGAGCCTCCCGACAGATAAACGTGCTTGATATAGTCACCGCCGAAAGTCGATCGAAAATAATCGACGGATCTTTCAATTTCAGAACATATCGGCTCGGCACATTCCAAAATCGTATTTTTCAAATCGGCATTTTCCTGCTCTCCGGTCACGCCTTCGAGCTTCATTCTTTCCGCCTCTTCCTCGGAAACATGGTACCGTTCCTGAAGACCTTCCGTGATGGTGTTTCCAGCCAAGGTGAAATCTCTGGTAAAAATGGACATGCCGCCTTTGAGGATATTGATGTTTGTGATATTGGCGCCGATGTTGACCAGGACGACGATTTCACTCGCTTCGAAGTCGTAATTCGCTTCATACAGAGTTTCCAAGGCGAAGGAATCCACATCCATGATGACAACATTCAAGCCGGCGGAGGTGATGGCGTCCACATAGCTGTTGACGTCGCTTTTTTTCGCGGCGACAATGATCACATCCATTTGATTGGGGTTGTATTCATTATCGCCCAAAATCTGAAAATCGTAATTAACGTCATCCATATTGTCAAAAGGAAGATACTTCCCCGCTTCGTCACGAATCAAGTCGCGAAGCTCTTTTTCTTCCATTTGAGCCAACGTGACCTTTTTGACGATCACATTATTGCCTGAAAGGGATGTGACAACACCTTTTCCCTTGCATCCGGAATTGCGGAAAAGCTCTTTGATCAGAGAGGAAAGCGCACTGGGGTCTTCAAGCGCGCCATCGACAATCACCCCTTTGGGCACGGGAATTTGCCGAAAACTGTTTAAAACGTGTCCATGAGAGGTACTGAGAATCTCGGCTAATTTCAATGAACTGGACCCGATATCCAGTCCGACGAGTTTTTTTGTTCCCGTGAAAAATTCTTTTATATCCATCAAAGCACCGTCATGTTGTTGGGTCTAAAGAAACATGCTTCCACATTATTTTGACAACCGGTAAACCACATCCCCTTTTTTCACCATTCCCAACTCTTTTCGCGCAATCGATTCGATATAGTCCAAGTCGCTTCGCAATAGAAGAATCGTTTTCTCCAGATCTTTGTTTTGAGCCATGATCATTTCGTTTTGCGCTTTGAGTTCAGACAACCTTGTACTCATGACGTAATTGTCAATGACCCCCCTGTTGCCAAAGGTAATCAAAAGGGCCATGACAAAGACAAAGGCAAAAATGTACCTCCCGATCTTCATGACAAAAACCACATTCCTCCCGGCGCCTTGCCCCTCAATGTTCATCTATCCCTGCGGGGGGAATACTTCTTCGTAGGGTTTTTGCAGGGCTTTGGCGACCTTCAGTTCAGAATTCTTTCTTGTCGGCAATCCTTTTTCCATTTTAGCAATCGTCTGCGGCGTCAACTCGGCTTTGCGCGCAAGCTCGGAAATACTGAGAGGAATCGATTCACGAAATTTTCTTACTTTGTTTTTTCTTAAATTTTCAGCCATAAATCAAATAAGTTAAAGCAACACTTTTTATTTTGACCCCAAAGAACTATAGTTGCAAAACAAAGTCAAGAAAAATATTTAATAATCATAAAAATTGCTTAATATTAATCAAATTTAAACATCCATAAAATAAATTGTTTACTTTTTTATCGGCAGTCCGCTAAAAAACATTAGAAAAAAAGGAATCAGCTTGTGATAAATATCACAAAATTCCCCAACATGATTGAATTTTAATGATAAAATTGATCCAGTAAAATCAAATCGACTCGATTCAATCGAGCAAATTATAAAGAAATCGGCATCAACGTCTGCTGGGCTTCACCGAGCAGAAATTTTCCGCTTTCAATCCAGTCTTTAAGAATGTTGGCAATTTGGCTGGCTTTGTAATAACTGGACAGCGGGGCGGTAATGACTTTTTTCCCATCAATGGTGATGGCGCCGCTGCGTAGCTCTTTGTAACTGACTTCCGCAATGGGTTTGGGATTCCCCTTGGGATAATCCATGCTGTAGTCGTAAACGGCGGCATAGATATCCGCGTCCTTGACAGCGGTATAACGGGCCATTTCTTCATCCAAAATAGGAATGGGTATCCCGATACCCACGAACAAAGAAACCCCGTAACCTAAAATACTGGCACCAGTCAGCCATTCGGGGGACATCTCCTTCAAATTGCCGATAACCGCGAGCGTACCCGCCCCTTCGCGGGGCGTACCGTTGGGACTTCTTCTGACATTGGGATTATGCTGGGTGCCGGGCCAGACGACAAACCCCTGGGTGCCGCCGAGAAAGATTCTTGTGCCGATACCGATCGTCCGATAATAAGGGTCATTGAAAAGAGGACTCAACTGACCCGCTGTGGCGTAATAGGCATTGGCCATCCGCGGACGCAGCATGCCCATATACGTATAAATGGTCGTGTCCGACATATTGACGGCACAGTTATAATTCTGATAGGCATTGCGCGGATTAAACAAAAAAGCGTCCCGTAAATCGCTGATGGTGATGTTCTTTTCGAATTTTCGAAGGGGATAGCAATCGGTGCCATATCCTTCGGCGCGCAGCTTTACGACATTGCCGGCAGCCAGATCTTCGATGACATGGCCGCCGCCGTAATTGAACTCGCCTGGATAAACACTGTTGAGCGGATCACCTTCGACGACTTCCGTCGCCCCAATATAACAGTCCACCGCCGCAATCCCGCCATAGGCTGGAACGTCATTGAGCCACACTTTGGAGGCGCGGATCCTCGGAGAGGTGTGCCCAAAGTTCAAAAAAGCCCCCGAGGAACACATGGCTCCGAAAGTGCCCGTCGTGACGACATCGATCCGACGAGCGGCTTCGACATCGCCGTGTCTTTCGACGATATCGATCATCTCCTCGGCGGTCACCACCACCGCCTGGCCTTTTTTGATCTTTTCGTTGATGTCTTGAATGGTCTTTTTGACCTTGAACTTTTTCATGGTTTCTGTTTTTTGGACGTTTTGACTTATATCACCGATTTTCGGCAAATGCAAAGTTTAGCTGGAAGATGAGGATGTATGCCCAAATCCGCCTTCCCCCCGGGGCGTTTCACTCAATGCTGAAACTTCAATCCATTGGATCTTACAAACTTTTTGGACAATCATTTGGGCCAGACGCATGCCCCTTCGCACCACAAACGGCTCTGGGCCGTGATTGATCAGAATCAAGCCGATCTCTCCGCGAAAATCCGCATCGATGGTTCCCGGCGAATTGAGTAAGGTGATGCCTTGATGAATCGCCAGACCACTGCGCGGACGGATTTGCGCTTCATATCCATCCGGTAAAGCGATCGCGACGCCGGATGGAATTTTCTTGCGTTCCCCGGGGAGAATCATCTCATCGGCGGTTACCGCCGCATACAGATCCATCCCTGCGGCCTGAGCGGTCATGTATGTCGGCAAGGGCAGATCCTCCGCGCCAGGCATTTTCCGAATATGTACCTGAATGGTCTCCATCGTGTCCAAAAGGCCCGCGGCCGCTTGATCACGGCCGCGGCAAAAAACCATTTATTTCACCTCTGCATTCAACGCTTCCTTGCGACTCAACCGAATTTTTCCGGACTTATCGATTTCAAGCACTTTCACCATGACTTCGTCCCCTTCCTGGATCACATCCGTGACTTTCGCGATTCGTTCTTTGGCGATCTGAGAAATGTGCAACAGACCTTCCGTCCCAGGAAGAATCTCCACAAACGCTCCAAAATCGACGATTTTCTTGACCGTGCCCCGGTAAACCTTGCCGACTTCCGCCTCTTCCGTCAACCATTTGACCATCGCCACGGCGCGGGCGGCCGCCTCAGCGTCAGCCGATGCAATTCTGACCGTGCCATCATCCTCCACGTCAATGGTCACACCGGTTTCATTGATGATCTGACGGATATTCTTGCCGCCGGAGCCGATCACCGTTCGCACCTGGTCTTCCTTCACCTTCACCGTCGTGATGCGCGGCGCGTAGATGGAAATATCGGGTCTTGGCGCGCTGATCGTTTCACGGATCTTTCCGATGATATAGACCCTGCCTTCCCTTGCCTGCGCAAGCGCTTGGCGCAAAATGTCTTCCGTCAATCCATCGATCTTGATGTCCATTTGCATGGCGGTGACGCCTTTTTCCGTCCCGCACACCTTAAAGTCCATATCGCCTGCGTGATCTTCATCCCCGAGAATATCGGACAAAACCACCACTTGATCGCCTTCTTTCAAAAGCCCCATCGCAATCCCCGCCACGACATCCTTCACCGGAACGCCGCCGTCCATCAGAGACAAAATCCCCCCGCAAACAGTCGCCATCGAGGATGAGCCGTTGGAGGATAAGATTTCGGAAACAATGCGAATGGTGTAGGGAAACTCTTCCGGACTCGGCAGAACCGGCACCAGTGCTTTACGGGCCAAAGCGCCATGGCCGATTTCTCGGCGGCCTGGAGATCGAAGCGACTTGGCCTCGCCGACACTGTAGGGCGGGAAATTATAATGCAGCATGAAGGATCTTGTCTCTTCGCCGCTGACATAGTCCATTTTTTGCTCGTCGGAGGACGTTCCAAGGGTCATCGCCGCAAGCGCCTGCGTCTCACCGCGGTTGAACAAAGCCGAACCGTGAGCGCGCGGCAGGACACCAACCTCCGAACTGATTGGTCGAATCTCCGTATTCGACCGGCCGTCGATTCGTCTTTTCTCATTGAGAATCATATCCCTCAAAATGCGGGACTCCAGATGCTCGAGTATGGCCGCCACTTTTTTCGCCAAGGCCGCGTCGTCGCCGCCGATTTTCTTAATGACCGCCTCGCGGACCTCGCCCAGCTTGGCATATCGCTCAAGCTTGCGCGGCATATTGTAGCCCTCTTTGAGCCCGGGCAGCGCTTCTTCGCGCACGCGCGTGATCAGGGTTTCATCGGGCATCTCCTCGACGATTTCGCGTTTCGGTTTACCCACCGCTGCGCGCACTTGATCCTGCAGGTCGATCATCGGACGCACAGCTTCCAGCCCGAATTTGATGGCATCGACGATGATGTCTTCGGGAACTTCCTTGGCCTCTCCTTCCAGCATGACCAGTTCCACATCGTAGGGACGGCCGGACTTTCCCGGAACGACTTTCCGCCCCACCAAAAAAAGGTTCATCTCGCTGTCCTTCATTTTGTCCGGGGAAGCGTTGGCGACCAGTTCGCCGTTGATGCGCCCGACGCGCACGCCGGCAATCGGTCCCTTAAACGGGATATCCGAAATCTCCAAAGCGGCGGATGCCGCAACCATAGATGCCACATCCGGATCGTTTTCTTTATCCACAGACAACAAGGTGGCCACAAGCTGCGTCTCCGAGTAGTAGCCCTTCGGGAATAAAGGCCGGATCGCGCGGTCGATGATGCGCGAAATCAAAATCTCGCGTTCGTTGGGACGCCCCTCCCGCTTGAAGAATCCCCCCGGGATTTTACCCGCAGCAAAGGTCATTTCCTGATAGTCGACTGTCAGCGGAAGAAAGTCGACCCCCTCGCGCGCCGTTTTCAAGGATACGGCGGTCACCAATACGACCGTGTCTCCATAATAAACCAGGGTCGCCCCATCGGCCTGCGCGGCTACGTAATGGGTTTTGATTGTAAATTGACGCCCCGCAAAATCTGCACTAAATGTATG
>Ga0179956_1073964_pt1 | contig 11405 bp, 18 predicted proteins | sample AD_JPNTR3_sludge_FD_135991 | JGI IMG/M metagenome (GOLD analysis project Ga0179956, IMG submission 135991) | Metatranscriptome of active sludge microbial communities of municipal wastewater-treating anaerobic digesters from Japan -... | ecosystem: Engineered > Bioreactor > Anaerobic > Digestate... | reverse complement strand
GAAGTATTAATATATGAGAATTGTTTTTATTTATCCTAGTCGTTTTAATCCTTTTCATAGTTCACATTATGCTGTATACAAGTATTTAACTTCTAAATTTGGTAGTAAAAATGTTTATATTGTAACTTCTGATATTGTTAAAGACAAATCACCATTTACTTTTAAAGAAAAAGCTTTTATTATGAATAAAATGTTTAAAATTCCTTATAGTAATATACTACAAAAAAATGAACCTTACAAAGCCGAAAAATTAACTTCTGAATTTGATCCAAATAATACTGTATTAGTATATGTTTCTACTGAAAAAGATCCTGGAAGGACTGTAGGTAGATATTTTAAAGGTCAATTGCCAAAAAATCCAAAACCTTACAAATAGTAGGCGTATATTATAAATATTCCATTAATACATAATACAATACAAGGACAAGAAGTTAGTGGAACAACAATAAGAAATTTATTTTCATCCAAAAATTTGTCAATATAGTAGAAGAAAAAAATATTTAAATAGATATTTGGAAAATATGATTAGTCTGTATTTAAATTAATGATTAATAAATTAAGTAATCAAAAAGAATCATTACTTAGATAGAAAGTATAGAATGTCAAATTTTTGGATAAAACTTTAAATCATATATTGTCTGGACGATTCCCAATTACCAATAAATAGTTTTCTCAATTGAATAAAAACAAAATAACATATTCTTTTCATTATTGCGATGTTAATGGTTTTAAAAAATTGTTAGCAATTCAAGGTACTGCAAAAGTAATATCTACAACTTCCGCTAATGATATTGTAATGTTTAGATGGGGAATGTGGTCAGAAGGGGGAATTTGTTGTTTCCTTCGGGGAAATTTTTTAGTGGGGGATACTGTAGATTTAGGAACATCTCCTGATGAAACTGGAAGAAGATGGATTTCAAGAATTACAGCTGTATTTAATTCAGACTTGATTGCCCAAAAATGGTATAATTATGTGCGTTATTTAAAAAATGTTTGGAATAAATATAGTGAAAAAGAACAGAATGATCCAAAAATAAAATATGAATTTATTAAAAGATTTTTTAATCATCATTCTTCCTTTATTGAAAAGTATAAAAAATATTATATACCTTGGAATATCAATAAACCTCCTATGGCATCTTATGATTAGGTATTATTAAATAGAATAAAAATAATATCTATCTGTGCTCTTTAGAAAAATAAAAAATTGTTAGCTCCATATTAGAATAAGTTTCCTATTACATATGTAGGACATAATGAATAGTCATAGTTTACAAAATGGTATAATAGTTGCAGATCTTTAATAAAATAGGAAACATTTAATACAAAAAATAATAGAATATTATTAACTTGCGGAGGAGCTAGTGGACATACATTACATATATTTTAGGATACACAATTAACATTTAATGATTTAAAGATAATAATTAATAATTTATTATCAGGAAAAATTAATCTAGAATCAGAAGCCTCAATAAAATATGATGGACAAAATATTAATGTTTCGTGGAAAAATGGAAAATTAGTAGGAGCCAGAAATAAAGGACATTTTAAAAATTTTGGATAGACTGCTTTAGATATCATGGGAATGAAAAAAATGTTTCAAGGAAGAGGAGCTATACAAGAAGCATTTGTTTATGCAATGATTGATTTACAAAGAGCATTTTCCAATTTAAGTAAAAAAGAATTGGATTAGATTTTTGGTAATGGTAGGAAATGGTTATCATTGGAAATAATATATCCCAAAACTGCAAATGTAATACCTTATGATAGATCAATGTTAATATTTCATAATGTTACGGAAGTAAATGAAAATGGCAATATTGTTAAAATAGATAATTCTATGGCCAAATCATTATATTCTATATTAACCTCTGTTAATGCTAATGTTCAAAAACACTTTTCTATTAATCCTCCTACAATTGTAAATCTTCCACAAATTACAAATTTTTCTGAAAGAAAAAAATATTATTTATCAAAATTAAATGTTTTGCAGCAAAAATACAAGTTATCTGTAAATTCTACATTACAAGATTATAATGATGCATATTGGGAAAATTTAATAAAAACCAAAGCTATGTCCTTTAATTATAACATTCCAAAAGAATTATTAAATTTATTGATAACTAGATGGTCTAGATTTGATACAAGCGCTTCTTTAAATAAAATTAAAGCTATATGTGATAATCCTGAATTTTTTAATTGGATAAAGGAATTTGATAAAAGAGATCATTATGCAGAATTTAAAAGAAATGCTTATGATTGGTAGACTTTATTTATGTAGTTAACTAGTTAGGTATTAAGAAATTTAGGAGAATATTTAAAAATTAATCCTGAAAGTAGTGTTCAAAAAATAAGTTCAGAATTATTATTGACTGCAGAATAGGTTAGAAATTCCAATAATTTAAAATTAATTGATAAAGTAAATAAATTGATGGATAGAATAAATAAATTAGGTGGCGTTAAAAATATTGTTCCTATTTAGGGAATTGTTTTTACATATAAAGGAAAAATATATAAAGCCACGGGATTATTTCCAGATGTTAATCAAATTATGGGCGCTTTAAAATACGCTAGATAAGGAATAAAAATATGATAAAATTTAAACAACTTATAACCCCAGAAATTTAAAAAAGTTGAGGAATGAATAATGATTAAATTAGTAAATTTATTAAAAGAATAGAATCCAAGTAATCATTTGGTATTTGAAATACGAGATAGAGATAGAAATGTAATTTATTTACATATTACTCCTACTAAGGCTTATGCAATTGGCACCTCAGGAATGGGTTCAGGATTTACAAATCTATTTCTTGCAACTACCGCAACTAGTAGAAAAAATATGGATTATATGCAATATAATAAATATATTTAGCAAAAATTGCTGCAACTAGCTAAAAGTTATAAATATGATCTTAATAAGATACAAAAATATTTAGAAAGTGGAAGTAATAATCATCCCTGGTTGTGGCTTGGAGGTCGTATTATAAAAGCATATAAGATGTAATAATATGAATGTAAAATTATGTTAGATTTGCCATAGACCTCATGATGGCAAATACGGAAGTGGAAGATTTTGTAGTGTTCAATGTGCTGCTAAATCAAGAAAAATAAATAGAGCTAAAACTATTGCTAAAAAGAAAAGATTAGGAAGTTATAGAAATAACTTTGAACCTACCACGTCAAAACTTTAGAATCATATAGTCAAATTGTTAAGGCGGGCAGGAATACAATGTTAGACGCAATATAAAGTGGGAAAATATTATTTTGATATAAAAATTGGAAATAAACTCATAGAAATTAATGGTTCATATTGGCATGCAAATCCAAAGGAATATAAAGCTACGGATATTATTAAATATCCTGGTAAAAAACGAACTCTTGCTATGAATGTTTGGAAAAAAGATTTAAAAAAGAAATTATAGGCGCAAAAAAGGGGTTATAAGGTGTTTTATTTATGGTAGGATTAGATAAATAATTCTTCTTAGAATGCATTATTAAAAAGAATATTATAGAATATAAATTCTAATAATAGTTAAAATTTGTAACATATTATTGATAATAATCAATAATTAATTTATAATACATAAAGGAGATATATTATATGGATAAAAATTCAAAAATTTTATTACGTAATTTGCTTAAAGAATATGAAAAAGATAATAATACATTAAATTTAAAGGGAGGTATTCTATTTGATAAAAAAAGAAAAATAACTGTCTCCAAAACATATGAATTTTCTTTAGTTTCTGTAATTGCAGGAGCTGATCATGGGGAATATTCTGCCCTTGTTTCTCTTACTATTCCATAGAATATTGATAATGATTATCCAAAATTTAAAACAAATCTTATGAAATATATTTCTACAAAATATGGATCAAAAACAGATATAGATGATGTTATATTATTACATCGTTATAAGGGTAATACCATTACATTTGTTATTAAAGATAATAATTATAAAAAAATTTTTGATTTTTTAAATCAATTTTTTGCAAATTTACATAAATTTTTATAATTATTAATTGTAATTTATAAAGGAGATATATTATATGGATAAAAATTCAAAAATTTTGCTCTACAATTTACTTAAAGAATATGAAAGAGAGAAAAAGAATGATACAATTAAAAAGCTTTTAGATGAAATACCTCATGTAGAATTTGATTCTGCTCATTCTTCTTAGGCAAAGTTTAAAGATACATTAATTGATTTTAGATTTTAGTTATTATTTAGAAATGACAAAGAAGCATATAAAAAGTTTTTAACAGCTTTTTTGTATGGAGATGGTGTTTTTGCAAAATTTCAAGATCATTTTATTTTAATTAATAACAAATATATTAAGAAAGTTCCTCCTCCAAAAAAATAGGAAGATTTGATTTTACCAAATAATTGGATTAAAGTGGCTAAAATAATAAAGGAATAAGCATAATATGGTATATAAAGATATATTATTAAGAGGATTAATAATATCTTCACAATTAAAGGTTTTGCATTGGCAAACTAAAGATAATTCACAACATTAGTTTTTTAATATATTATAGCAAGAGTTTAGTAAAAAGAATGATCAATTGTTATAGACAATAATGGGAAATTTAGGGAAGAAAATTGGTGTTGGAAATGGTATAATACAACTTAATAATATTACAAATTTAAATTTAGAATATTATTTATAGGAATGTGCTTAGTTTTATTAGAAAGTATTATATTTTTTACATAATCAAAGATTACATAATGAATCAAATATTGTTCAGGATATTATAAATCTTTTCCGAAGAGGATTATATCTTATAAGACAATAGTCAAAAATCAAATCTAAAAATATATTAAAAGAGATAAATAAATCAAATGACTAGTTATTGTTAGATTTGCTCAGAGAATATAAACAATCAATTATTAATCAAAATTTAAATGAAACTTCTATTCTTTCTCATCCTTTAAGAAATCCTAGAAGTGATTCTTTAGATCATCCAGATTATAAATTTAATGATAAAATTAAAGTTGGAAAGGAATATAAGGCATTAAGAAATTACAGAATATTTCATAAGGGTGATAAAATTATGGTAGTTTCTCATAAAGGAAACTAGTATGGAGTTAAAATAAATGGAAAAAATGATAATATTACTAATTCACCATTTAAAGTAGATGAAAAATATTTGATGAATGCTATAGGGCAAGATTGGTAATATTAAAAATTAGTTCAAAAGGATAATAAATAATTATGGAAAAAGAAAAGAAAATACTATTAAAATATCTTTTAAAATAGTATAAATATGAAAAATTACTTAAAGAATCTTTATTTACTGCTATGATAGACATAGCTTATAGTAAAGCAAAAAAATTAAAATTGCCTTATGTTAAAATGGAAAAAGGTTAGAATTAGTTTGATCAAAAAAAGATTATATTGGATAAAAATTGGTATATACTCATAGAAAGAAATAAAGATGATTATTTCTTGTATTATAAGAATAAATTGACTTTAAAAAATAAAAATATTGACAAAATTTTAAATTTTTATTTGAAAAAATCAAAATATACCTAAAAATTATAGAAAGAAACATATAAATTTATGGGAGAAAAAATATTATGATGACAAAACTTAAACAATTATTAATGGAAAAAGATGATACTTTAAATATTAATGACCCCTATCTTGTTGTAAAATTTGGTGGATCTGTAGGATAGATTAAATCATAGAGGGGTAAAGGTTATAAATATTATGTTAGTGGAAAAGGATGGGGTATTATTCAAGCAACATTTAAAGATTTATAGGATGCAAAAAAATATGCTAAAAACCGAAATTCATTATTGAGCAGAGGATAGAAAGGATATTATAAAATAAGATATAATGTTATTGCTAATAATCCCAAAAAATGGGTAAAAATGTAATTTATATTTAAAGGGAGATCAAAAATGACAAAATAGAAAAAAATTTTACTTTGTTATTTACTAAAATAGTATAAACAATAGCTTCATTAGGCAATGGTTCCTAAACCAGGAAATAAAATTACAGTGAATATGAAAATACTTTATGACCATGCAAAAGAACAAGGAGTAAGCGGACCACATTGGTTATCTCTTGTTAAAAAATCTTTAAAAAGAAGTGGAGATAACACTTTACTTGTTAATAGTGTTAAGGGAGATGATGTTTATGTTAGCGGAACCAAAGCTGAAGCAATAATGGATGGATTAGTAGCAATACCACTAAAAGCTGTTAAATCTATTATAAAATAAACAAAAAATTAATTTAAAAATATATAGTATAAAAATATATGAAAAATTTTTTGATTATATTAATTTCAATTATAATTTTATTATTTAGTGGAATTGTTATAGGATGGTTTTGGTGTAAATCTAGAATTAAACCAATAATTATAGAAAAACCAGGTGAAACTGTTACGATTACTTAGTGGAAAACAAACACGGTTGTTGTTTAGAAATCTATTGATAATATTGTTACAGAAATAATATATAAAGATAAACCTATATATGTTTATACTTTAGTTGATACCACAATAACAAATCTTTATTAGTATAAAGATTTTTTCAAAGAAAATGAAATAAAAACCAAAGATTTTATATCATTCAATATAGAAACTAAAGATTAGATAAAAACATATGCTGATACATTATTTAATAAATCATATTTAATGCATTCTTAGAATTTAAGAATACGAGATTTTATTTATAAACCAGCACCAATAGAAATAAAACCTAAATAGTTAACAAGTATTTTTCAATTATATGGCAATATTATGTTAAATTTAAACAATGATAATACAATGAACAACAATAATTATATATATACTCCATATATAGGTATTTCAGGAATAATATCAGAACGATATAAAATTGATATTGGAACTTCTTTGGATTCCTTTTATGGAGGTTTAGGTATAAAAATTTTTGATTGGAAATAAGGAGATTAATATAAAATGCCAAGAAAAGGATTAAAAGAATTTATAAAAAGGGTTCCTCCAGTAAATATTAAACCTGGAGATTATGTTGAACTAGATGGAATGCAAGTTAAAAATTTATTCAATGCTAATGAAGTATTAACACTTATGAAAAAAACTATGAATATATTATACATTCTTAAAATCCAAAATGGTATGGCAACTTTATCTATAAGAAGAGGAAGTACATATCCTACCATTTAGGTACCAATTAAATGCATTAAAAATAAATTAAAAAATGTTTAGGAGTAAAATTGTCAGAAAATAAAATAAAATACACATTAGAAAATTTAAAAAATATAATATCAGAAGGTAATGAATAGTTAATTTAGTTTGAAAATAAAGTTTTTACAACTAAAAATTTTAAAATTAATCCAAAAAATAAATTATACATGGATTAGAATGGTAAGCTTTATACCATTAAAAATAATAAAAAAGTATATTAGATTTCAAAGGAAAAATATGGCATTATGCCTAATTTTTGTCCAATTTGCGGAAGAATAATGGGCAAAAAACAATATGATTCCTTTTTTTGGAATATACATAAAAGATGTTTTGATTGTTCTATGAAACTTTAGAATGAAATGAGATAGAACGGAACATGGTAGAAATATGCTTGGAATTTTATGAAAGATAATTTGGTTAATACATGTGATTTAGCAATTTAGTTTTATAAAGAAGCCAAACTAGAAGCTAATAGAGAAGTAGTAATTAATGAATATGGATAGACTGAAGAATGGAAAACTGAAGACATAAAAAAATTAAATTAGATGCTGGAAAAAACTATTAACTAGATAACTGAATATAAACTTAAAGCAATATAGTATTTTTAGGAAAAAATAAAAAATGCAACATAATATTCAAGATACAAACAAAAATCAAAATAAAGGCAAGAATAAAAACAAATTTAACAGTAAAAAATTTTTCTTGGCTATAGCTATTTTAATCATGGGATTTATTCCCATGATTTTGAAATTTTATAATATAATGTTTATTTAGTTTTTTAAAGAATGGTGTTGGTTAGCAATAGGAGTATTTGCCGTTTATACTGGTGGGAATATTGGAGAAAAATTTAGTAGAAAAAATCATAATATTACAAATTCAAATAATTAGGGAATTTAATAATAAAGGAATATAACATTTTTGACCAAATAGGAAATTAAATAGTAGTATAAAAAATGCATAATATCACCAGTATATTTTGTTAAAACATATACAAAGGTACAACATGCTACACGAGGATTGGTACCATTTGAATTATATGATTTTCAAGAAAAAACCTTATAGCAGTTTTTTAAACATGAATGGAATATTATATTAAAATCAAGGCAAATGGGTATTTCCACTTTATGTGCAGGATATATTTTATGGATGTTAAATTTTTTTAAAGATAAAACTGTATTAATTATAGCAAATACTCAAGATGTTGCTATGAATCTAATTAAAAAGATAAAAATTATGTATGAAAATCTCCCTGTTTGGTTAAAAGAACAATTAATTGTAGATAATAAACAATCTTTAGTTTTTGCAAATAATTCATCTATTAAGGCTGCAGCTGCAACTCCCAATGCAGGTGTTTCATAGGCATTATCATTATTAGTATTTGATTAGGCTGCAGTTTTGAATTAGGCTTTGGCTCATCAGATATGGAATTCAAGTCAGCCATGCCTTTCATGTTTGGTTGATTCTTCCCAAGTTACTGTAAGAAATAAACAAACGGGAGAAATTAATACTATTTCTTTAAAGGAATTATACAATGAAATGTGAAATTTGTGAAAAAGATTTAAAAAGTTATGAAATAAAAAATCCTGGTCAATTAAAAATAGTAAAATAGAAAATAAAAAATACTAATTTACAGAAATAAAAATTTTACTTAGTTGGAAACAACAAGATAAAAAAATTAAATATAATATGAAACAAAATAACAATAAATTTGAAATATTAACTTCATAGGGATTTAAGGATTTTGAAGCTTTAATACCATTTACTGCTTCGGAATTTTATAGAATTGAATTTGAAAATGGTTATAAAATTGAAGTAACAATAAATCATATCTTTTTTGACCAAAATGGTAATTAGATAAAAGTTTCTTAGTTAATTCCAGGTTATTAGTTAATTCCTAATATGAAAGTTTCAAAAATTTAGTTAATAAATAATGAAGAAAAAAGGTTTATTAATGTTAATTCTGTAAAAAGTTCTAAAGAAGAATATTTAACTTCAGAAGGATTAATTCATCATAATTGTGGTGGTAAATGTATTGTAGGTTCTTCCATTGTAACTATAAGAAATAATAAAACTAATATTATACAAGACATTACAATATAGTAGCTTTACTACATATATCCGTATATTTTTAAAGAGACAAAAAACAATAAAAATTATTTGGAAATATTAACACCTTCTGGATGGAGTAAATTTCAGGGAATTGAAAAAACTTGTAATAAATAGATACTTACAATTAAAACAAAATATTCTCATATATCTGGAACTCCTGAACATAAAGTTAAATTAAATTCTGGAGAATTTATTTAGATATCAAAACTGAAAAAAGGAGATATTTTATACGGAAATGATAAAGTAATATAGATAATAAATAAAAATAAATTTGAAGATGTTTATGATGCAATAAATGTTGAATTAGGCAATTAGTTTTATGCCAATGATATAGTTGTTTCTAATTGCATTATGTTATCAACTCCGAGAGGTGTAGGAAACACATTTTACAGACTTTTTACAGAAGCACAATAGGGTAGAAATAAATTTAATCCAATTATTCTTCCTTGGTATTTACATCCTGAACGAGATCAAAAATGGAGAGATTAGCAAACAAAAGAACTTGGATAGAAATAGAGCGCTAGAGAATATGATTGTAAATTTTTAACTTCAGGAGATACTGTCATTAATAATGACATATTATAGAAACTAGAAAAAGAATTAATAACTGAACCTATTTAGAAAATGCATCATGATGAATTATGGATTTGGAAATTTGCCTAGCAAGAAAAAAATTATATTCTTTCAGCGGATGTTGCAAGAGGAGATGGAAGTGATTTTTCTGCATTTCATATTATTTCTATAGAAGATAATTAGCAAGTAGCAGAGTTTAAAGGAAAATTACCTACTACAGATTTTGGGGAATTAATAGTTAGAATTGCAAAAATTTACAATAATGCATTAGTAATTGTAGAAAATGCAAGTATTGGTTGGGCAGTACTTCAAGAAATTATAAATTAGGGTTATAAAAATTTATACTACCATAAAAGGGATTATAAATATATTGATCCTTAGTTACATTCAAGAATAAAATAGAATAAATCATCTTAGAAACAAAAAGATATTGTCGGATTTACAACATCTTCAAGAACCAGACCTTTGATTATAGAGAGAATGATAACAATATTAGAAAATCGTGAATTTATAATTCATTCTAAACGATTATTGAATTAGTTTTGGACATTTATATGGTTAAATGGAAAACAACAAGCTATGTCAGGATATAATGATGATTTAATTATGGCATTGGCAATAGGTATTTGGGTACGAAACACTTCTTATATTCTTAAAAAAGAAGCTATGAAATTTGCAAAAACCCGTCTCTTAAATATTAATAGTGGATTAAATTTAAAATATGAAGAAGAAAATAAATTTTCATCAGGATTCTTTAATTCAAGTAATTATTATAATAAAACGAACCCTAATACCATAGATATAGGTTCAGAAACAATAGATTTAAATGAATTTTATTTTAATAATAAAAAAGAAAAGGATGTTAAATGAATATTTTTACAGCTTTAAAAAGAGTATTTTCAACTGGATTAATAGTTTCTGATATTAAAAATGATTCTATTAAAATAATAGATACACAAAGAAGTCAAGCATATTCAAAAAGAAATACTTTTTTTGATAAATTACATAGAAATCAATATTATCAGTCAACATTAGCACAAAATTATTCTATAAACAGATTAGCATTATATAGAGATTATGATATGATGGATGCTGATCCAATATTAAGTTCGGCTCTAGATGTATATACTTTTTAGGCATTAACAAAAGATGAATATGGTGATATATTAAAAATTTATTCAAATGATACTTAGATTCAATAGATATTAAAAGAATTATTTTATTAGAGATTAAATTGTTAGTTTAATTTTTCAGTTTGGTTTAGAAGCTTCGTAAAATATGGAGATTTTTTCTTGGCGTTAAGATTAGATGATGAATTGGGAATTATAGGAAGTTAGCCAATATCAGCATATGATATTTAGAGAGTGGAAGATGATGAAAGAAATCCAGATGCTTACTTTTTTAGATTTGTTTCAGGCGGAGATAGTTTGATAGATAATTATAATATTGCACATTTTAGATTATTAAGAGATCCAAACTTTTTACCATATGGAAGATCTATGTTAGAACCTGCAAGAAGAATTTGGAAAAATCTTTCTTTAATG
>Ga0179956_1096761_pt1 | contig 12047 bp, 9 predicted proteins | sample AD_JPNTR3_sludge_FD_135991 | JGI IMG/M metagenome (GOLD analysis project Ga0179956, IMG submission 135991) | Metatranscriptome of active sludge microbial communities of municipal wastewater-treating anaerobic digesters from Japan -... | ecosystem: Engineered > Bioreactor > Anaerobic > Digestate... | reverse complement strand
GAGGAAATAATGTTACTGTTACTTGTCTCTACTATAGAAAATATAACGCTTGCCCTAAGAATATTGATTCAGGGTATGCTGGGGATATTTATCTTTATGGCAGTGTTTTATCTGCTGATATATGCTTTGGAGCATTTATTCAGACCTAAGGAGAAACCTTGAAACGCTTTTTTCTGGCGGTTATTCTTGTTTGCTCTCTTGCTTTTCTGAATGCCAAAATAACCCTTATCCGCTGTTCAGAAACCGAATTATTGGTGGAATATACTATAGAACCCTTCAAAATTACTGCGGAAGGTGAATTTAGTCGCATCATAGCTGAAAATATGGGACACAACAGTATTCCCGGAACACCTTCCATTCCATACACTGAATTTAAAGTAGGTATCCCTCCCAATGGCTCTATCAATTGTTCAGTACTGAATAGTAATACAACTACCATTATTTTGGAATCCAAACTTATCCCTGTTCCGGAAATAAAAAGCGGTGAAGAAGTAGATTATTACCTCTACAATATCTCTCCCGAAGCATATCAACCCCAAAGAGGAGAATTTATTATTCAGCTTCCGGACACAAACTTCCGGGGTTATCATTTTGTGCCGGTAACGCTACATCCTTTTGTTTACGATGGCAACAAAAATCTTACTATAACTACCAAAGCTACTATCAAAATTAATATTTCAGGTCAGACCAATTTTCGCAGTTTGGAAGAAAGCGACAAGGGAGCAGACCTTCTTTTGGCGCAACTAATCAATTCCCAGCAAGCAAAAAACTGGCGTAGTAATCCTCGTCCCGTAATAAATTATGCTCCCTTTGGTTTAAGTAACTGGTGGATGAGAATAGAAACTAATCGTCCTGGTATTTATAGAATTAATTATTCCGACCTTAGCAGTTTGCCTTTAAATGATATTGATCCTACTACTATTCGTATTTTCAGCACTTCCGGCAAGGTCTTAGGTAACAATATAAATAATAACGGAGCCGAGTTCAGGGAAATTCCTATTTATATTTCAGGAGAAGCAGACCACAGTTTTAACGAACAGGATTACATTTTGTTTTATGGCAGTTTCCGGGATGGATATGAGCAGAATGCGGAAGTTCAATCCGATCCCCTATATTACAATCCCTATTCACAAAATCAGGTTTTCTGGTTAACTTTCGGAGGTAGCTTCAGTGGAAATCCTTTAAGAATTCAAACTGTTTCTTCTCCAAGCACTTATGATTTTTCTTTAACTTCTACTCCTGTTATCAAACAAATAGAAACAGAAACCCATCGCCGAGAAAAATATGGCTTCACCTGGTTTAGTGAAACCTTTTTCGGGAATAACACAACGGATTATATACTTACTACAGAACTCTCTGATGTCTCTGGTAGTGATGATCAGAAAATTCAGCTTCGTTTATGCCAAGAATCAGTTGGAGAAGGAACAGTTCATAAAATTCAAATATCGGTAAATGGAATGCCTGTTTACAATAATCAGGATTTACATACTTTGGATTTTACCTGGACAGGAACGAATTATTTTTATATTGATCGTCCTATAAGTAATCTGATTAATGGCATAAATACTCTTAAAATAAGAGTTTTCCGCAATAGTAAAGATAACCTTTATTTTGATTATTATCGCTTTAGCTATCAGCAAAATTTAAATAAAGGTAATGCTCAAAAGCAATTTTTCCATAAAAACTCTATGCTTCCCACTATTTGTAAGTTCAATTTGAGTGGCGACCTCAGCAATACCCTTGTTTTTCGGATCAATAATCTTTACAGTGTAGATTTAATCCCTGTTGCCGATAATTGTATTATTGCCGATGGTAACAGCAAGACATTTTACTTTATGCTGAAACCAGGAGAGGCATATAGACCTTCTGTAATGCAATTAGTTCAACCCAATGATTTAACCTATGAGAGCGATCAGTTTGATAATATAATAGTGACACCTGCAGAATTTTTACAACAGGCGCAGGAACTTGCCAATAAATATAGGGAAATCTATCAAATTAGCAGTAAGGTCATTTTGGTAGATGATATTTATAATCAATTTAATGGTGGACATATAGACCCTGCAGCTATCCGTTTGGCATTAAAGTATTATTATTTTAATTTACCTGCACCCCGCATTACCTCTTTAACTTTGTTAGGTATTGGCACTATGGACTGGCGGAATTTTTCCGGCTTTTCCGCCCCTAAAAATAAAATGATTGTTTGGCAGGGAAGTTATATCGTTTCTGATGATTATTTCGGAATGTTTAACACCAGTTATTATCCAGAACTAGCTATAGGAAGGTATCCTGTTAAAAACACTAATGAGCTAAACATTATGTTGCAGAATTTTACCAATTATACTCTTAATCCAACTCCGGGTTGGTGGCGTAACTCTATGGTATTTATAGCAGATGACCTTACAAACGGGGATACGAATTACGAGTATATTCTCACTCAATTTGCTGAAAGCAACAGCAATGATGTGCATCCCAGTAACCTTGTAGATAAGATTTTTGCTATGGAATATGAATATGATGAATTTCAAAATAAGCCCAAAGCCAGGGATGATTTATTCAAAGCCATCAATGAAGGAAGATTGCTTATGCATTATACAGGGCATGGTTCCTATGATAAACTCGGAGCTGAGGACTATATGAACGGAGCTACCGATATGGGAAGATTTGCCAATGAAGGTAAACTAACTTTCTTTATTGCCGCTGCCTGCGAGGTTTCTCAATTTGATTATTGGGGTTTTGATTGTTTAGCTCAAAAAGTAGTTTTACTGAATAATTTAGGAGCCATAGCTTCTTTGTCGGCTACCCGCAAAAGTTTTGCTGACAACAGCTCAATATTGCTTAAATATGTATTGGAAAGCTTAGCTTATAATCGTAATCCTTTGGGTTATTGTATTATGGATGGTAAATTTCGTTATACTGGTGGTGCGACTAATAATGAAATGTATATTCTTTTTGGGGATCCTGTGATTAGAGTTGTTCCACCGGAACGAGACAGCACTATGCTGGTTGTAACTTCCACTGATGAAGATATTTTGCATTCGCGTGAAACGGCTGTTATTAACGGTTCGTTCGCTAACTCAAATCTTTCCGGTATAACGGAAATAAAAACATTTGATTCTAAAAGAGCATATTCTCTTGGTCCTGCTACTAATGTTACTAAAATGGGAAATCAATTCTATCGGGGAAGCAGTGAAGTTACCTCTTCTCATTATAATTCTTCTTTCATTGTACCGGATGATATTGTAAGTGGTTCCACAGGACTTATTGTGGCTTATTTATGGGATGAAACAGGTAAAAAGGACTATTCTAATTACTATTATCCTTTGCAGTTAAGCGATGAAGCAGTGGATGTTGCCAATCCTGATGTTCCGCAAATTAACATTTATCTCGGTTCCAAGGATTTCCGTCCCGGGGATATAGTTGGCACAAATACCACCTTATATGCAGATATTTCCGATTCCAACGGCATTAATATTACCGGTTCTTCGGGGCATAATATTCTTCTGGTAATTGATAATTCTTTACAGCCCATAGCAATTACGGAATATTTTAATTACGATAAAAATTCCTGCACATCGGGAACTTTGATTTATCCCCTGAAAGACCTAAGTGAAGGAATGCATACAATTCAAATTATTGCTTTTGATAATTTTAATATGCCTGCCGTGGCAACCACCACCTTTGTAGCTAAAAAGAGTTCCGAACTGGCTATTGAAAATTTACTGATCTATCCTAATCCTATTTCCAAAGATGGTTATATATCCTTTATGCTTTCTATGGATGCCGAAGTAAATATAGGAATTTACACTATTCGCGGCAAACGCATTGCCAATATTAAGATTTATGGCAAACAGGGATTTAATAAGGTCTATTTTAACGGTCGTGATGATAAAGGCGATACTTTAGCTAATAACACTTATTTTGTAAAAGTTCAAGCTCGTTCAGCCAATGGCAAAAAGGTCGAAAAAACAGAAAAAATGGTAATCTATAAATAGGTATAATAGAATGTTACTTTACAACACTCAAACCCGTAAAAAAGAAGAATTCCAGCCCATAACCCCTGGAAAAGTAGGCATTTATGCCTGTGGTCCTACTGTTTATAATTACTTTCATATTGGTAATGCACGCGCTTTTATCTTTTTTGATGTAGTTCGTCGCTATTTTGCCTATCGCGGTTACGAAGTTACTTATGTTCAAAATATTACTGATATAGACGATAAAATCATTGCTCAGGCAAATGAAGAAAATATTAGTTTCACTTTGGTCGCGGAAAAATATACTCGTGCTTTTCTGGAAGATACTTCCGCTTTGGGAATTAAACCGCCAACCTATCAACCTAAAGCAACGGAAGTAATGGATGATATAATTGCCTTTATTGCGGAACTGGAAAAGAAAGGTTATGCTTATGAAGTGGAAGGGGATGTCTATTTCGCTACGGAAAATTTGCCTTCCTACGGCTGTCTTTCGGGTAAAAAAACGGAAGAACAGCTGGCAGGTGCAAGAGTTATGGAAAATTATAACAAACGGCATCCTGCAGATTTTACTTTATGGAAAAAAGGCAAACCTGGAGAACCGGTTTGGGAAAGTCCCTGGGGAAAGGGACGTCCTGGTTGGCATACGGAATGTGTAGTTATGAGTCAAAAATATCTTGGTGAGACATTTGATATTCATTGTGGAGGAATAGACCTCATTTTCCCGCACCACGAAAACGAACTTGCCCAGGCAATGGCTTATAGTGGAAAGCCCTTAGCCAATTACTGGATGCATAATGGTTTCTTAAATGTAGACGGGGAAAAAATGAGCAAGAGCTTGAAAAATTTCTTTACGGCCCGTGATATTTTGGCTGAATATGATGCCGAATCAATCAGATTTTTCTTTCTTTCCAAGCATTATCGCAGTCCCATTGATTTTAGCCGTGAGTTAATGGAAGAATCACAGCGCGCTGTTGCCAATTTGTATAGTTCTCTTGCCGAAATCAATTATCCGGAAAATGCGGAAAACAGGCGTCCAACTGTTTGTGGAACAGCGCAAGAACTGCAAAATCTGGAACAGGAATTTATTTTGGCTATGGATGATGATTTTAATACTGCTAAAGCCATTTCTCTTTTATTTGAACTGAATCGGAAGGTAAAAAATACCTCTGCAACTATGGCAGACCGAATTTCCGCTGCCATAAAAATGGTGGAATTGGGTTCTGTTCTGGGGTTTTTCCAAAATCTGGAAGCAAAATTGAAACAGAAAATGCCGGATTTGTCTAAAGACCTTATTTGTCTTATATTGTCTTATCGTAAGGAAGCAAGAGACAAAAAAGATTGGGCTCTTGCCGATAAAATCAGGAATGACCTTGCTCAGTTGGGAATTGAAATCAAGGACACTCCCGAAGGAGTGAAATGGACTTTAAAGGAGAAAAAATGAAAGCTAAAACCTTATATCTTATTCTTATCCTGCTGGTTTTAGTAGCTGCAATTATCACTTTAATTTTACTGAGCAGGAAAGACCCGTTAAACGGACCCGAAAGTATTGCTTTTGACGCGGTCGGAAACCGCTTTCTCATCTCCAATACTTTAGGTAAAAGTATCGTTGCTTTAAGTTTGGATGAACAGTATTCTCCCTTTTTAGATGAAGGACTGGAAGAACCACGAGGCATTATCATTCGTGCTGGAAAACTGTATGTGGCGGATAAAAACGCTATCAAAATTGTTGATCCGGAAAAGGCGGTAATCATAGATACCCTCAAAATTCCCGGAGCTGTTATGCTAAACGACCTCGCTTTTACCAAAACAGGAATTATTTACACTACGGATACCGGCGGGGACTGTGTGTATGTGATAGACCCTATAGCTAATAAAATGCAAAAATTGACTTCGCCTCTGCTGAAAAAACCCAACGGCATAGTTTATGATATGCCCAGAGATCAGATGTTTGTGGTCTGTTTTAAGGAAAAAAGTCCCATTCTTTCTGTCAGCACTTTAGATAACCGCATCAGCATTTTTAAGGATACTATTTATGATTACCTGGACGGCATTGCGATTGATGATTTGGGCAGAATTTATATCACCAGTTGGGGTCAGGATATGATTTTTGAAATTCCGCAGGAACAAAATCGCTATCTGCCCACTTTCAAAGGCATTAAAGATGCAGCGGATATTTTTTACTATCTTCCAGCAAATCAGTTGATTGTCCCTCTTTTCAGCGATAATCAGATTATCCGTCTTCAGCTTGAATAAGAATAAATTCAGCTCTATTATTGTTCTGCCTGATTGTGTTATTAAATACTACAGTAGCTATAAACACTTTCAGGCAGAACTTTTTGCCTATCAATTAAATTTGCCGATGTTGCCAAAACTGCTGGACTATGCAGAACCCTACTGGATAAAAATGGAAAAAATAACGGGTATCCCCTATCTTGATGAATTAAATAATTTCCAACCTGCTCTTCTTGCTGAAACTATTGCCAACTTTCATTGGGCTACTCTCCAAAACGATAAGTGCTTATGCCATAAAGATAATGCGCCTAAAAACATTCTTTTCTGCCAGGGAAAGTATTATTTTATCGACTTTACCGAAAGTGAATTTGCCTATCCGGAAAAGGATATTACCCATCTTTTATTGTTTTGGGCTGCCGATTTTCCCGGTGAATTTTTCCGTAGTTCAGTTACCCTCTTTCTTAATATCTATCTTTCTATTCTGCAGTTAAATAGCGAACGCTGGATGACCTCTTTACAGGAAAATATTTGCCTATTTGATAACCGCAGGAAAAATTTCGGCAAACATTCCGGCAAACAGCCAATAGCAATTCAATCAGCTAACCGTAAATGGCTGGCAGAACTTGAAGAGCTTATCAATTCCTAACATAAAATGGGATAGCAATTTCCTCTTTACCATTTAAACTGAAGGTTTCTAACTATAATTATGTATTCTGAATTTGCCTAATTCCAATTTTGTAAAAACCGAATGCATTATTTGGTGTAGACAAAAAGAACGCTTTTTTTCAAAGTTTTGCGAACTCTTTAGCAGATTGGAAGTTGCCAAAACATTATCCTCCTTATTCATTATCCCAGATTGAATTCTGCTGTCTTTTGTTAGCTGAATCCAGAGGGATTTATCCTTTCTGGACAAATCAATAGCCCTTTAACAATTTTGTAGCAATCCTGTAACGAAAATTAAGGAAGTGTTAGGGAAGTGTTACGGAGTCGTTAGGGAGTCGTTACGGTGTCTATTAGGAAAGCACTAATTTGTGAATAGTTATGAGTTTCGGAATAAGGAAGAGAAAAAGAAGGACATTTTATCCTGCTAATATATAGCAATATAGGTAATTAGCTTGGATTATTGAAACTATTTCGGTAACCTTCAGAACGCTATTTTGCCGAATTCCGTTTCAGGTTAAAAAGATGGATAAAGTTAAGATGATTTATAAGGTGGAGATTCTAAAATGCCCGTCAGAGCTTTTTGCAAAGGGTATAGAGCTAAGAGCAAAGGGCTAAGAGCAGAGGGCAGAGAGCTAAGAGCAGAGGGCAGAGAGCTAAGAGCAGAGGGAATCTCAACCTTCTCAACCTTCTAAACCTTCTCAACCCTCTTAAATTCTACATTCTACATTCTACATTTTACATTTTACGAGGGGCTTACGCCTCCATCGCTATGATTGTGTCGCCCTCCGGGCTTTGATGAAATCTCAACTTTCTAAACCTTCTAAACCTTCTAAACCTTTTTTCCCGAGGGGCTAACGCCTCCATCGCTATTATTGTGTCGCCCTCCGGGCTTTGATGAAATCTCAACTTTCTAAACCTTCTTAACCTTCTCAACCTTTTTTCCCGAGGGGCTTACGCTTCCATCGCTATCATTGTGTCGCCCTGATTGGCATTAAAAGGAATAAAGCATATCATTCACAATAAAATTCCTGTTATCATCATAATCCTTTTCTTTTCAAACCTATTATTCAAATCTGCGTAATCTGCGGGAAACACAATCTGCGTAATCTGCGGGAAATATTATCTGTGAAATCTGTGAGAGAAAACAGCTAAGCGGTTAAATAAAATTAATTAGCTGGAAAACTATTTCTTCTCCAATTACCGACCAGAAAACCGCTGCTAAAGCAATAAAGGTGCCAAAAGCAAAGGGTTGGCTTTTATCCCTGATAAAAATAAGGAAATAGATTATCCCCATCAAGGCAGAAAGCAAAAAGATGTAAGGTATGCCTGTTAAACCAAAATAAGTTGCCAGAGCTGTAAACAGCCAGATATCTCCCCCACCCAATCCTTCGGTTCCGCGTATTTTTTGATAAGCCCAAGCTAAAAATAGAAGCAAACAGAAAACCACTGCTCCTGTTACTAAACCATTTATGATGCCGACATCGTTTCCAGGTATAAAAACAAAGATGATGCCGGTAATCAATAACGGAATGGACAACACATTGGGTATTATTTGATGTAAGGCATCAATAAAAAAGATAGGTATGAGAAAAGAAAAAAGCAGGATGTATTTATAGAAACGGAAATCATGCAAACCATAACGGAAAAACAACGCTAAAAACAAAAGAGGTGTTATAATTTCAACTACAATATGATGCCAGTGAATTTTAGCTCCACATTTGGAACATTTTCCCTTTAGTAAAATATAGCTGATAATGGGAATATTTTGATAGAAAGGAATAGGTCTTTTACAGTTCTCACAATGAGAACCAGGGAAAATTATGGATTGCTTTTTGGGAATCCGGTAAATCAAAACATTGAAAAAACTGCCTAAAGCACAACCCAAAACAGCAATAATAATAATTACAAAGGTTAGCAGATAATGCTCCTTACCAGTTTTGCAGGTAGTTGTTCTTATAGGGATTCAAAATAGAACCACTAATCATTTGTAACTGAATTTGAATGTTATCCCGGGGAGTGTAACGCAGGGAAAATTCTGGAATAACACGACTGTAATTGGCATTATCCAGTTCAAATTTGCTGCTGGTATCAAAACCGCCATAGTTTACAAAATTCAAGTCCAGATTCATTTCCAGTTTGGGATTGAATTTATATTTAAGATGATTGGTATAAAGAGAAAGATAATACCCCTCACCGGTGGAACTGGTTCCTGCCTGAAAACCCATAGAATGGCTCATTGAAAGTTTATTCAAACCGAGAAACGAAGAACCGTTATTGGTATATGGACTGAAATTTGGATGCGGAATATCACTTTGAGCTATTAACGGTAATAGCATTACTAACAGCATAGTAATCAGCAAGACCTTTCTCATTTTTTTCTCCTTAGTGATGCAAAGGATTTATATATATTATAAGCAATAATTATACCGATGTCAAACATAAATTGATTTTATCAATTCACCCAGGCGTTTGATGCCCGTTTCTATTTGTTCCATAGTAGAATAGGTATAATTAAGACGCATACAGTTAAATCTTTCCTGGCCTTCAGGATAGAATTTACTACCCGGAATAAAGGTTACCAAATGGTCCTTGGCTTTATAGAAAAGGGTATCGGCATTGATATCTTCAGGTAGCCACAGCCAGATAAAAATTCCGCCCTTGGGTTTTGTCCATTGCACATAAACAGGCATCTCGGCAGAAAGGCAAGCCAACATCTTGTCCAGATAAGGTTTATAGAATTTACAAAGATTTTTAATATGCGGTTCCATATAACCCTCAGCCAGAAATTTGGCTACAACTCTTTCGGTTGTGCAATCGGGACTGATAGTAACTTTCTGTTGCCAGGAAACCATTTTATTGATCAATTCCGGAGCTCCAATAGCGTAGGCAACGCGCATTCCGGGACCCAATATTTTGGAAAAAGAAACGATTTCTGTCACCAGATAAGGATTATTTAATTCCGTTTGAGCGATGCGTAATAAAGTGGGCAGTTCTTCTTCGCTGAAATTTAAACGGGAATAAGGATTATCTTCCATAATGAGAATATCTTCCGCTTCACAGTATTTAAGCAATTCATAGCGGCGTTTATAACTCATCGTAATACCTGTGGGATTTTGAAAATCGGGAATAGTATAGAGAAATTTGATCTTCTTATCGGCATCGCGCAGGCGTTTAACTTTCTCTGCCAAACGATTTAAATCAATTCCTTCATTATCCATAGAAACACAATGAACCTCTGCTCCTACAGCTTCAAAAGCAACAATAGAACCCAAAAAACTGGGCGCTTCGCAAAGAACAACATCTCCTACATTAAGTAAAGTTCTGCTCATATAATAAATGGCATTGGTGGCTCCTACGGTAATAATCAGATTATTCCGATTCAGGTTAGGATAATTCTCCCACTTTAAAATTTCCTCCTTCAGTTGATCGTCACCTTCACTGTTACCATATTGGAGAACATCTCTGCCCTGCTGGAAAACCACTTCCTGAAATAATTTGCTCAAAATCTCAGTCGGAAAAGTTGCCGGAGAAGGAAAACCTCCAGCAAAAGAGATTAAATCAGGAACATTTTTAGTGGTTGCTACCAGTTCTCTGATGAGCGATGATTTCATTGTTTTCGTGGTTTCCGAAAAGTAATTCGTAATCATTCTTCTATCCTTATATTTTTATTTTTGAAACTAATATTCTTTCTTGCAGGAAAAGACCTTTGCCCTTCCTGCGTAAGCAGAAATCCTGTTGCTCAGGGATAAATCCGGTAAATCATACGGGGAAAAGGTATGGTCTCTCTAATATGAGGAGTTCCACTCAACCAAGCAACCAATCGTTCCAATCCAACTCCAAAACCGCTATGCGGAACAGAACCGTATTTTCGCAAGTCCAGAAACCATTGATAATCATCTATAGGCATATTTTCCGCTTGCATTCTGGAAAGTAAAAGCTCATAATCATCCTCACGCTGGCTGCCTCCAATCAATTCTCCAAAGCCCTCAGGAGCTATTAAATCATCTCCTAAAACCAAATTCGGATTTAAAGGATCGCGTTTCATATAAAATGCTTTAATTTCTTTGGGCCAGCGTTCTACAAAAACAGGAACCTCCGAATCCTCCGTTAGCAAGACCTCATCCTGCGCTCCCAAATCTTTATCGTGAGTAATATCACTCCCTTTTTGGCGTAACAATTCTACTGCTTCATAATGAGTCATCCGCTTAAAAGGAGCATCCGCTGCTTTTAATGCCTCCGTATTTCGTTCCAAAATTTGCAGTTCCAGGGCACATTCGGAGAGAACAGTTCGGATAACATAGCGAATAAGGTCTTCCTGAATTTGCATATTCTCATCGTGTTCCACAAAAGCTGCTTCGGCATCCATCATCCAAAACTCGGTTAAATGCTTACGGGTTTTGGAACGTTCTGCTCTGAATACCGGACCAAAATCATAAACCCTGCCGAAACTCATAATTCCCGTTTCCAGATAGAGCTGCCCCGATTGCGAAAGGTATGCTTTGCCCTCGTCAAAATAATCCAGTTCAAAAAGTGTGGTAGTGCCTTCACAAGCATTAGGAGTTAGAATAGGAGAATCAAAACGAATAAAATTATGCTCATTTAAGTAATTGCAAATAGCATAATAAACAGTATGCCGAATCCGTAAAATAGCCCATTGCTTTTGAGAGCGTATCCAAAGATGCCTGTTGGAAAGAAGAAAATCGGGTCCGTGTTCTTTCTTACCAATAGGATATTCATCCGCAATTTGCAGGGGTTGAACTTGCGTAACTTGAAGTTCATAAACCCCTTCCTGTTTAGGATGGAGCTTAGGAATCCCGCAAATTATTACAGATGATTCAAGGGTAAGGCGTTTTGCTGTTTCAAATGCTTCTTCTCCCAAATCAGGTTGAAAGGCAACGGTTTGAATTTCTCCTGTTCCATCTCTTAAAATTATGAACAGCAGTTTTCCGCTATGACGAATATTGCGAACCCAGCCCTTAAGCCGAACTTCCTGTCCTAAATACTTTTCTATGTCTTTTACAAATACATCTTGCATTTTCTTTTACCTGTGTAATAAGTTTATTCTGGTATTTTGGGTTTGAATTTGATTTATAATTTTAGTGGCTATTTCCAAAGCTCTGGTTCCTGCTTCTCCATCTACAACCGGTTTTTTATTGTTTTTAAGACAATCAATAAAAG
>Ga0179956_1050274_pt1 | contig 12287 bp, 6 predicted proteins | sample AD_JPNTR3_sludge_FD_135991 | JGI IMG/M metagenome (GOLD analysis project Ga0179956, IMG submission 135991) | Metatranscriptome of active sludge microbial communities of municipal wastewater-treating anaerobic digesters from Japan -... | ecosystem: Engineered > Bioreactor > Anaerobic > Digestate... | reverse complement strand
TGCAGATCTCCCCGAGCTTTATCCTGTTACTCGCTTTGTTATGTGGCTGAAGAGCGAAGGCATTTATGACGATGTAAAGAAATATCTGGAGCAGAACGGACATAGCTGGCAGGAAGAATTAGACAATTTCTATGTTGCAGAGGGTCTCCAAGAGGCACTGGTCCATGTTAAACCCAATCTCTTTTCGCCGCCACCGGCCTGTGCGGAGATTCTCAGCCATCAGTATCCTCTTGTCCAGGACGTATCCAGTGATGAGATGGTCAGAGCTATTCGTCAGGCCCTGTCCAAAAACGGTGTATTCCCCCTAACACTCATCGTCCTTGACGAGATCCAGCAGTATATCGGCGAGGATAGTCAGAGGTCTCAAGATGTTCAAGAGGTTGTTGAAGCCTGCTGCAAGAACATCGGCTCGAAGCTCTTTTTCGTAGGGACCGGACAGACGGCCCTATCGGGCACTTCAAACCTCAAGCGGTTCGAAGGCAGATTTACCATTAGAATTGAACTTTCTGATGCTGATGTTGATGAGGTGATTCGCAAAGTCATTCTTGCAAAGAACGCGGCTGCAAATCTCCCGATAAAGCAAGTGATGCAGACGAATCTCGGAGAGATAGCCCGGCATCTGTCAGGCACGACCATCGGTCATAGGCAGGATGACATCAATTTCTTCGTACAGGATTATCCTCTTCTGCCGGTTAGAAGACGCTTCTGGGAGAATACCCTGCGCGTACTGGATCAGACCGGCACTGAAAGCCAGCTCAGAAACCAGTTGACTATGGTGCATAAGGCTATCCAGACAAATCTGGAGAAGGCTCTCGGGCATGTTGTCCCGGCAGATTATCTGTATTTTGATTCGGCTGAGAAACTGCTTCAATCACACATCTTGCCCCGCAAGGTTCATGAGAAGACGATGAGCTGGTATAATGGGTCTTCAGATGAACGCCTCGCGGCCCGGGCCTGTGGCCTGGTATTTCTGATAAATAAGCTGTCAGGGAGCAATAATGAGATTGGAATTAAAGCCACTGTTGACACCCTGGCGGACCTGATGGTTGAAGACCTTTCATCGGGGAGCAGCATTCTTCGAAGCAGGCTTCCAGGTCTTCTTGATAAATGCGAGTTGCTCATGAGAGTTGGCGATGAATACCGCATCCAAACAGAGGAAAGCGCAGCATGGAATGACGAGTTTCAGAACCAGCACAGCCTGCTCGCCAGTCAAGTCCATCGCATAGAGGCAGAGCGCAATGACCGCATCCGAGGGAAATTCAAGGAACTGGCAGATAAGCTGTCTCTGGTACAGGGAAGATCGAAAGTGGTCCGGGATATCAATTTGGTATTTGATTCACAGCTTCCAGCAGGTCACGATAAAAAAATCTATGTCTGGGTTCGGGATGGTTGGAGTATTGATGAGAGCTCAGTGAGGGCAGAAGCTCTCCAGGCGGGAAGTCATTCCCCAACCATATTTGTCTTTATTCCGAGGCGTTCCGCAGATGACATGCGCCACCAATTGATCGAGTACAAAGCGGCCAGTGCCACGCTGGACATAAGAGGCGTGCCAAATACGCCAGAAGGCATGGAGGCACGAGCTGCCATGGAGACGATTCAGCAGAGAGCTGATGGAAAGATCAAGGATCTTATGGATGATGCCTTCTCGGGCTCTCGCGTCTTTCAGAGCGGTGGCAATGAGATCGTCGGAAATGATCTCCGGATGATGGTACTTGAGGCGGCTGAAAATTCTTTGAGGCGGCTTTACTTGCAGTTTGAGATGGCAGATCATGCCGGCTGGGATAAGGTTTATTCCCAGGCCAAGCTCGGATCACCAGATGCCTTAAAAGCGGTGGCGGACGGTGGCAAGTCAGAGAACAATCCTGTATGCAAAGCCATCAGAAACTTTGTAGCAGGCGGAAAAAAGGGATTGGAGATTCGAGGTCACTTTGAAGATGCGCCTTTTGGATGGTCAAGAGATGCGGTCGATGGCGGCCTGCAGGTGTTGCTGGTGGATGGAATCCTCCGGGCACATGACGAAAGGGGCAAATTGATCGATCCAAAGGGGCTGGAAAGGAAAGCAATTGGAAAAGCGACATTCAAGGTTGAATCAGATACAGTAACAACCGAACAACGTATTCAGATCAGAAAGCTGTTGCAAAGGACAGGGATCTCTGCAATACAGGGTGAGGAACTATCTGCTGTTCCCCTGTTTCTTTCAAAAATGCAGGATCTGGCCAATCGTGCGGGAGGCGACGCTCCAAGACCGAAATTGCCGGATGCCTCGTTGCTTGGGGAGATTGGGCAGATGGCTGGAAATAGTCAGCTTCTGGCTCTCTACAATCACAGGGAAAGTATCGGGCAGGCATTCGAAGATTGGAATGGGCTTGCCGGGCAAATTGATGACCGCTGGCCTTCCTGGCTGAGTCTCCAGGAATTGCTTAAGCTCTCGGGAGGTATCGAGACCGCGGATGAAATCCGCAGCCAGGCCAGGGCAATCGAGGACCAGCGTCTGTTGTTGACCGATCCCGACCCGGTTTTGCCTTTAGTGAAGTCGCTTGAAGATGTATTGCGCAGAGAGCTTGCTGCATGCAATCAGGGATATAAAGCAGAGCTGGAGAGCTTGGCTGCACAACTGGAAGATGATTCTTCATGGCAGAAGCTTTCTGAAGAAAAACGCTCTGAGATTCAACAGAGCTGTGGAATTGCTGCCGCAGAAGCACAGACGGTAGGAACCCAAGAGGACCTCATCAAAGCTCTGCAGAAACATCCTCTCAAGGCCTGGAAGGATCGGATTGATGCTCTTCCCAGGCGATTTGATTGTGCCAGGGAGCTGGCAGCAAAAGAGCTGGAGCCAAAAGCTCAGACGGTGAGTATTCCCCGACGCACTCTTAGTAGTGAAGGAGAAATTGAGATATGGATAGAAGAAGTGGCAGATCAGCTCAGGAAGGCCCTTCGAAAAGGACCGGTTGTGATCCGGTAAATGGGAGCTGATTGCATGATCCGAAAGTTCTCTATTAAAAATTTCAAAAGTTATAAGGCAGCCGAGATGTCGCTTTCCACGCTTACTTTCTTTATTGGAGCCAATGCATCCGGGAAGAGCAATGCACTTGAAGCTGTCAGGTTTCTATCATGGCTGGCCAAAGGAAGCCGCCTGGATGAGTTCGGGCAAGGGATGAAGGAGGCTGATCTCAGAATACGCGGCCAGCCTGCAAATCTTTTCCGGGATCAGTCTTCTGGATTTGCAATCGGCTGCCAGGTAGATGGCATAAAGAATAATTGGGATCAGCTCTATCTGGAAATAGGCCTGACAGAAGATCACCTGATAATTCTCGATGAATATATTGCTATGGAACCTTATCCGGAATCGATTCCCCTTTATCGCGTGGATAGCAAACCGAAGGGCATCACAGATGAGATCAGCGTTCAGTACAACAACTTCAAGAAAGGAGGAAATAAGCCTCGTATACCGTGCTCAAATCGGCAGGCTATCTTTTTTCAGCTTGAGACCCCTGCACGCTTTTATAAGACGCATGAGAAATCCCAGAAGATCATCCCACATGTGGTCAGACAATTCAGAGAAGCTCTTCGAAATATAATATTTCTTGATCCCAGGCCTGAGGTTATGAGGGGCTATTCCTGGGCCAAAGATGATAGGATGAGCGAGGATGGGAAAAATCTATCGAGCGTTCTTTATAAAATTTGGAGTTCCGGCTCAGACAGAAAACACCTGCTGGATTTCGTCCGCTCCCTCCCCGAGCAGGACATCACTGATATTCGATTTATAAAGACGGACCGAGATGATGTCATGGTTCGGCTGGTTGAATCCTTTGGAGGAGTTGAAAGCATGATCGATGCGCCGGTTCTCTCTGATGGCACGTTGCGAGTCTTAGCGGTAGGTGCAACGCTGCTGAGTGCTCCAAAGGGATCACTGGTCATAATAGAAGAGATAGACAACGGAGTTCACCCCAGTCGAGCGGAGAGCCTGGTCCAGCAGATAAGAAAGATCTCTGAAGATCGCAATCTGAGGATTCTTCTCACCACCCACAATCCGGCATTGATTGACGGCCTGCCTGATGATCTTTTAGGAGATGTCCTCTGCTGCTTCAGAGATCCAGAAGAGGGAGATAGCCGCATTGTTCGGCTGGGGGATCTTGATCGCTATCCGGAGCTTGTGGCCCAGGGTCCGCTTGGGCAGTTGATGACGAAACGAGTGCTGGATCGCTTCCTCAAAGATAAAAGCACTTCAGAAGAGCGCAAGAAGGCGGCACTGTCCTGGCTAAAGGAGCTTGAAAAAGGGGCATTGCAATGAGTGCCATATGTCTAATCGATACTACCATCTTTGTCGAAATCCTTGATGTGCCAATGAAGGCCACGCAACACGAACAGGTATTATCTGAGCTTGAAGCCAAGATTCAAAATGGGGAGACTCTGTTCTTGCCCATGGCTGCAATTCTGGAGGCAGGCAACCATGTAGCGCAGAATGGGGATGGAGGGCAGCGCAGGGAGTGTGCGAATAAATTCGTGATTCAAGTGCAACAAGCTCTCAATGAACAATCTCCGTTCAAACCCATCAGCTTCCTTAAGCCGGAGAATCTACAGCAATGGCTATCTGAATTTCCAGATTCTGCAATGCGGGGTCAGGGTTTAGGGGATCTATCCATCCTACATGACTTCAATAAAATCTGCAATCAGAATCCGCGGCGGAGAGTCTATGTCTGGTCCCTTGATGAGCATCTTTCACCTTTGTTGCAGGAAGGGTGGATCAGGTGATGCAGCAATTGGAAAAGAGTATGTTATGTTCAAGCTAACTGAAACGGATTTGCGTGATTTTGCAGAAGAGATAGATCTTGAGGCAAAGAGAGCTACGGGACGCAATGGAAGAGGCGAGCTGCCGAGAAGTTTCTTCGAGACTTACTCGGCAATGGCAAACACCAATGGTGGCATTATTTTCTTGGGGATCGAAGAGAAGCCGAAGGGAATCTTTTCAGCCGTCGGCATACCTGAACCAGAGCCGGTTCTTAAGTCCCTCTGGGATAATTTAAACAATAAAAATCAAGTAAGTGTTAACCTTCTGGCCGACAAAATGGTTCTGGTCAAAAAATTTCAAGGTAAAAATGTTATCCAGGTATCAGTTCCTCGTGCTCTGATAAATCAAAGGCCTGTTTATATCGGGAAGAATCCTTTTGAAGGCACCTACAGGAGGAACTACGAAGGTGACTATCACTGCGATAGTGATGCCGTCCGGAGGATAATAGCTGATGCAGGAGATGAATCCAGGGACGCAATCCTGCTTGAGAACTTCGATCTGAACGATCTTGATCTAGGCACGCTGAAAGCTTATCGAAATCGATTCAAGGCTACAAAGCTCGACCACCCCTGGATTGAACAGGAAGACGCTTTGTTCCTTCGCTCAATTGGTGCATGGGCAAAAGATAGGGATACGAAGAGGGAAGGTCTGACCCTGGCCGGGCTGCTCATGTTTGGGAGGATGCGATCTATCCTTGAGGCAGTCCCGAACTATGTAGTGGACTATCAGGAGCGTCCAGAGGATACGGGCGAGATTCGATGGACTGATCGGATCACCACCGATGGATCATGGCCAGGAAACGTCTATGATTTTTACAGACTGACGATTCAAAGGCTTTCGAGAGATCTCAAGGTTCCTTTCAAGCTCAAAAATCTAGCGCGGGTAGACGACACTCCAGTGCATGAAGCGCTTCGGGAGGCTCTCATCAATGCCCTCATTCACGCTGATTATTCCGGGCGCATATCGATACTCGTAGTGAAAGGCCCTGACATGTTCATATTTAGAAATCCCGGGACGATGAGGCTTCCAGCGGAGGATGCAATTCGCGGAGGAGAGAGCGATTGTCGTAACCGCTACCTTCAGAAGATGTTCCAGCTTATTGGTTACGGTGAGCAAGCTGGATCAGGTGTCCCAAAGATTTACAGGAACTGGAAACAACAACTTTGGCAAGCGCCAGATCTTAAGGAGAGATTCGATCCTGATGTAACAGAGATTATTCTGAGGATGGTGAGCCTTGTTCCCGACGAGGTTCTCTTAGAGTTGGATGGCAGATTTGGTACAGCGTTTAGGGAACTATCAGAGCTACAGCGGTTGATTCTTGCTACAGCGGTAATCGAGAAAACTGTAACTCATACCAGAATTAAAGCCATGTCTTCAGAGCATCCTCACGATATCACAATGGCATTGTCAGCACTGGTAAAGAACGGTTTCCTCGACTCGTATGGGGCTACCCGCAGGACATTTTACACTTTGGCAGAGGGGGCTCCCGGCATGGAAAAAGTAGAGAAGGATGAACTGTCTCTCCAGACAAGCTCTCCACGTTTGCCTTCGAGCTCTGCACCTTTGGAGGGAAGCTCCCATCTTTTGCCGGGAAGCTCCCTAAATTTGGAGCGGCTTGAACGGATCGCCGGGCCGGTAAGAGAAAGCGGAAAAGTCTCAAGAGAGGTTATGGTCAGAACAATTTTGGCAATCTGCAATGAAGATTTCGTGAATTTGACCGTCCTGGCGAATCTTCTGGATCGTTCGCCCATTCCTCTAAGAGATAAGCACCTCAATCGAATGGTCAAAGAAGGGCAGCTTGAATTGCGCTATCCGGATAAGCCAACACATCCCGATCAAGGTTACAGAGCAAAGAAACAGAATCAGCAGGAGGCGAGGATATAATCAATATGCAGCCACTTGAAAAGTCACTTAGAATCAAGCTGGAGCGCACAGTTCGTGAGGCCAGGGACATTGCCGAGGCTGCGGCCCGAGCAAGCCTGGAGCAGCTTGGAGTTGGGGGCCCCAATCCCTATGTACACCTCAATGAAGACGAGCGCAAATTGCGCGTGCGGCTGCGCGCCCATGGCCGCCAGCTCGGCGACACCCGAGGTGCTGATGGGATGCAGGAGATCTTGCGGCTCACTGAAGAAGTCGCTTACCAGCACTGGCACCGCATGCTCTTCGCCCGCTTCCTGGCAGAGAACAGCTTGCTGATGTATCCCGATCCGGTGCAGCCTGTGCCCATCACCCTGGAGGAATGCGAGGACCTGGCTGCGGGGGAAGGGGCCAAGAACGGCTGGGAGCTGGCGGCCCGCTTTGCGGCAAAGATGCTGCCCCAGATCTTCCGGCCTGACTCGCCCGTTTTCCAGCTCTCGCTGCCGCCGGAGCACCAGCAGAAGCTGGAGGGGCTGCTGGCTGAGCTCCCGGAGGAGGTCTTTTTCGCCTCAGACTCCCTGGGCTGGGTCTATCAGTTCTGGCAGGCCAAGAAGAAGGAGGAGATCAACGCCTCTGAGGTGAAGATCGGGGCGCGGGAGCTGCCCGTGGTCACGCAGCTCTTCACTGAGCCCTACATGGTTTCATTCCTTTTGGACAATTCCCTGGGGGCCTGGTGGGCAGCGCGGCGGCTCTCCGAAGACGACCTGAAAAATGCCCAGAGCGAAGAGGAGCTGCGCCGGAAGGCATCGCTGCCGGGAGTGCCGCTCGATTACCTGCGCTTCGTGCGGGGCGAGGAGGACAGGTGGGCGCCGGCGGCTGGCACTTTCGACGGCTGGCCTGAGGAGCTGAAGGAGCTGAAGGTCCTCGATCCCTGTTGCGGGTCGGGCCATTTCCTGGTGGCGGCCCTTCCCATGCTCGCGTCCATGCGGGGGGAAAAGGAAGGTCTCTCTCCTCAGGAGGCAGTGGACTGCGTCTTGCGGGAGAACCTGCACGGCCTGGAGATCGACATGCGTTGCGTGGAGCTGGCCGCTTTTGCCCTGGCCTTTGCAGCATGGCGATGTCCTGAAGCGGGCGGATACCGCAGACTTCCGGAGCTGAATTTGGCCTGCTCGGGACTTTCCACAAGCTCCAGAAAAGAGGAATGGCAGAGCCTGGCCAGAAAGAATAGTGTTAGTAATAATGATAACAGTCATAACCTGGAGATAGTTCTGGGAGATATTTATGATCAATTCACTGATGCGCCAATTCTGGGAAGCCTGATCGATCCCAAAATCAAGCTCTTTGAAGGCAATATCCTGGGCCTGAAATGGGAGGATATCTCCCCGCTTCTGACCAAGGCCCTTTCAAGCGAAGCAGATGCGGAAAGGACAGAGATGGGAGTAGTGGCCCAGGGTCTGATAAAGGCGGCACAGCTTCTGGCTAGCAGGTATCACCTGGTCATCACCAATGTTCCCTACCTGGCCAGGGGAAAGCAGGACGAAAAGCTGATGTCATTTTGCGAAGAATTCTTCAACGAAGCCAAGAACGATCTAGCCACAGTTTTTCTTTATCGCTGCTTTAAGTTTTGTAAAGATGGGGGCTCGATATCCAGCGTCCTTCCTCAAAACTGGCTATTCCTAACTCGCTATCGAAAGTTCCGGGAAGAGCTCTTAAAAAGGGAGACATGGAGTCTCATTGCGATGCTGGGACAAGGCGCATTTGATACGATTAGCGGTGAAGTTGTTAAAGCCATCCTCGCAAATTTGATCCGCAATTCGCCTCGCATGGATTCAAGCGACAGGCAGACCGAGGCTCCAGAAGCACAGATGATTTCTGGGCTCGATGTGTCAGATGCCAGGGCCACAGGTGAGAAGGCGATCTTCCTGCGAACGAAGACGATCAAGCAGGTGAGGCAAACGAGGCAATTTGATAATCCCGACTCTCGAATTCTTCTTGATGATCACGAGAAATTGGTATTGTTGAATGAAATTGGGCACTGTCTCAAATGCTAGTGAAAAATGAGTTTTCAGTGCCTTACTCTTCCAATTAATTGATCAAAAATAGCATAAATGACCCGAGATTGGCAGAGAACTGATTAGTTTTCAAAAACATTTGATAATAATGTTTTTAAGAAAATGCTGAACGCGACAGCATAAGCTAAGATGAAAATAATACATTAAAAATATTAAATTCACTATCCTGCTGCGCGGAACGGAATTAGCTTCAGGATGACCTCGAGGAAAGTAATTTTTGGTTTGCCTATCAGATCCGAACGCCTCATCGATGAGAGCTTCATATGGAGATTGATGCCGCGATCGGTCCTAAGCTGTTTCTTGCTTTGGCCTTTCAAGCTGGTGGAATAGTAGTTTTCGATAGCATTATTGGTAGCAGGGGCATCATCAACTCGCTGAAAGGCGGTGAAATGGTTCCAACCTTTTTGGATCTTATTAAGTCGTCTCTGAATAATCGGGCTAAATGAATGAGCATTGTTTAATAATTCATTCATTATCACATATGATTCATAATATGTTCTGAGCCCTAAATTCTTGTGCGCACGCCTTCGCGACAATTCCTGTTCATGCAAAAAGTCGTAAAATCTGATCTTTGCCTTCTTGAGCCATTCATGTTTTTCGTTCCTGTCTTTGAAGCTAATTGATGCTTCTTCTTCACAGACGCCCTTCAAATAATTCAGCTCTTCCTCTCGATTATAAAATATATTAAATAATTTGTATTTTACAAGTTCATCTTTCATTTGACATTTTCTGGAGAATTCTTTTGCAATATTCTGATTTAGATGAAAGGTGCAGTATTGGTGGATTGCGTTTCCATTGAATACATCAGCAATGAGCTCTGCATATCCTTTGCCTTGATCGGTTACGATAAATACTGGTGTTGAACTTTCTATAACATCTTTTAAATTACTCTTAAAAAATGACTTAATAGCTTTTTGAGACTTGTTATCCGAAACCTCTTCCGCAATGACCTCATGGGTCACTCCATTCAACAAGGTCAAGCGATACTTCTGACATCTTCCTGCTTTGGGATGCTGCTCATCGTAGTGGATAACTTGAATCGGCGAAGTTTCAGGCAACTGGATGCTGGCAACAGAGTCGAAGAACCTTCTGCAGATAGTGTCACTGCTTTTCGGAATCAGATATTCCATCACATCCGATATGCCTTCGTACGAGACATCATGATATCTCAACACTTGATATAAGCCTGCAAAGATCCTGCTGATTTCCAATTTCATATTATCTAGAAATATATTAGTTTCTTGCAGACTCTGATTGCATTTGCTGCAATGGTATCGACCTAATTTTATAGTTGCTAAACCTAAAATATGATATTTGTTTGAGCCATTATGGCACATTTGTTTTCCACATTGCGGGCAAGCAGGAGGTATTGTCCTGCGAAATACACCTTCCGCTGTGAATTCGTACTCATTTGAGTATTCTTTAAAGGCATCCACTAGCTGATGGGCAAACGGAAGGTTTAAGAAATTAGTGGCTATTATTGTCATGGTGGGGACACAGAGCATATGTATCTCATAGTATATAAACTATGTGATTAAATGTGCTCTGCCACCATCACTAACCTATGCGATAGTGCCGAATTAAGGCAGGAATACAATTTATATTCAAATATTTTTTGATATATTCGAGAGCTGGCAGAGAGTGGGGATGGTGGCGGCAGGAGAATCCAATAAAATTATATCTGCCTGCCAAGGGAGAACCGGCTCCGTATCTCCTCTGCCTTCAGCATGGGCAAACCCATCTCCGCCACCATCCCCTCAAGCCTTCTTCGCTCCGCCGATCGCAGCGACTTGCGGTCGATATAGACATAAGCAGCATTGGAGAGGACCCTGGCAAGATCAACCGCCACCAGATCCAGATCCGGCACCTGATAGCTGGAGAACATATGGCCGAAGGCTATCCGGGAGTTGAAGATCAGCTCTGTCTGCCTCTGCACATAATGCCCTCCTCCGAAGCCCAAAAAAACGGGCAGCTCCTCTGGATCAAGTTCCAGGATCGCTCTGGCCACCGCCTCTCCCGCCCTCTCGTCTCTCCACTGTTCAATGGTGCTGCCGATCTCAGCGAAGAAGGAGGGGGTCCTTATATCCACCGGGCCGTGATGGCTGGCCTCAGCAGATACGATAAACTCCGGCATTGAACGGGAGGCGATGGCAGAGATATTATGGAGGAATGATCTCAGGCCGGCGGGTGCTGCAGCCGAAAGATGGCTCTCTCCCTCCCCCGCCTTCAGGATGCCGGTGAAATGCCCTCCAAACCAGGGCAAAGCTGCCTTGGCCTCATGCCGGCAGGGGAGGACGATCATCTCCGGATGGAGATCCAGCTCCGCCAGCAGCGCATCCAGCCCCACGAGGGCAGTCTGCCTGCCATCATGGACCAGGAGGCAGAATGGCCCGCTGACCCGGTATCCCTCATGCTCCTGCCAGGGCTGCAGCTCAAGCAGATGTCCGAGAATATTGAGGCTTGCCGGATCTGCCCGGGAGCAGACTATGGCAATCTGGCCAGATCGCCTAATCTTCAGATCTCCCTGCCAATTCCCAGCATATCCGCTACCATCGGCGCATAGTCTATCTTGGTGGACCTGATCTCACTGAGCGGCATGATGACCAGCATCGGCCTTTCATTGATGAGCCCCTGGGTGGAGAGGTTACGCAGCTCCAGGTCCATGCGGCTCTTCAGTTCTGGATAGCCGGTGGAAAGGAATGCCCCGAATATCTCGCCAGGCTGCATATAGGTGAAAAGCGGTGCACCGATCCTGCGGAATGCCTGATAAACCCGGTCGAGATCCTCAGGATCGTGACCATGCCGGATGGGCATATGATAAAAGGACATCAGCTCACAGCAGATCTTCTGCCAGTCTATATAAGCCTCCCGGGTCAACAGGCCGTTTTGGAAGAACTTGGCCCTCTTTCCAGAGATCGTTGGCCGGGAGATGCCCGTCCTTCTGGATAGTTCAAGGTCAGAGAGCATGGGATACTTCACAAAAGCATAGAGGGTAAGCTTGTCCTTCTCTGTCAGGCGGGAGTCTTCAGCCAGAGCAGGCCGGGGAGGGACCGTCTCTGGGGGGAGATCCTCCCTTCCCAGATCGAAGAGGCCATTCACCGCCAGGGCGGCATCGGAGGAGTAGCCGGAGACCTGGAAGGGATAGTGGAAGTAATGGATATCCTCGATGTAGCCTTTCCTGTAATGCTCATCGATTATGGGGTCAAAGTTCATCCGAAAGTCAGTCAGGCTCCGGGAATAGAATGTAGAGACTGAATCGGTGTCGGTAGCTGTATGAGATACGCAGTTGGGATGGTCTATCCATCTCCTTTTTGACTCGGACTCCTTCCTCACCTCATAGGGCGCAGTCGGATTGTATTTCACGAATACTGAGGTCAGGATTTCGGCCCCCACAGCATCTCCGGAAGGCACATTCAACAGCTTGATCAGTTTCCAGTCTCTGAACTTCCTCTTGCTCTTGAATATGGTCGACCGATCCACGCCTATATTGGAGGCGAGATCGATATCGCTGAATCCCGGATATCTGGCAAGACCGTAAAGAACCAACCTCTCCTTTGATGTCAGTTTTA
>Ga0179956_1001593_pt1 | contig 12329 bp, 11 predicted proteins | sample AD_JPNTR3_sludge_FD_135991 | JGI IMG/M metagenome (GOLD analysis project Ga0179956, IMG submission 135991) | Metatranscriptome of active sludge microbial communities of municipal wastewater-treating anaerobic digesters from Japan -... | ecosystem: Engineered > Bioreactor > Anaerobic > Digestate... | reverse complement strand
GTTGGTAAGTCTTATGTCTCAAGTAAGAGAAGCAATGAAAATGGAAGGGTTTGCCCAAGACAGTAAGGGCTCATCGCCACACCTTACTATTGGGAGGGTCAGATCTTGTAAGAACCTGAAAGGGCTTTTGGATAAGCTGAATTCCGACATCAATGTAAAAGGCAAGATGGAAGTTACGGAAATTCAGTTTACTGCCAGTGAGTTGACGCCAAGAGGGTCCATATATAGTCCTATTGACGTTATTCCTCTTCGTCTTCACCCAGAGATATAACGCATAGGCGCGATAGGAAGAGCTAAACAGGGAACAAACGTTCTCATGCAGCGATTGGTGAGGTTAGCGAGGAATTGCGGATGTTGAGAGCAAACATCAAGTGGGATACAATTGTCATGGACAAGCATAGGAAGAAGGGAGAACCTCATGGAAAAGGATAAGAAAAAGGCTCTTGATATGGCCTTATCCCAAATAGAAAAGCAATTTGGTAAAGGCTCAATCATGAAGCTAGGTGACGCTGATACTCAATTCGAGATAGAAGCAATTCCTACAGGAGCCTTATCCCTGGATATCGCCTTAGGAATAGGCGGAATGCCGCGCGGACGAGTCATTGAGATCTATGGCCCGGAATCCTCAGGCAAGACAACTGTTGCCCTTCACATAATCGCTGAAGCGCAAAAAGCCGGAGGGATTGCAGCTTTTATTGATGCAGAGCATGCTCTGGACCCGGTTTATGCTAACCGGCTAGGTGTTGACACTGACAACCTTCTCATTTCACAGCCTGACACCGGGGAACAAGCGCTGGAGATAGCTGAAGCTCTTGTGCGGAGCGGCGCTGTAGACGTAATAGTTATAGACTCTGTCGCAGCATTGACCCCGAGAGCGGAAATTGAAGGAGAAATGGGGGATTCTCACGTCGGGCTGCAGGCTAGGCTCATGTCGCAAGCTTTGCGAAAACTGACCGCAGCTATAGGGAAGTCACGGACATGCGCCATATTCATAAACCAAATACGTGAAAAAGTCGGAATCATGTTTGGAAATCCCGAAGTTACACCCGGAGGCCGCGCTCTGAAATTCTACTCCACTGTACGCCTGGAGGTAAGGAGAGTCGAAGCTCTCAAACAGGGCCAACAGATAATCGGCAGTCGCACCAGGGCCAGAGTAGTAAAGAATAAGATTGCCCCTCCTTTTCGCGATGCCGAATTTGACATTCTTTACGGAGAAGGCATCTCCCGAGAGGGATCTATACTTGACTTAGGAGAAGCCAATAATGTCATAACAAGAAGCGGCACCTGGTATTCATACGGTGATATCAAAATGGGGCAAGGAAGAGAAAACGCTAGGATATTCTTGAAAGAAAACCCGGATATCACGTCAGAAATTGAGGGCAAGGTTCGGGAATTAGTCGGCCTAAAACCTCCTAAGGCGCCTACAGAAAGTAAAGATAAGAAAGCCAATCAGTAATCCGTTTAGCTGCTTATCTATGCACAGCATCCTGTGTTATTCCAGTATCTCAGATTCAAGGAAGGATAATATCCTTCCTTTTTTGCTCCTTCGCCCGGCATGTCTGTTAAGCCGATACGGATCTGAGAGGGCCTTCGGGTGAGACTCCCCTTGGCTACTCGACTGAGAGGAATGATGTCAGGGTGACACCTGATCCACCCTACCCGATTTATTCAGTAAGGTGCAATAGAGAGGAATTTCTTCGCTAAACGAGAACATGTATGATATCTAATGCAAAACTCATGTTAATACTTTCAATGGATAAGGTCGGTAAACATGGAGAAGACTAGAAAAAACGGTACGCAATACGCGCTGCGACTCCTTACGATAAAGGATCGTACATGTGCGGAGCTTGCCGATAAACTCCGAAGAAAAGGTTTTAACGAGGACGTCACACGCAGTGTCATCGAGGAAATGAAGGGTTTAGGTTACGTGGATGATAAGAAATACGCTATGCATTTCACGGAGGTACGAGCAACCTATGACTTATTCGGGCCATACCGTATTCGTGTTGAGCTCGAAAAACGCGGGATACCAAAGGACATGGCTGAAGACGCTCTTCGGTGCATCTTCCAAGAGGGCAGAGAAGAGGCTTCCGCACTGGAACTTGCAAAGCAATGGATAACAAAAAAGGGCGCAGATGACAGAGAAAAAGCTTATCGAAGGCTTTACGGGTACTTGGCAAGGCGGGGATTTGCGCCTGATGTCATAAAGGCAACACTCAGGCAAGTGTTGGAGTAAGTGATTTGACACCTAAGTAGGGCCACGGGGGCTCGGGCGCCCCTAGGGGTTTACCTTGACACTTGTATATCAAAAAGGTACAATAACGATGAATTCCGGTTCCCGCCGGAGATGCGACTCCGGCACTAGACCAAGTGACGATATGATGAGTCTTTTATCTAGTGGCCGAGTTCATGCTCGGCTTTATTCATGAGAAGGAGGTGTATACAGTATTGTTGCAAATGCACTAATTGCAATAGCTGCCGTTGTGATCGGCTTCGCAGTTGGCTATTTTACCAGGCGAATTCTTGCTGAAGCGAAAATCGGTTCCGTGGAGCAAGCTGCCAAGAAAATAGTTGAGGAGGCAGAAAAGGAGGCTGAAGCAGCCAGACGAGAGATTCTCCTGGAAGCTAAGGAAGAAGCGCATCGTCTTCGTAATGAGATTGAACAAGAAAGCCGTGCACGACGAGCAGAACTCCAAAGAAATGAAAGACGGCTTTTTCAGAAAGAAGAAAGTCTCGATCGTAAAGCAGAGACTATTGAACGGAAAGAAGAAGCCATAAACAGAAGAGAGAAAGAACTTGACGAAATCAGGAATGAACTTACCGCGGTTTATGAAGAACAAAGAGCTGAACTTGAAAGAGTGTCAGGGTTATCTTCAGATGAAGCCCGGGAACTTCTTCTGAAAAACATTGAAGATGAACTTCGCCATGAAGCGGCAATAATGATACGTGATATCGAAGCGCAAACCAAAGAAGAAGCGGATCGAAAAGCAAGGGAAATTATTGCTACTGCAATCCAACGTTATGCAGCGGATCATGTGGCTGAAACCAGCGTGTCTGTGGTAGCACTTCCCAACGATGAGATGAAAGGAAGAATCATCGGAAGGGAAGGGAGAAATATAAGAGCCCTCGAGACTCTTACCGGAGTCGATCTTATCATTGACGATACCCCTGAGGCAGTGATTTTGTCTGCCTTTGACCCGGTCAGGCGTGAGGTAGCTAAAATAGCGTTGGAGAAGCTCATTAATGACGGGCGAATCCACCCGGCAAGAATTGAAGAAATGGTGGAGAAAGCACAAAAAGAAGTTGATAAGATAATAAAAGAAGAAGGGGAAGGCGCAGCTATTGAAGTGGGAGTTCATGGCCTTAACCCTGATCTCATTCGGTTGCTTGGAAGACTGAAATTCCGATCCAGTTTCGGGCAAAATGTGCTGAAGCACTCCATCGAAGTAGCTTATCTTGCAGCAGGCATGGCAGCTGAACTGGGCGCCAATGTCATGGTGGCAAAACGCGCCGGTCTTCTCCATGATATCGGCAAAGCCGTTGACCATGAAGTTGAGGGACCGCATGTGCAAATAGGGGTGGATATCGCACGAAAATATAAGGAATCCCCTGAAGTAATTCATGCAATTGCTGCTCACCATGGTGATGAAGAAGCCCGTACAATCGAAGCTGTTCTTGTTCAAGCTGCAGACGCGGTATCTGCAGCGCGCCCGGGCGCCAGGCGCGAAACCCTGGAAGCGTATATGAAGCGTCTGGCCAGATTAGAAGAAGTTGCAGACTCCTTTGAAGGAGTTGAGAAGTCCTTCGCAATTCAGGCCGGTCGGGAAATACGGATAATGGTAAAACCTGATAAGATTGATGACTTAGCAGCCGTCCGACTTGCAAGAGACATTGTCTCAAAGATTGAAAAGGAGTTAGATTACCCCGGGCAGATTAAGGTCACTGTAATTCGTGAGACCCGAGTGGTGGATTACGCAAAATAAAACAACATTAGGAGTTGGGGCGAGCGAAGCTCGCCCCAATAAGGTATCTCGTACTTGACTTAGCAGGAGTTTTTGCCCCTATGGCGAATTCTCAGTTGAGCTGCAAGGGCAGGTCGCAAGGAGGGGTGGTCACAGTGGATGACGCAAGCAATCAATTGGAAATAATTTCCGACAGCACAGCAAACAGTGTAAGCCTTCTCATTTCCATACTGGTGCGCTATCCCGAAATAGCGACGGTGAACTTCGTTCCGGAAGGCAAGATCCTTAAGTTCACATTCATGACATCATCTTCTATTTCTGACCAATTGTGGAATGCTTTTTGCCAAAAACTCTTTGAAAGTGTAGAAGTGTACGCCTCCTTAGTCCATAGAGGAACTCCAAGAATTAAAGCCGAGCGACTGTCGTATGACTGCGTGTCAATTGTGGAAATATCGCGGGACGTAGCCACACTGACTCAAGAAGAGATTTCTCTCATAATCGAGCTTGCAAGACACGCGTTGGGATCTGAACTTATAACTGAAGTAAGCAGCAACGACGACGAATTCGAAGAAGAATTGGTATATCAAGACGAAATGATCGAGACTATGCTTGACGACTTAAGAGAGTCTGTACAGCAAAGAAAGCTCATCGGGTTTCGCGAAGAAGGACGCGTTCTTGTCTTTAATAAGCAAACTGAACGAACAAAACCTTAAGACTTAAGGAGGACGCCGGTTGAATCTTATTTTTATAGGCGATATCGTAGGCAGACCCGGGCGCCGTGCAGTGAAGACTGTTTTACCTGAACTCGTACATACTTACAAGCCTGACGCTATAATAGCTAACGGGGAAAACGCAGCGGGAGGCCTTGGGCTTACTCAAGATACGGCTGAAGAGTTGCTAAACCTCGGAATTACAGTTCTGACAACCGGGAACCATGTCTGGAAGAAGAAGGAGTTCTATAGGTTCCTTGAAGATAATATGCGCGTTTTACGCCCTGCCAATTACCCGCCTGGGGCTCCGGGCAAGGGAGCTACAGTCATACAGTTGGCAAATGGAACGAGACTCGGTGTTGTTAACTTGATTGGCCGGGTCTTTATGTCTCCTCTGGATTGTCCTTTTCGAGTCGCAGATTCCATCGTCACTGAGCTCGAAGAGAAATGTGATTTGATCGTAGTGGACTTTCATGCTGAGGCCACATCAGAGAAAATTGCTATGGGCTGGTTCTTAGATGGAAGAGTAGCGTGTGTTGTCGGGACACACACCCATGTCCAGACTGCAGATGAAAGAATTCTTCCAGGAGGCACAGGGTACATATCTGACTTAGGCATGACAGGCCCGATAGACTCCGTGCTAGGAGTAAAAACTGATATTATTATAGACCGGTTCCTCAAAGGATTACCAAAGCAGTTTCAAATTGCGCAAGGTCCGACTGAACTGTGTGGGGTGGCGGTCACAGTCGATGAAAGCACCGGTAGGGCCAAAGCAATTAATAGGATCAAGGAAGCGGCTCTTCTTTGATATTAACCTACTGACAGCCTTTCCAATGCCGGTGCAGGCTTTCTATTCCATCCGGGCAATTCACGTCTTTTGCATTTTATATAAGAATATGGCAGGAAAATAATACCTTGATATCTAATACTTCATCCAAAACCGGCATTCTCGACCATACAAGGAGGAATTTGCTATGGAAGTCCTCAAGGTGTCAGCAAAGTCGAATCCCAATTCCGTGGCAGGAGCGTTGGCGGGAGTTGTAAGAGAACGGGGAAGCGCTGAGGTTCAGGCAGTGGGCGCAGCTGCACTGAATCAGGCTGTCAAGGCAGTTGCAATTGCCAGAGGGTTCGTGGCGCCGAGTGGGATAGATCTGGTAATGGTTCCCGCATTTACTGATGTGCAAATCGACGGGGAAGAAAGGACTGCTATTAAGTTAATTGTGCAGCCAAGGTAAAATCACAAGAAATACTAAATGGTCATGGATGCCGAAAGCGGATGAATATACCTAGAGGTATTATGCGGGTCAAAGGCGAAGACTCTTTCCGACAAGTGGGGGGGGTGGACCGGAAAAAGAGGTGTCAAGCAAGTGGTTAGAGGCGAAAAGACTGTACTTCGTCCGCTTAATGACGCCGATATCGAAGTCATATGTCAGTGGGAAGCGGATCAGCATATTGCCACTGCAGCATTTGAACATACCGATAGGCGTCTTTCGGTAAGCGAGGAATACATGTCTCGGGTACATGCCCGCACCACAAGGATGTTCGCGATAGAAGCGAAAGACGGTGTACTGATCGGAGACATTGGCCTTGTGGAAATCAACTGGCGTAGAGGTGAAGCTGAACTCGTGGTTCGTATAGGGCACCCGGAATACCTTGGCAAAGGCTATGGGCATGACGCAGTTTCATCCCTCTTGGGCCATATGTTTTCCACTACAAAGCTGGACCGGGTTTACCTCCGAGTGCTGGCAGACAACGTACCGGCAGTAAAGTGCTTTGAAAAATGTGGATTCAAGAAGAATTGGGTAATGACAAGGCAAATCACAAGGGAACAACCTCCCAAAAAGCTGTTTCTGATGGTAATTGAAAGAGACGGTAGAGATAGCGAAATCGGTTCAAACAAGGCATCATAATACATAACAGGAGTTTTCAATCAGGTAGAAGGCTGGTCGTTAGTCTGCCGGTCTCCTACCTGATTGATTTTCATGTATTTCCCTATCGAATGGTGCGCTTTCTGTGTCTTCAGTACCGCCTCGGTGATTGCGTCCGGAACAACCCCGTTTCTCCTGCTTATTACCATCTCATACCGAACAGAACCTCTTTCCAGAGAACTCCTGAGACAATCCTATAAGAGAACACTTCTCATTCGCCGGGACTATCAGCGCCATACAGGCGTCACCAGTCGAAATGCTTGTCTAGATAGAATGTGATGACCACGATTATTGTATTGTTTTGACAGATTAACCGGCCTACACAAACTGCAAAAAAGTCTTCATTCAGAAGAAGGAATTCACAGATAAATATAGAAGAGAATTGTTACCAATGTGGGACAAAGTGGGGAGAAGTGGTGAATCCAGAGATTCCTATGTTCATCGGAACCTATGAACATACTATCGACGATAAAGGCAGACTGGCTATCCCTGCAAAATTCAGAGATGGGCTTGGAGACCGCTTTTTTTGCCACCAGAGGGTTGGATAAATGCCTATTCATATTCCCAAAGAATGAATGGGAAAGACAGCTTGCTGAATTTGCAAAACTCCCCCTTACAATGCGGGATGCAAGAGCATATAGCAGATTATTCTTCTCGGGAGCATGTGAATGCGAACTGGATAAGCAAGGCCGAATTAATATTCCCGCCTATCTCAGAGAATACGCCGGACTTGCCAAAGAAGCGATAGTAATCGGTGTCATGACGAGAGTTGAGATCTGGAGTCAAGAGGTATGGATGGGTTACTCAAGCGAAGCAGAGGAATCCTATGAAGAGATAGCGGAGAAGCTGTCTCATGGCGGCGAGAGTCGTAAATCAAATAGACAGGCTGATGACGCAGATGAAACCAAATGCCAAAGATGAATATCATACGCCTGTGATGTCAGACGAGGTAGTCTGGTTAATACATCCTAGGCCGGGCGGAGTCTACATTGACTGTACCCTGGGAAGCGGGGGACATGCCCTCGGCTTGTTGGAATTCGCCGGCGCCGGAGCTCAAGTTATAGGGATCGACAGAGACCAAGATGCGATCTCAGCTGCGAAGGAAAGATTGAACATCTTTCGTGATACAGTCACTTTTGTGCACGGAAACTTCAGCGACTTACAGGATATTGTGAAGAACCTTGGGATTTTGAAAGCAGACGGAATCCTGTTCGATCTCGGAGTTTCCAGCCACCAATTGGATGAGGCTGAAAGAGGCTTCTCATACATGGAAGACGGACCTCTTGACATGAGAATGGGGCAAGAAGCAGGACCGTCTGCCAAAGACCTTATAAACACCCTGTCAGCCGAAGAAATCGCATCCATACTTAAGACTTACGGTGAAGAACGCTGGGCAGATCGTATAGCGGAATTCATAGTAAAGCGGCGTGATAAGGCGCCGGTGACTACAACCGGTGAACTTGCAGATATTGTTAAAGCTGCTATACCGGCAAAGGCCAGAAGATCCGGCCCTCATCCTGCACGTCGCACATTTCAAGCTCTTAGGATTGCAGTAAACCAAGAGCTGGACAATCTACACGCAGGCTTGGATCAAGCCATAAGAATCCTTCGTTCAGGGGGACGACTTGTGGTTATCTCTTACCACTCCTTGGAAGACCGGATTGTAAAGACGACATTTCTTAAGATGTCCAGCCCGAAGGGTCAAGACAGTCTTCGAATCTTAACTAAGAAACCCATAGTCCCATGTATGGAGGAGATTATTGCTAATCCCAGGTCCCGGAGCGCAAAGCTTAGAGCAGCAGAAAAGTTCTAAGCGACTTGGGGAGGGAATACAGATGGTACCAGCGACAGCTAAGCCTTTACCGAAAGCAAAAAAAGGAACTAAGCAAACTCAACGAAAACCCAAAGAGACCTGCAAAGAGCCGAAAAGAACTGCAGGTCTGGGCAAGCGAATGCTTACAGCAATACTCGTTACCGGACTTCTTATCGGAAGTTTGGCGCTACGAGCTCAAGTGCTTGATGCAGGTTACGAGTTGCACACTCTTGAGCATCTGCTTGCAGCCACTCAGACGAAATACGATCGACTCAGTTTATCAATAGCCCAGTTAAGCTCACTTACAAGGATTGAAAGGGACGCTATGGTATCTCTTGGTATGACAAAACCCGAGAAGACTGAATTCATCATGGTAGCGTCTGTGACTAATCGCCCCCCTTTGGCTGATGATTCTCACAGAGAAGTCTCTCGGAAACCTTCAGGCCTGGCGACGCAGATCTCAGCTCGAACTGAGGATATCCTCATAGGCCTTATTTCACCTTTTGTCGCCAGATGGTTCTACGATATTCCCAAGAACGACCATCCAAGAGTCAGGCCTAAATAGACTATTAAGGCAGGGAACAGTCTGTGTCTATCCACTCGAGCATTACCATGAAAAAGAGGGTAGGCTCGCTTTTTCTTATGTGTGCAACAGTCACCCTTTTTCTTATTGGGAGACTCTTCTGGGTGCAAGTTGCGAAAAATGAGCATTATCGCAAGCTGGCTCTGGATCAACGGCTTTATCCAGTTCCTGTAGACGCCCGCAGGGGAACTATCCGAGACGTCAAAGGCAGGGAACTGGCGGTAAGTGTCAGCGCTGATGCAGTATATGCAATCCCGGCTGACATAGATGATCCATTGGAAACCGCCAAACAGGTCTCTAGGATCCTAGGGCTTGATGCAGAAACCGTAAGAAAGAAACTCTCGGAACCCCAAGCCACGGTATGGATAGACCGCAGAGTGGATCCTGAAAAAGCAGCCTCTCTTCGAAAACTCAATCTCAGAGGGATCGGATTTGCAGAGCGTGGCCAAAGATTCTACCCAAAAGACAAGCTTGCAGCCCATGTCCTGGGCATAGTGGGAATAGATAATCAGGGGCTTGAGGGGATTGAAGTGCAGTATGACTCCTTCCTGCAAGGAACCAGGGGGCAGGTGAGGTCGGAACGCGATGCAACAGGGAAAGAGATCCCAGGTGGAGTCACCGAGTTCATACCACCTGTAGACGGCAATGACCTGTATCTTACCATAGATGAAGTAATTCAGTACATCGTCGAGCGCGAGCTGGATAAAGGAATGGCAGAACTCAAGGCAAAGCGAGGAATGATTCTGGCCATGGACCCGAAAACCGGGGCTGTGTTAGCTATGGCTTCAAGGCCTGCTTACAATCCTAACCGGTATTTTGAGGAATCGGACTCCTTGCGTAGAAACCCAATAGTATCAGACGCGTATGAGCCCGGATCCACCTTCAAAATAGTTACAGCTGCTGCAGCCCTGGAAGAAGGTGTTGTACGGCCGGATGATACCTTCTTCGACCCAGGATTCATAAAGGTGGGTGATAGGCACTTAAGGTGTTGGCTTGCGGGAGGCCACGGCAGTCAAACATTTACCGAAGCTACTGAAAACTCGTGTAACGTAGTGTTCGCAACTCTAGGCGCCAGGCTGGGGCAGGAACGCTTCTATAAGTATATTCAGGCATTCGGATTTGGAAGCCCTCTAGGAATTGACTATCCGGGTGAAGCAACCGGCCTTCTCCAACGTCCGAAGAGCGTCGGTCCCGTAGAGCTGGCCAATATCTCATTTGGGCAAGGGATTTCCGTAACTCCCATTCAGTTATTGTCTGCGCTTTCGGCAATCGCAAACGGCGGCACTCTAATGCGTCCGCAGCTTGTCTCGAAAATTGTTGATCCTGAAGGGTTTGTCGTGAAGGAATTCAAAGAAGACCCCATAAGACAGGTTATTAGTAAGGACACGTCAAAAGAGCTTTCTCTGATACTGGAGTCGGTGGTAGTCAACGGGTCCGGATTCAGAGCCAAGGTACCCGGCTATCGTGTGGCAGGTAAAACAGGAACCGCAGAAAAGCCTGAAAAAGGTGGATATTCAGATAAACGAGTCGCTTCTTTCTTGGGATTCGCGCCTGTTGAAGACCCGAAAATAGCAATCATCGTAATCTGGGATGAGCCGGATGTCGGCACAAGCTACGGCGGAGTTGTGGCAGCTCCCACATTCCAAGCGATACTAAAGGATGTCCTGAGGTATATGGAGATTCCACCAAGCATGCCCCCTGAGGAGAAGGAACAAAGCCAGGAGAGCCAACAAGTGATTGTGCCGAATCTTATCGGCCGCAATCTTGACGATGCAGCAAGACTCCTCGTAGCCCAGTTCGGCCTTGATGTCTCAACAAAAGGCCAAGGTGTTAGAGTCGTTCATCAGATACCTGCCCCTCAGGCTAAGGTCACAAGAGGCACTACTGTCATCCTTTACTTGGATCAACCTGAATCCTATAATGTAGAGGGTGAAGTCATAGTTCCCAATGTTATAGGCAAGACCATGAAAGATGTTGCAGTTATTCTATCGGACTTAGGCCTTCGCATGGAAGCTGAAGGCACTGGGGTGGCTAAGAGTTCCCAGCCTCAACATGGAACGTCTGTCAAGCGTGGAGCAGTCGTCCAGGTCAGGTTTGAGCCACTCTCACATGACCGATAGCATGAGTTGCAGATGATTATCTGATACTTGTCATATTAGGCAATCATAGGCGAAATAATGGTAATAACTATGTCCAACGTTGACGCCAAGAAATGATAGGTGGGCGTGCAAGTGAAAAGACTCAAAAGTCTTATTGTACAATCAGGAGTAAGGCCATATAGCTTGACTGGAAATACTGGCGTGGAGATTCAAGGAATCACTTATGATTCCCGCAAAATCGCACCCGGATATTTGTTTGTATGCATACGCGGTGAACACCATGACGGTCATGCCTATATCCCTGAAGCAGCATCAAAAGGCGCAGCAGCAGTTGTTATAGACAGCGACACGGAGATTCCGGATACACTCAGCGCTGTAAGAGTCAGCGATTCCCGAAAAGCTTTAGGTGATATTGCCAAAGCTTTCTATGATAACCCATCAGCATCTATGTTTTGTATCGGAGTAACCGGCACCAAAGGCAAGACCACTACAACGCATCTTATTAAGAGCGTACTGGATGAAGCAGGAATGTCCTGTGGAGTCATAGGTACTCTCGGCTGCATTTCGCGGAATCTTGTAATTCCTGCAAAACACACTACCCCTGAGTCATCAGACATTCAGGAATTTCTTGCGAAGATGCGAGCCTCTGAAGAAAAAGCGGTAGCGATAGAGGTTTCATCCCATGCCATCGATCTTCAGAGAATAAGAGGAGTGGACTTCGATGTAGGAGTGTTCACTAATATCGGCCATGATCACCTGGATTTTCACGGTTCATTCAGCGACTATCTTGCCACAAAGGCGTCTTTCTTTGAAAACCTTGGGACAATTCCCGATAGCCGGAAGAACGGTGAAGAAGCCAGGATTTCAATTATAAACGTGGATGACCCCAACTCCGGTTTCATCTTGTCGAAGACACATACACAAGTCCTGACTTACGGGATTTCTGACGCTTCAGCCTCTATAACCGCCAAAGAGATCAGGTTGTGCGGGAAGACCACTTCTTTCGTAGCCTCTACGCCGCATGCAAGTTTCCCTGTTTCTCTTAATCTTAAGGGGATCTTTAATGTATATAATGCCCTTGCCGCGATAGCGTGCGGGCTTGCAAAAGGACTGGATCCTGACACAATAAGCTCAGGGCTTCGATCCCTGAAAGGGGTGCCCGGCAGGTTCGAGGCGGTAGATGAAGGCCAGCCCTTTTCGGTTATAGTTGATTATGCCCATACCCCTGACAGCC
>Ga0179956_1021155_pt1 | contig 12350 bp, 9 predicted proteins | sample AD_JPNTR3_sludge_FD_135991 | JGI IMG/M metagenome (GOLD analysis project Ga0179956, IMG submission 135991) | Metatranscriptome of active sludge microbial communities of municipal wastewater-treating anaerobic digesters from Japan -... | ecosystem: Engineered > Bioreactor > Anaerobic > Digestate... | reverse complement strand
TCATAGCCGCGGTCGAGATGATAAACACGCGAAATTTCCGTCGTTCCTTTGGCGACCAGTGCCGCGAGAACCAATGAAGCCGAAGCCCGCAGGTCTGTGGCCATAACCGGAGCGCCGCGCAGTTCGGGTACGCCGCGCACGATCGCGTTGTTGCCCTGAATTTTGATATCGGCTCCCATTCTCATCAGTTCACTGACATGCATAAAACGGTTTTCAAAAATTGTTTCCGTAATAACACTCAGGCCGCTGCCGATGGACATGTAAGCCATCATCTGCGCCTGCAAATCGGTGGCAAAACCAGGGTAGGGCAGTGTTTTGACATCGACGCTGTTGATTTTTTTTGTTCCTGTGGCTTTCAGGCCGCCTTTGATGGGCGAGATTTTCATGCCTGTGTCGCGCAATTTATTTATCAGCGCTTCCAGGTGTTCGGGAATGCATCCCCGAATGTTTAATTCGCCGTGCGTTATGCCGGCGGCAATCATAAAAGTGCCCGCTTCGATGCGGTCTGGGATAATCGTGCCTTCGGTGGGTTTGAGCGAGGTGACACCCTCTATTTTTATCACGTCAGTTCCCGCGCCGTTGATTTTCGCGCCCATGCCCTTTAGCACCTCCGCCAGATTGACTACTTCCGGCTCGCAGGCGGCGTTGCGCAAAATGGTTGTTCCCTGCGCGAGCGTCGCGGCCATCATCACGTTTTCCGTGCCGGTGACCGTGGAAATATCAAAATAAATTTCCGCGCCCTTTAATTTTTTGGCTTTAGCTTCAATGTAGCCTTCTTTTAGCTCGATTTTCGCGCCCATTTCCTCGAGTGCTTTGATATGCAGATTAACCGGCCGGGCGCCGATGGCGCAGCCGCCGGGAAGAGATACACGCGCTACACCCATGCGCGCCACAAGCGGCCCCAAAACCAAAACAGATGCCCGCATTGTTTTCACCAGTTCATAAGGCGCGACACAACTGGTGATTTTATCCACATTGATTTGAAGAGTTTCTTCGCCTTCGATTTGCGCGCCTAAATTGCGCAGAAGTTTTTTGATTGTTCTGATGTCCATCAGGTCGGGGATGTTATGAAAAGTGTTGGTTCCTTCTGTAAGTAGTGCCGCCGCCATGACCGGCAGCGCGGCGTTTTTCGCGCCGCTGATCTGGACATTTCCGTGCAGAGATTTTCCGCCCTGAACAATAATTTTATCCACTTATTTTTTCCTTCCCTTGATGACGCGGTCGTGACCCGCGTAATCGCGCCGCACGTCAATATCTTCGAAAAACGCGCATTCTTGCATAATATCGCGTATTTTTTCGGCCTGCGGCGCGCCGATTTCCATGAGCAGCCATCCGTCTTTCTTCAGATGGTTTTTTGACTGATATATCAATTTTTCGTAAAATTCCACACCTGTTTGCCCGGCCAAAAGCGCTATTTTCGGCTCAAAATCTTTTACTCCGCGTGGAAGCTCTTCGTATTCCGCTGCGGAAATATATGGCGGATTGGAGACAATGATGTCGAATAAACCTTTTACCGGCGCGAATAAATCGCCCTTGAGAAATTCGATATTTTTTCCCAGTTTGAGATTACGGGCGTTTTTTTTGGCGACCTTGAGCGCGGCCGGGGATATATCCGTGGCGGTGATTTTCGGTTCGGGAAGTTCTTTGGCCAAAGCCAGAGCAATGGCGCCGCTGCCCGTGCCGATATCGGCAATACGCGGGGCAATTATGTTTTTACCAACAGCCAAGGCTTCTTCCAAAATGATTTCCGTGTCGGGCCGGGGAATCAAAACGCCTTTATTCACTTCCAGTGTAAAAGACCAGAATTCCTTGCGTCCGGTGATGTAGGCCACCGGTTCCCATTTTAATCTTCGGGAAACAAGTTTGTTAAAAACGGCTAACTGGGATTTGCTGATTTGCATATCCGGATTTTTAAGAAATTCCAGTCGGTCGCAATTTAAACAAAAAGCCAGCAAAACTTCCGCGTCCAGCCGTGCGGTTTCCATTCCCGCGGTTTCCAATTCGCGCGTTGCCTCATTTAAAATTTCCCGAACAGTCATGCTGAAAGGATTAGTTTATTTTGGCGATAAAAACAAGGTCAATGGGAAAGAATGGCGCGTGTTTTATCCCTGTTTTTTTAGCGCTTCTGCCTGGTAGTGCGACGCCAACGCGTCGATGACGGGGCCGATATTGCCGTTGATGAAATTATCCAGATCATAGCGTGTTAAATTGATGCGGTGGTCGGTTATGCGTCCCTGCGGAAAGTTGTAGGTGCGGATGCGTTCGGAGCGGTCGCCGGAGCCCACCTGGTTTTTACGCTGCTGCGCCATGTCCGCGTTTTGCTTTTGCACCATCGCGTCCAGAAGCCTTGCGCGTAAAACTTTCATCGCTTTAACCTTGTTTTTCAGCTGTGATTTTTCGTCCTGGCAGGTAACCACAAGCCCTGTCGGTATATGCGTGATGCGCACGGCGGAATCGGTGGTATTAACGCTCTGGCCGCCGTGCCCGGTGGATCGGTAAACATCAATACGCAAATCGTTGGGGTCGATTTTAACTTCCACTTCTTCGGCTTCCGGCATAATCGCCACGGTAACCGCGGAAGTATGAATGCGCCCCTGCGCTTCGGTGACCGGCACGCGCTGCACGCGATGCACGCCGCTTTCATATTTCAGACGGCTGTAAGCCCCTTTGCCTTCGATTTGGGCGATAATTTCTTTATATCCGCCGAGGCCGGAAGCGGAAGAGGAGCTCACCACTTCCACGTGCCAGCCCTGGGATTCGGCGTAGCGCGCGTACATGCGAAATAAATCCGCGGCAAATAAACTGGCTTCATCGCCGCCGGTTCCCGCGCGGATTTCCAGAAAAACGTTTTTGTCGTCATTGGGGTCTTTGGGCAGAAGCAGAATTTTAATTTTTTCTTCGAGCTCAAGCTGCTCCTGCTGAAGTTGCGGCATTTCCTCGCGGATCATCGCTTTTAATTCGTCGTCATTTTCTGACAGAAACCTTTTATATTCTTCGATACGCGCTATTGTTTTTTCGTAGCGGCGTATTTCATCCACCAATTCGGATAATTCGGCGTGTTCCCGGGCGTATTTTTGATAAAGCCCCTGTTTGGAGACTACCTGAGGATCGCTCAAAAGCCCCTCCAGCTCACGGTAGCGGATTTCGATATCACGCAATTTGTCGAGAATAACATCCATAATCTATATTAAACTAAAGTTTGTTGTTGATAAAAATGATTAACGAAACGCGCCGGGCACGGCGAATGTGTAAAGGGCAGCTACAAATGGAAAGTGTGATAAAATGTTTTTATCATAAAAATATTTAAAAAATGTTTCTGATCGCGCGAAAACGCGGATTATTTTTTCTTTTTATCTTTAGCGGCTTTTTGCTTTTCTTCCTGCGCCTCGTATTTTTTCTTGAATCTTTCCACGCGTCCGGCCGTATCGACAATCTTCTGCTTGCCGGTCATGAAGGGGTGACAGTTGGAACAAATTTCGATTTTTATGTCTTTTTTGGTTGACCGTGTTTCAATCACATTGCCACAAACACAAGTAATTGTGGTTTTTTTATATTCCGGGTGGATGCCTTCTTTCATTTCAGCCTTTTCCTCCTTGGCCTTTATCTGCAACTAACAACGCCAGTATTTTTCAAAGCAGGGGGGCTTTCTACAATATATGGAACAAAAATTCAAGCGAATATTTGGGCCTACGAGTTCATTGAATCCAAGAATTCCTGATTTGTTTCCGTCTTTTTTATTTTGCTGATAATGAATTCCATGGCGTCAACGGGGTTCATTTCCTGCAGCAGGCGGCGTAAAATCCAGATGCGGTTGAGATTGTTTTTGGGGATAAGCAGCTCTTCTTTTCTGGTTCCGGAACGGATCAGGTCAAAGGCAGGGAAAATTCTGCGGTCGGCGATGCGGCGGTCGAGATGCAATTCCATGTTTCCGGTACCCTTGAATTCTTCAAAAATAACTTCGTCCATGCGGCTACCAGTGTCAATCAAAGCGGTGGAGATAATCGTTAAACTGCCGCCATTTTCGATGTTGCGAGCCGCGCCGAAAAAGCGTTTTGGCTTATGCAGGGCGTTGGAATCCACACCGCCGGACAGGACTTTTCCGGAGGGAGGAACGACGGTGTTATAGGCGCGCGCCAGGCGCGTAATAGAATCCAGCAGGATGACCACGTCTTTTTTTGTGTTCGACAAGACGTTTGGCTTTTTCTATAACCATCTCCGCTACTTGCACGTGGCGCGTGGCCGGCTCGTCAAAAGTGGAAGAAATGACTTCCCCCGCTACGCTGCGTTGCATGTCGGTCACTTCTTCCGGTCTTTCGTCGATAAGCAAAACCATCAAAATGACTTCCTTATGGTTGGCGGTGATACTGTGGGCTATATCCTGTAGGAGAACTGTTTTGCCGGCGCGCGGCGGTGAAACAATCAGAGCGCGTTGCCCTTTACCGATAGGGGCGAATAAGTCCATGACGCGGGTGGAATAATTCTCCGGATCGTATTCGAGGTTGAGTTTTTCCTGAGGGTAAAGAGGCGTCAGGTTGTCAAAAAGTATTTTATCACGCGCTTGTTCCGGACTTTCAAAATTGACTTCGTCGACTTTAAGCAGAGCGAAATATTTTTCACCTTCTTTGGGTGGCCTGACCTCGCCTGCTATGGTATCGCCGGTTCTCAGGTTAAAACGCCTTATTTGTGAAGGCGATATATAAATATCGTCGGGGCTGGGCAAGTAATTGTAATCCACTGCGCGTAAAAAGCCGAAACCGTCGGGTAGAATTTCCAGGACGCCGGAGCCGGAAATAACGCCGTTTTGTTCTGCCTGTGTCTGTAAAATGGCGAAAATCAAATCCTGCCGGCGCATACCGCTGGCATCCGGAACGTTTAGATCCCGGGCCAGGTTGTTTAATTCGCTGATCGGCAGCCGCTTGATGTCTTCGATGTTCATAAAATACTTCCTTAGTTTTGAATTATTGATGGGATATTAATATTATTAAGATATGATATATTCACTTTTTACCGCGATATTTTTCGGAAATGCACGAAGGTATTTACGCGTTTTTAACTTCTAGGATTAATAAGCATCGGGTTGTTTTTTGAATATGTGAAACTCTCCACAAAAGACAGGACTTAAAAAGTCCTTTCACGAATTAACTAAACATTATATTAATCCGTATTGACTGTCAAGAATATTTTTTGCTGTCATCGGGAAGACATTTAAAGAGAGCATGATTTTGCGTACGGCAAATATTTTCTTGCATAAGGCGTTATACTGAATTAAATGATATTTAATAATAATTCCAACGGGGAAGAGATTTATGGAAGAAGAAAGTAAAAACGAAGCAATAACTGCGGAGTCGCGGAATGGTTTTGCAGAAATATCCATGAAAGATTTGACAGCCCGTATGCGCGAGGCGTGTGTGCGTGCTGGATGGGATTCCCTCACGCCAGTACAGGCAAAAGCGATACCTTATCTTCTTGCGGACCGTGATGTGATGGTGCAGTCGCGGACCGGCAGCGGCAAAACAGGCGCATATCTTTTGCCTATTATAGAAAAAAGTGATTTTAAGAAGAATGTCACACAGGCGCTTGTGCTTGTCCCGACGCGTGAGCTTGCCCTGCAGGTTTCCAGAGAGGCGCAAAGATTGTCCGAAGGCACAGACCTGAGAACGGCCGTGGTTTACGGTGGTGTCGGTTATGGCACGCAGTTGGAGGCTTTTCGGAGCGGTGCGCACCTTGTTGTGGGCACGCCGGGAAGGATATTGGATCACTTGCTGAAGAACAATCTCTCTCTGGATAATTTACGGATACTGGTTTTCGATGAAGCCGACCGGATGTTGTCGATGGGTTTTTATCCGGATATGGTGAAAATCCGCAAATATATTCCTGTGCATGAAATATTAAGCAGCATGTTTTCCGCCACATTCCCACCGCAGGTAATACGTTTGGCCGATCAATTTATGCGTGCGCCGCAGCTGCTCAGTTTGAGCGGTAATCAAGTACATATTGCCGAAATCGAGCACGTTTATTACGTTGTTCCGGGTATGCGCAAAGAACGCTCCTTGGTGCGTATCATTGAGGTTGAAAATCCGGTCTCTGCGATTATATTCTGCAACACGAAAGATACGGTTCATTACCTTTCCGTCGTCTTGAAGCGCTTCGGGTATGATGCCGACGAACTTAGCTCAGATCTGGCGCAAAGCATGCGCGAGAAAGTTATGGCCCGTGTCCGGCGGGGAGCTTTACGCTTTTTGGTGGCGACTGATGTTGCCGCGCGCGGAATCGACATTCCCGACTTGTCTCATGTTATTCAGTATGAACCGCCGGAAGATCCGGAAGCATACATTCATCGTGCCGGAAGAACTGGGCGCATGGGTTCCGGCGGTGTGGCCATTTCCTTGGTGGCGGAAATGGAAAAGTTTAAATTGCAGAGTGTCGCCCGCTACTACAATATCAACATGCAGGAGCGTCCTTTGCCGGGCGATGAAGAACTGGAAAAGGTTGTTGCCGAAAGAGTGACCGCTCTCCTGGAGGCACGTTTGCGCGCCCGCGACAATTTACAGATTGAAAGAATGAGGCGCTTCGCTTCTTTGGCTAAAAGTTTGGCGCAAACAGACGACCAGTTGGCACTGATTACCATGCTTTTGGACGACTATTATCAGCAATCATTGCATGCCCCTCCGGCGCCGCCTGCGGAAGAAGCTGGGCTGACGACGGCAAAGAAAAAGACAAGAAAAAGAAGGGTTCGTGACAAAGAGAGAAGTGAAAAGAGGGAATAAAATCATGGAAAACAAAAAGCTGTATATGATTAAATGCGCTGCCAAATTCATGGTTTATTTAATTTCATTGTCTTTATTTCTTTCATGCGTTACGACACCCAAGGAAGTAGTGCCTTCCCATCCTGCGAAAATCGCTGTTGTTTTGGGCGCGGGTACCTCCAAAGGATTTGCCCATATTGGAGTTTTGAAAGTGTTGGAATCGCACAAAATTCCAATACACATCGTGGTGGGGACAAGCGTCGGTTCTTTGGTTGGCTGTCTATATGCGTACGGTTACAATCCTTATGATTTGCAGATGATCGCTCTGGGAATTAAGAAAGAAGATGTTGCTGACTATGTTATTCCTGATAACGGTTTTATCAAAGGGGAAAAACTGGAGAATTTTGTCAACGCCAGGGTCAAATACATACCGATGGAAAAATTCAAAATTCCTTTTTATGCCGTGACCACGAATATTCAAAACGGCGACGAGGTGATTTTCGGGCGCGGTAACCCCGGGAAAGCCGTACGCGCCAGTTGTTCCATTCCGGGTATCTTTAATCCTGTCCTCATCAGCGATAAATATTATGTGGACGGCGGCGTGGTGAATCCTTTGGCGGCGGACGTAGCGCGCAGGTTCGGTGCTGACGTGGTCATTGCGGTGGATATATCATCGGGTGTGGAAACGGCCGCACCTAAATCCACGCTGGAGATGATAATGCAGGCAATTGATATTATGTACAACAGAATAGCCTCTCAACACATAAAACACGCCGATGTCGTTATCAAACCAAAAGTGGGGCACATCGGTTCCAGCGATTTCACAAAAAGGCATGAAGCGATTATGGCTGGCGAAAAGGCGGCCACGGAGGCAATACCGGCAATTGCTAAAATTGTGGACAAGCTGCGTCAGGATGGAAGACTGCTCGAATGAGGCATAGTTCTGAAAGGCGAAGTCGGTTTTTGTGCTAATTTTTCCCAAGATAAAAAGGTTTTTGACCGGTATTGGGCCAGAATGGTCTTGACAAATAAAGTTGACTATGATTTACGCATGACCCTATAACTTTTAGGGGTTTCATTCATGAAAAAGACGCTGACTAATAAAACAAATCTCAAAAGAAAAAGGACCCATGGGTTTCTTGTTCGTATGGCGTCTAAATCCGGTCGGCAGGTGCTCAGCCGCCGCAGAGCCAAAGGAAGAAAACGTTTAACCGTATAGATCAGAATTTTTTTAGCTTTTATAGCAATGGCCGATCGGTATGCATGAAAGAACAATCTTACCGGAAATTGGAAAGGATAATTAGCTCGAAAAGATACAGAGCCATTTACCGGCAGGGGGTTTGGAAAAGTTCGCAAAATTTTACGTCTGTAATATATGAAAACAACCAGGGAATAAAAAGGCTGGGAATCGCCGTATCCAAAAAAGCGGGTAACTCCGTAAGAAGAAACAGAATCAAACGACTGCTCCGAGAATTTTTCCGCTTGAATAAAAAAATGTTTCCCGCGGGATACGACGTTGTTTTAATAGCCAAGAAAAATATCCCCCCCCTTACATATCATCAGGCATGCGAAGAATTAACGCGGCTCTTCGAGCGGAAAGCTAAAGCGTAATTTATGCTCAGAAAAATTTTAGTAAAGATAATTGTTTCTGCCCTTCGTCTATACCAAGTTTGCGTACCCTCTGTCTTTTATACTCAGTGTTGCCGTTTTTATCCAACGTGTTCCGAATATGCCATTTCCGCAATTGAACTGCATGGGCCGTTTAAGGGTACATTTATGGGCATAAAAAGAATTCTGCGCTGCCATCCTTTTCATCCGGGCGGATATGATCCAGTCGAATAATCAAGAATAGGGAGGTTTTTAATGGACAAAAGGACGCTGCTTGCCATAGTCTTGTCACTTGCCGTGCTTTTGATATATCAAATGTTTTTTGTCAAACCGCCACAGCCCAAACAGGTACCGGCGGGCGCGGGTGATACCGGGCAGGTTACAACCGAAACGGCGGTGCAACCAACTGCTCCGCGAAAAACGGTCGTGGAAAAGAAACCTGTTGCCCAAAAACAAGTGCCTGCGCGAGATATCAAAGTCGAAACGCCTCTCTATACGGCAATTTTTTCCACCAGAGGCGCATCCTTAAAATCTCTTAAATTAAAGCAGTATCAGCAGGACTGCATTAAATGCGCTGATGATATTTATCCCAAAATTAAGAAGCTGATTTTCGGTTCTAAAGATGGAATAAAAGCTAAAAGCGACGAACCCGTGGAACTGGTCGATATAAAAGAAGGAATGCCCCATCCTTTATCTGTCGCTTTTTCCGAGTCCAGCGTGGATATTGCCGCCGATTCCATGTTTGAGGCTGATACAGCCGCACTAAGTTTAATTGGTGCCAAAGAAAAGAAACGGCTGGTTTTTTCCGGCAGTTATGAAGGCGTAATCAAAGTGGAAAAGATATTCATTTTTGATCCAGAAAAATACACGATAGATCTGGATGTGAAGATGTATAATCTGACTAAAGCGCCGCTTATTCAGATACCCAAACTTAGCTGGTATCAATCCATCGATCCCGATAAAGATCACGGCAGATACGATAAGGAGGGCCCGGTGGTTTCTGTGGCGGGGAGTATCGAGCGACTCGAATTGAAAAAAATGGAGAAGGAAAAGATACTGGGCCCCAATGTTTTATGGTGCGGCTTTGAAACGAAATATTTTATCGCTTCTTTTATTCCGGGAAACCCTTCTTTAGCCAGCGTGGTTATAAACCGTGGAAGCGATAATTTGGTCTTGGTGGGAATTGTGGGGCAGAAAGAAATAATTCCTGCCGGTCAAAGCAGCGTAGTCGGTTACTCTCTTTATCTTGGCCCTAAACAGCACAGTCTGTTAAAGGAGCTGGGTGTCGGTTTAGAAAAGGCGATAGATTTCGGCATTTTCAAATGGCTGGCCATCCCTTTTCTTATGTTTCTGAACTTTTTGTATGATTTTGTTCATAACTATGGCGTGGCGATTATTTTGATGACTATTCTGATAAAGCTGCTTTTTTGGCCGCTGGGTAATTTAAGTTATAAATCGATGCGGGAGATGCAGAAAATTCAGCCCAAAATAAATGAATTGCGGCAGAAATACAAAAACGATCAGGCGAAACTTGGTCAGGAAACCATGGCGCTTTACAAATCACATAAAATCAATCCGCTCAGCGGCTGCCTGCCGATACTGATTCAGCTGCCGGTTTTTATCGGCCTGTTCAACGCGCTTTTATATGCCATTGAATTGCGGCATTCGCCGCTGTTTTTCTGGATTCAGGATTTGTCGGCGAAAGACCCGTATTATATCACCCCTATTCTTATGGGCATTACGCAGTTCATTCAGCAGAAAATGACGCCGACCATGGGCGATCCCATGATGGCCAAGATGATGCTCTTTATGCCGCTGGTTTTGACTATTTTCTTTTTAAATTTTCCGTCGGGATTGGTTATTTACTGGTTATTTAACAATATTTTAAGTATCGGTCAGCAGTTCTACATCAATAAAAAACTGGCTTAGTTGACAATACGCATAAGAGGTTGGGAAAATGGACGCGAAAATAATGGAAATAGAAGGCAAATCAATTGACGAAGCTATAGAAAAAGCTTGTCGTGAATTCGGCGTTGCCCGTGAAAAATTAAATATCGAAATTATTTCTGAAGAAACAGGCGGCTTTCTGGGCATGCTGTCCAAAAAAGCGAAAATCAAGGCTTCTTTACTTTCTTTGGATATGGAATTTTCACTGGCGGACACATCCAGTGAGCCGCAAAAAGAAGAAGTAAAAACCGAAATAAAAGAAGCCAAAAAAGAAGTAAAAGAAATAAAAAGAGAAACAAAAAAAGAGCTGGCAGCCAAAATAAAAATCACAGCGGAAACTTCCAAACCGGCGCCGCAGGAACCCACGGCTTTGGGTGTCAGGGCGAAAGAGATCTTGGAAGGCATTCTGCAGAGGATGTCGTTGCAGTGCAAAGTGGTTTTGGCGGAAACCACCGACAAAATAGTTCTGAATATTGAAGGTAGCGATAGTGGCCTGCTTATCGGTAAACGTGGCCAGAATCTTGATGCCCTTCAATACATATTGAACAAAGCCATCAATAAAGCGGATAATGGCCGGAAAATTATTATGGTGGATTCGGAAGAGTACCGCAGAAGAAGGGAAGCGTCGCTTCTGGATCTGGCGGAAAAAGTAAGGCAGAAGGTCAAAAAAACACGTAAGCCCGTTTCGCTGGGACACATGAGCGCGCACGACCGGCGTATTATTCATCTGGCTCTGCAGGAAGACGCATCGCTCACGACCAAAAGCCGCGGCGAGGGCGAATACAGAAAAATCGTTGTTCTCCCGGCGAAAAAAGGCAAGGCGGTTCATAACGGACAACAGAATCCGGGATAAAAAATTTATCTATCAACTCATTGAGGGGAATTGACTCGTTGTGCTGCGCCAAGACACCATAGCGGCGATAGCCACTCCTTTTGGCCCCGGAGGTATCGGGATTATCCGCATCAGCGGACCGCAGGCGCAGGAAATCGCGCGCCGGATTTTTAAGCCCAGCAAAAAAAAGTGTTTGTGGGAAAGCCACGTCCTTTATCATGGCGACATTGTTTCCGCCGACGGGAAAACCGTACTGGATGAGGTTTTGATTTCCTTTATGCGTGGTCCAAACTCCTTTACCGGTGAAGACGTTATCGAAATCAACGGCCATGGGAGTCCTGTCATCATGCAAAAAATTCTTTCCGAACTGATATACCTGGGTTGCCGCCTTGCCGAGCCAGGAGAATTTTCCCGGCGCGCTTTCTTCAACAATAGATTGGATTTGTCTCAGGCGGAAGCGCTGGCCGCGATGGTTGCCGCCCCGACACCGCACGCATTTGTCTTGGGGCTCGCGCAATTAAAAGGGAACTTGAGCGCCGAAATTGAAAAAGCAAGAGGTCTTTTGATTGAGGCGCTGGCTGTATTTGAATCATCTATTGATTTTGTGGAAGACGCGCCTGCGGAAGAATCACTTTTTCTGACACCGCAGATAGATGAAGCGAAGAAGAGCATAGAGAAACTTCTTTCTACATATCATGAGGCAAAAATAATCACGCAAGGTTTGAATGTTGTGATTACCGGCAAACCCAACGTGGGTAAATCCAGTCTGCTCAACGCGCTCACGGGAAAGAAAAAAGCGATTGTCACCGATATACCGGGAACCACGCGCGATCTGATTGTTGATGAAATCGTTGTTCACGGCACGGTTTTAAATCTGATGGACACCGCGGGAATTCGCAAGCCGAAAGACGCGATCGAAAAAGAAGGAATAAGCCTGGTCTGGGAAAATCTGGCCAATGCTGATGTTGTACTTATTCTTTTAGACGGCAGTGTACCGCTTTCCCCCGAAGACGAAGAGATTATCTCGAAAAATAAAAACGCCAATACTGTTATCGCCATCAATAAAAGCGATTTGCCTGGCGTTTGGGATGTAAAGAAAATTGCTCAGCTGATCACGCCAGAGAAAAAAATCATTAAGATTTCCGCCAAGTTCGGTGCTGGGCTGGAGGAATTAAAAAAGGCGATTATTGATTCCTGCGGCGCGCATCCTCGGCCGG
>Ga0179956_1190344_pt1 | contig 12974 bp, 10 predicted proteins | sample AD_JPNTR3_sludge_FD_135991 | JGI IMG/M metagenome (GOLD analysis project Ga0179956, IMG submission 135991) | Metatranscriptome of active sludge microbial communities of municipal wastewater-treating anaerobic digesters from Japan -... | ecosystem: Engineered > Bioreactor > Anaerobic > Digestate... | reverse complement strand
GCAGGTTCGAATGTATTCCCAGGATACTGTATTCCCATCCCCTTACAAAAAATCTTATATGGTAGATCTTCGATGTATCCTCTCTGTATATCCTGCTATAGGTAAACGGGTCAACATCAAGTCTAAGATTATAAACGAATGGTCTCCAGTGGAATCTCCCATTATGGTCTACAAGATGAATCCTCTGAGGCGGCTGATACACCTTGTCTGGATCGGTCTCATAGTAGTCATGAGGGGAAAAGAATGGAGCAAATACTGAAAGGACAAAGAGAAGAAGTATTATTATTCCTCCTATTATTGCAGTTCTGCTTTTTTTGAAACTCCTCCAGACCAGCTGAAGATAAGTCTTCCCCCTTTCAGCTTCTGTGAGATTTTCGACCTTTTTTTTAATCATACCGCACCCTCGGGTCTACCCATGCCAGGAGGATATCTGCCAGCAAATTCCCTATAACCAGGACAACTGCTACCAGAAGCAAAAATGAGCCTGCAAGGTACATATCCTGTGCCACAAGTGCATTATAGAACATTGGACCAGCTGTAGGTATATTCAAAACTATACTGGTTGTTAACTCTCCCTGAATCATAAAGGGAAGCACCATACCCTGATACATTATTATTGGGTGCAGCGCATTTACCACCGCATGCCTGTATATAACAACCCTCTCCTTCAATCCCTTGGATCTGGCAGTCAGGATATATGGCAGGTTCAGGATGTCCAGGAGATTACCCCTCATTACCCTCATATTTCTGGCTGTTCCAGCAAAGCCAACTATCACCACAGGGATCCATATATGTTTTAGCAGGTCAACAAACTTAGCCCAGCTCCATGGGGCAAATGTGTAATACTGAGAAAAAAAGCCCCCCCGGTTCCACCCTGAATTTTATCGCCATTATATACATGGCTCCTAAAGCCAGGAAGAAACTTGGGGTAGATAACCCTATAAATGCAAAGAATGTGGCAATATTATCACCTATACTGTACTGGTGTGTGGCAGAATATATGCCTATCATTATACCTATTATGGTGGAGACTAAATGGCATAAAAGGGCTATCAGTATTGTCCATCCAAGCCTTTCCCAGATGACCTCCCCAACATCTTTTCGATATTGGAATGAAAATCCAAAGTCTCCATGAATGACTATATTCTTTATCCAGACCAGATACTGGAGAACCATCGGTTTATCCAGACCATAGATTTCTCTTAACTCCTCAGCCACCTTCTCAGCCTCTTCCTCACTGAGACCACCCAGAGACTGCATCTGAGCCTTTACTGCTGACATATAATCCCCTGGAGGAAGTTGAATCACAGTAAAGGCGATCACGCTGATGATTAACAGGACAGGTATACTGACCAGAATCCTTCTAATGATATAGTTTGTCATTCTTTAAAATAGACCTCCTGAAAGAGGGTATAGAAGGAGATCACCCCTCTATACCCTCAATGGATTTATTTATTTGGTATACTTTACAACTACCCCGGGCAAGAATTCCTTGAGCTGTTTATCTTTAGGTGTCCATACCTGTTCCTGCATAACGTTAGCATGGAACCATTCATTAAGTCTGGCAGGAACACCGGGAGGAACGTTCTTGAATCTCTTTGTAATACCGGTATTGTATACCCCTTCTATAAGTCCAATGTTATATAGATTACTGGTCCAGAGGCGCTGTATCTCACTGAAGGATTTCTGCCTCTCCTCATAAGTTTTCTGATATTTTAAAGCCTCGAGCAGATCTGCTATCTTTTTTTCAAAAGGCAAAAGTTCTCTCTTACCACCAGGTCCAGCCCTGTGCCAGTTTGGGCTGGAAGGGGTTACAGGACCGAGAGAGCTTAATGATGTATATGGTGAGGCGAGAAAATCTCCACGTGTTATATTCATCTCAAACTCTCCGGCGGTATCCATTGCCTGCCCTACAGTAGCCTTGTAGATTTTTGGTACTAATCTGATCCCGACCTTCTGGAACATTGGAACCAGCGCATCTGACAGGTCCACACATGCAGTCTGGTCTTCATGGACCTTGGCAACAATTGTGAGATTCTGTCCTTTCAATGGACCGCTGGTCCAGTTGAGTATCCCGTCTTTATCGGTATCCTTAAATCCTAGTTTGGCAAGTATATCCTTTGCTGCTTTTTGATTGTAGGAGTAAGAGACCACCGCTTTGGGGTCATAATAATCGGCACCAGAGGGAAAACATCCAGGAAGTGGTCTTAACATAGGACCGGGTACCAGGGATTTTGCCAGCCCAGCCCTATCTATGGCATAGGATACGGCTTTTCTGAACTCAAGATTTCTGAATAACTTTCTCATCTCCCTATCTCTGTCTGTCTTCACACCCTGATACAGGGAGAGGTTCAATTCCAGATGGAATACTAAGGTCCATCTACCCTCTATTATTCTAAATGGAGCATCAGCGTTTCTTGCCTGTTCATTTATGAATGTGAATAACCCTGGTGTTTCCAGGTGAGTCTGGTCACAGGTACCAGCTATCAGATCCAGGTCTCTCTGCGTTCCAGACCTTGCCTTTTTAAAGTAGAATTCACCTATATATGGAAGCTGTTTTCCTGTCTCATCAACTTTCCAGTAGTATGGATTTCTCTTCATTATAAGCGCTTTATCCTCTTCCAGATATACAGGTACCCATGCTCCAAGAACTACTGGAGGGAGTTTATCGGGTGGTAGACAATTGATAAAACTCTCATAAGTGGCTTCCGGATTATATTTGGGATGATACTGTTTTAATACATGAGCCGGTGCAACTGAGAAGTTAAGATGCCCCATATACCAGAGTAAGTATACAGGGAATGGCTTTCCAAAATGCCATCTGATAGTATAGTCATCAACCTTTTCTAATTCAGTTACCTTACCACCAACCGTCCATGTTCCGGCATTCTGCCAGCTTGGAACCTTGGGGTCAATGATACAGTCGTAATATGTGAAGAGGACATCATCGGCAGTGAATGGCTCCCCATCAGACCATTTAGCACCTTCTATAAGGTACATTGTAAGGGTCTTACCATCCTTGGACCATTCCCATTTTCTGGCAAGATTGGGACCTGGTTCTCCTGTCTTCAGTCTCCATGCCATACCTGTACTGACAAGGGCTTCCTGCATAGACTCTTCTATACCAAACCATCCTCCCACTACTCCTGCCGCCCAGTTCCAGCCAGCGGTAGGGACAGCGCAAACTGTTCTCCACACATCTCCATAGACACCAGGACCATCAGCCATAGCTTTACTCATCAATACAGCTGGTTCCTTGGGTAATCTCTCTTCTATCGGAGGAAGCTCTCCTTTTTTCACCGCTTCTGCCAGTTCCGGAGCTTCACTGTAACCTGGAAGAGATTTATACTGAATAATATCACTCACATTCCATCGATGGAAATCGCTCTTTACCTGCTGAGAACTGCTTACAGAGACCACACTGACTGTAAGCAGCAAAACGAGTATAAATGAAACTAATCTTTTCATTTTATTCCCTCCTCTTATAGTTAAAGCTAAAGACCGCCAACTTCCTTTAAGGATGACTGGACTGGTTAAAGACATTGATGTGAGAATTTTATAATACTGTACCTTCTATATACCATCTCCTCTCTAAACTTATAACATGGAACTTTAAGACCTATTTCTTCCCCCATTGTAACTTTTATAAACCTCTATTATTTTATCCTTCATCTGAAATTTGTCAAGAGTTCGACATTCTTCAAAAATAATCTTCCCCAAAATGGTTTGTTTCTTCAAAATCGACAAAAGAAGTAACCATCCTGTAACCTATAAGAAATTTATATTAAAGGAGGTCACAGGATGGTCATCAACGTACCTAAAGGAGTATATACTATAAAAGGCAAGATGTCTATAATTAAACAAAACGCTAGCCTTTATCAAAAGTCTAAAAAGAAAGAGAAATCTATTATCCTCGATGAATTAACTGCTATATTGCCCCTTAGTAAAAAACATCTAGCGTCCTTTCTCAGGAACGGAGATCTTTATATCCAACCTGTGAGTTTAGCTAATAGTCTGGTGTAATCTAGGAAATTCCGCCAGGATATGTCGGGGGGAACCCCATGGTCGCAGCTGGGTATATAACCACCATCTTTTAACAGTGGCGGTACTACCCTCAAAACTTCTCTTTCCATCTCTTTCCCACCCTTGGCGATAGCCCTCTTATCGATACCTCCTATGTAAGCCATACTTTTTCCAAATCTTCTCCTGAATTCTACTATATCATTACCAGCAGCTACCTCTACAGGAGTGCAGCAATTAAAGCCTGCCTCTATCCAGAGGGGAATAAGTTCTCCTATATAGCCATCGGAGTCCATAGAGATAATTGGGCAGCCACTTTTTTTAAGTTCTGGTGTCCATTTATTGTATGCTGGGAATAAAAATTCTCTTACCATTCCTGGCGATATCATACTGTGTTCTTTATAAGCCATATCTTCAGAGATCAGGACATAGTCCAATTGCACTCTGGATATTATCCTTTCTAAGACTTCCAGTACAAAGCCAGCCCAGAAATCAATCATCTCTTTGACAAAATCTGGTCTCTCTATCATAAAAATACACAGATTCTCCAGTCCACACCATTCCCTCAACTGCCAGAATGGACCATCAAAACTTAAACTTAATACATAGCTTCTATCTTGGACCCTTCTACACCTGTCCTCAAAATCTTCAGGGAATCTTCCAAGAGAATTCAGGTCATATCTTTTCTTCATCTCTTCCCAATCTGAGTAATCTTCCACCGGAAACTTATACCATTTTCTGGTTACAAAATCTTTTGCCTCTCTGAGGTATGTATAATCATACTGGTCAGATATTTCAACTATAGCCCCCATCCAATCCTGCACTATATAATGACCATCTCTATGTTCTATTATCTTCTCCTCAAACTGGGGGATCATCTTAAAAGATACCCCGAGATCAATTCTTTCTTCCTCTTTCTCCTTCTCTATACCCAGAATTTCTAGTAGTGCAGAATAATAGTTCTTTCCCTCCGGAAGTCCCTCTTCCCTCCACCTTTTCAGAGTTGATTCCCTTGGACCTCCAGGCATCAATGGAATTTTATCAGGCTTTCCAAATGTAAGTGTTTCTACAAATCTTTCCCTAGAAGTCATTATATTACCTCCAGTAAATCTCTAACCCTGATCGGGTTTCCAGTAGCTATAGATTTATTGGCTGAAATTCCAATCATTATTGACATAGCACCAGCTCTGGAATCTGCCATATGTCCAAGAGGGTCTGGCTGATTTTTTGTAAAGAGCATATTTTGAAGTCTTTCATCAGAGCCACCATGTCCACCGGTCACTTTAGGAATCTCATATGTTACTATCTCATCTTTTCTGTTGAATAGTTTTATATACTGGTCAGGTTCTCTTACATAATGACCACTGTGAAACTCTTCCGCCTCTATCCTTCCATCAGTTCCAGTGATGGACATTCTCCATCCTTCATAGGGACTGTAGGCTACTAGGGAATAAGTTAAGAGAGCTCCTTTCGAATATCTTACAGTTACACTCATCGTATCCTCTATATCTATCTCTGGAGAAAATACGCATCCGTCACGGTAGTATCCATCTATATCTTCTGCATCAAAGTAGAATACCTTCATAAAAGGGTCTTTAGAGTAATCCACAAAAAATTCACAGCTATCTTTATACTGACAGGTTAGACATCTTGCTCCCCTATTCTCTCTTGTTGGTCCGTAGAATCTTCTCGTTCCATTTGCATATACAACTTCCGGGTCCTCCTCTATCCACCAGTTTATTATATCAAAATGATGGGTAGCCTTATGAACCAGAAGACCTCCCGAGTTCTCCTTCCTCCTGTGCCATCTTCTAAAATAATCTGCCCCATGTCTGGTATCCAGAAACCATTCGAAATCTACACTCAGTATCTCTCCAATAACTTTTCCCTTTAAGAGTTCCTTTATCCTTGTAACATATGGGTTGAACCTGTAGTTAAAGGTTACTATTATCCTCTTCCCTGTCTTTTTTTCTGTCTCCAACATAGCCCTGCATTTTTCATCGTCTATGGTCATAGGCTTTTCTACTATAACGTCACATCCTGCTTTCATAGCCCTTATTGCATATTCATGATGATATCTATCTATAGTTGTAACTATCACGCAGTCAGGATGTGTTTCTTCTAACATCTTATCAAAGTCGTCAAAGACTGGGACCCCTCCGCAGTAATTACTTACATATTCTGCCCTCTTCCTATTTATATCGAATATACCTACTAATTTTGCATAGTCCTTGAATCTCTCAGTTATTGGGATGGCATACATATAGAATCCTCTGCTACTTGCACCAACCATTACATAGCGTTTCATCTTTTCTCCCTCCTAGTACCTGTAGGCTTTTACTCCTCCAAGTTCCTCTATACTAACTATCTCTCCCCTGCTATCTCTTGGGTTTACCAGAACGACATCTCTATCGCTTATACAGGATATAAGATCTTTAATATCAAAATATCTTGCTATTCCATATATCTCAAGTCTAGGGTCATACCTGTAGTATCTGGAAGAGATTAACTCCTCATAAGAATAGAGAATATCTTCCAGGTATATCTCTTTTACACTTTCATCAATCACACTGGCAAATAGCGCATATATGGAGCTTACTCCTTTCCCAGCTATAGAAAAAGTAGCTTTTGGATTAACCTCTTTAACGTATTCGAAAGCTCTCAAGATATCAAAAACTCTCAAGGCAGTCATAGATGTCCCTAGCATTATTAGATCAAAATTCAACTTATACTCAGTTCCGTAATACTCATAAAATTCATGAAGATTTATATCTCTACACTTTACTGAACCAATTCCTCTAGGGTCATATACAAATACATCTCCTCTAGATAGGAAACTCCTTATCAAATCAAATTCTTTCAATACATCTTCTGTTCCATTATCTAAAAGTAACAATGTGCATAGATTACTACCTTCTCCAGAGAAATATACTCCAGCTGTTGTTATGTCTGTTTCTGTAAACATAAATACCTTCTTATAGGGGAACCCATTAAAAGACCCTGATTCTATCGTCCTCGGATAGAGAGGTCTTTTATCCTGTGGCAGGTTTAAAATCTCAAGGAGTTTCTCTCTTATATTTTCCTTACCTGATATCTCCTTATGATATTTTTTGAAGTAGTCATAATTCAGTTCGGTTATATTCTTTGCATCATCAAATTCTGCAAGTACCTGCCCGGATATTGTACATCTCAGGGTCTCATCCTCTTCAACTTTTATATCTGAACTTTTACTCCTCTTTTCTCCTTTTAAATATTTTACAAACCACCCTACCGCTTCTTCTCTGAGTTCATCGTTGTAGCTGTGGGTACCTTTCGTTACATACAGTTTTATGTCTTCTTCCTTACCATAGAGTTTATAAATCGCTTTTGCTCTCTCGTAAGACCTGAGTGTCCCTTCTATACAGAAGAAGTCTGAATCAACAGCACCTATCATCACTGGTTTTGGAGCAAAGCCAGTAACAAAGTCATCATAGTTTAATCCCATTGAGATAGCCTTAAATATGTTCTGTTCATTATCATGAGCCTGTCCTGTCTTCATATACTCTTCTCTCGATGTAATATAGGTACAGGGAACAGCTACCTTCAGTCTGGGTTCAACTAACATCATATATGATGTCTGGGTTCCTCCTCCAGAATTTCCAGTTATACCCATCCTCTCATTATCAACCTCTGGAAGAGATTCTAACAGGTCGATAGCCCTTATTAAGTCCCATGTAAAGTATCTTGCTATACCAGCACCTGTCAGTGTACATTGAAGTCCAGCGTAAGAGTGCTCCATCGTTCCCCATCTCACCAGGGTTCTCTTTAAAAATTTATCATAGTACTGCATCCTCTCTCCCTGACCGATAGGGTCAACAGCTAAAACTACAAAACCATTATTTACAAGTTCTATGCATATTCTTTGGTACTCAGGCGCAGTTTTTGCCCATTCCCAATGCCCACAGGCAAATAATACAGCAGGAGCCTTTTCTTCTATCTCTTTTGGGAGATATAGATTTGCAGTCACATAGAAACCAGGAATACTCTGATATACAATTTTATTTATAATATAGTTCTCTCTTTCTACAGTGCCTGTAATCTTAGCCTTCAGGTCTGTCTTCTCGATATCTAATCCCCCTATAGCATCTATAAAATATTCTCTAATTCTGTTTCTTCTCTTTTCAAACTCCTCGATACTTTTTATACTGCTCTTCTCCTCTTCCTCTCTTTTGAAGTATTCGAATGCCTTCCTCTTTACATACTCAGGTAGCTGATTCTCTACATCATAATATCCATCCAGAAATGGTCTGAACATATGTCCTCCTATATACCAATTCTTTTCCCTAAATCTTCCAGGAACTTCTTTGAGTCCATATACGCCTTCTCTATATCTGGAACATTACCAATATCTATAGCTACATACCCCTGATAGTTATGTTTCTTTAATGCCAGGAATATCCCCTCCCAGTCTATATTACCTTTCCCTAAAGGGAGATGCTCATTGATTTTCCCATCATTGTCTGATACATGGAGGTAGAATATCCTGTTCCCTAATTTTTCTACAGACAATGGCAGAATCTCTTTTTGTGCATTTTGATGACCTGTATCTAAAACTGCTCCAAAGTTATCACTTTTTACATGGTCCATAAGCCTGAGAATGGCATCAGTATTGCTTATTATCTCACCTACTCTGGGCTCCAGGCAGAATTTTAATCCTGCTTCTTTAGCAGTTTCACTGGCAAACCTGAAGCTATCCACTAATACATCCCAGAGTCTTTCCCAGCTAAAATCTGGATCAATCTTTACTTTATACTGTTTTCCATAACTTATACTCTCCTTATATGGAGCCTCTCCTATAAACTCCAAAGGTGGGGTATAACTGTCAGTCTGGATAGTCTCACAGTCAAAATATTTAGCTATATCTATCGCCAGCATAAATAGATCTCTGGCTTTTCCCCTTTTATCATCATCCAGGCTTACAATATCTGGTATGATAGGACAAAAGTTTATTATCTTTACCCCCAGATTTTCACAGTGGTCCTTTATCTTTTCTCTATTACTGTATACCTCTTTCAGATTCTCTTCCCTTACCCCTTCCAGTTCTACATATTCAAACCCCATATCTGCCATCTCTTTTAATGCCTTAAAGACATTCTCCATACGTGGCGGATACCCATACTTGCTTATTGCATACAACCAGCAGCAGCTGATCTTCATAATAATACCTCCTAGTTTGTAATTCTCCTATTTATAATTATCTCCTATTATAAAACTTAATTATAAAAAAGTAACAGAAAAGAGGAGGGGCTTACCCTCCTCTTTTCTGAGTAGATCAACAAAAACTACTTTTCAAAGAAATATTGTTCCGGATGTGTATTACTAGGAGAGTTGAGAGTAACATCACTAAGAGCCTTTTCTGGTACATTTCTAAAGTTATTTTTTACTACTCCTATCCCCATAGTTGCGGGAGCTAATCCTACTGTACCAATAGTCCATAAATTCTCACTGTGCAGACGAATTATTTCTTTAGCAAGAGTCAATCTTTTAGCTGGATTAGTAGTTTTTATAGCCTCATCATAGAGTAATATCGCCCTCTTTAAATCTCCTTTAGGCTCTTCTCCCCCTTTCCCTCCAGTTTGATACCATACTCCAGAAAGAGGAGCTATTCTAGAATCATTTCCATAGGGTAGGAACCAATATGGGTATGTGAGAAATTGAGGATAGAATGCTCCATCCATATTCCAAATGGCTACCTGATGAAGTCCTGCTCTTATTCTAGTATAATGCAACGACCTTTCTTGAACCTGAATTGCCGTTTTAACGCCAACTGCTTCCCAATATTTCTTTATTAACTCAGCGGCATCAACGTAAGGACCAAAAGCAGAAACTATTTCAATTGTAAGCGCCACCATTTTCCCATTTTGCAAGGTACGGAAGCCATCTTTACCTCTCTTTAATCCAATTTTATCTAGCATCTCATTAGCTCTCTTTGGATCGTATTCTACATATGCTTTAGCGAATTTTTCTTCAAAGGTAGGACAAGAAGGTATTACAGTTGCCTGTCGAGGCTGCCCCAGACCAAGATAACAAAGCTGGTTTATCTCATCTCTATTAATAGCCAGTGACAGGGCTATCCTGAAATTTTTGTTTCTTATAAGTTCTCCGATATCTTCATCCTCATGATAATTTTGGTTAAACATAATTTGACAGTTTGAGCCATCTCCAGTATTCCATACTATTACTCTGTAATCCCCCTTCTTAGAATTCTCTACAAGTAAAGGGTAGTTGTTAATTAAGATATGTCTAAGCTGCATATCTATCTCACCAGATACTGCTTTCATTGTTACCATCTCTGCATCTGAAACTAAGGTGTGAGCGACACGATCTATATAAGGCAACTGATTTCCAGCAGTATCTACTTTCCAATAATAAGGATTTCGCTCCATTATCCAAAGGGTAGAACTAGGAAGATTAGTCGGTTTCCAAGCCTTATGGGTGGGTCTTTCTGGATTTGATATCCAGTCGTTTTTAGCTCCGAACAACTGATACCAGAACTGAAAACCTTCTTTTTTAGTTAGAGCTTCCAGGTCTGTTTTTGATACATATTTAGGATGAAAGTTTTTTAAGTAATGTTTCGGTAAAAATGCTTCTACACCTGTAAACCACTGAAGTATTAATGGATTTGGATTTGAGAATGTAAACTTAACCGTATAGCTATCTAGTTTTTCTATCTTAGTAGAACCACCAAGTACCATCCAGGTCGGTTGTACAGGAGTAAGTTCCTTGTTAAGGATCACATCTTCAAACCAGAAAAGTACATCATCGGCTGTGAAAGGTTCCCCATCAGACCATCGCATTCCTTTCCTAAAGTAGAGGGTAAGCTCTTTACAGTCTTTCGATAAATTCCATCCCTTAGCAACATTAGGCTCTATCTTTTTACCGTCCTCACTCCATCGTAATGTTGGAGTATAATTAATCCTGGATGGTCCAGCGGAATCAGCTACCCCAGTCCAACATCTTTTCCAAGTTCCACCATATTCTCCTATCCTTTCTACAGGAACTATTACAGCAGGTTCTTCTGGTAACCTCTTCTCTACTGATGGTAACTTACCCTGTTTTACCAGCTCCGTTAACATTGGAGCTTCTTTAAATCCAGTTATCTTCTGACCGGTGTATCTCTGAAAATCTTTCAACGTACTATATTGTCCAGTCGTAGTCTTCTCCTGGGCTAGACCTATCTGTAAGATATTTAATACTAAACAGACACTTAAAGTTAATATTACCAAGTACTTTAAATAACTCTTCATCTCTAAAATCCCTCCTACTAAATAATTTTAATCTCTCGAAAACTCTAAAATCTCTTCTTGATTTTTATTCCTTTATATCTTTTTCTCTAAACATCACCTCTCTTTCTTACTTAACTCTTCCAACGCATTTATCCCTGTAACCTCTATAAGTCCATCTCCAAGCTCTCCCCCTATTCCAGCCTTGCTATAAAGTTTGAAGACAGAAACGCCTCTGCATATTTTGTCCCCCTCAGGTAACCTCGTACTTTTCCTAAACCCTCTATATACTCAATAACCCCTGGAAGAACAGGGAATTGACTACTCTGCGTCTTCATAGCTTCTACCTTTCTCTCCAGAGTATCGGTTATGTCTATAAGAAGTGACGGATATGTAAAGAGTTCTATTACTTCATAGTAGTAGAGCTCTGGGGTATACCAGGGAGTTCCAAAGTCCGCAAGAACATTCTCAGCTGCCTTCCATCTGGCCTCGTCTGTAATCTCCCAGACCGCTCTATGGTCTCTATGTTTGTCTTCTTTATAATGTGTAAAGATTACATCAGGCTTGTATTTTCTTATTATCTTTACACATTCCTGATACGTTTCTCTATCATTTGTAATCCCCTGATTTGGTTTATATAGTATTATCCTCTCCTTTATCCCCAGGACCTTATTACATTCTTCAGCTTCTTTTAATCTCAACTCTCTCATCTTCTCTTTCATTTCAATAGAGCTATAACTTGTCTCTCCTATAGCAAAGGTAACCACATAGACCTCTTTGCCTGATTTAGAGAGTTTAGCTATTGTCCCTCCAACCCCCAGTATCTCATCATCAGGGTGGGCACTAAATACAAGTATCCTTTGCCAGTTTTCTATCATACCTTAATCCTCCTCAGTTTTTTCTCTGGATGTAAAAATACATCCTCTATGACAAAAGTAGCTACACCCGTGGCACAGGTAAAAGCTCCCAGTTTAGATATGGTAATCTCAGGTATACTGAATTCTGGAATAGGAGGAAATGTGTGGAGTTTAACTGTTCTTATAACTGGTTCAAGTAAAAGTTCCTCTGCTCTTGATAGACCTCCTGCTATTACAACTAACTCAGGGTTAAACAGATTTATAAGATTAGAGATACCTATACCCAGGTATTTACCCATCTCTTCGAATATATTCAGGATAAACCTGTCTCCTTTTTTACCCGCAGAAAAAATTTCTTCCAGTTGCTCGTCTCTATTTTTACCTTCTAATGAAACCTGAGAATAGATCCTGTTATTTAATCCTTCCAGAACCTTACTGATAAGAACCTGAGTGGAGACGTAACTTTCTAGACATCCCTGACTGCCACATCTGCATCTATTTCCATCTGATTCTACAACCGTATGACCTAATTCACCCACTATCCCAGCTGAACCTCTATAGATACTTCCATTTATTACAAAGCCTGCACTTACCCCACTACCAACCCTAACACATATAAGATTATTCTTCCCTATGCCTGATCCATACCATAATTCTCCAAGAGTAACCGCTCTTATATTTTGTTCTATAAACATGGGGACATCTATCTTTGTTTTAAGAATTTCCTTTACAGCTACATTCCGCCAACCTAGATTTTCTGAAAGTATAGAGATGCCATTTTTACTGTCCACAATGCCTGGGATAGCAATCCCCAGACCCATAATCTGCTCAGGAG
>Ga0179956_1015946_pt1 | contig 14489 bp, 7 predicted proteins | sample AD_JPNTR3_sludge_FD_135991 | JGI IMG/M metagenome (GOLD analysis project Ga0179956, IMG submission 135991) | Metatranscriptome of active sludge microbial communities of municipal wastewater-treating anaerobic digesters from Japan -... | ecosystem: Engineered > Bioreactor > Anaerobic > Digestate... | reverse complement strand
ATTGACTTGAACTAATAATTGTAGAATAATCATTAATGTATTATTAACTTAAAATTTTTTGATTTAGACTGAAAGCAGAAAAAACATAATGGATGGACGGCAAGACAAAAATTTTAAAAAGGAAGAGGGTTATTGATATCGTGAAAAAAGGAAATGCAACAAAAAGGCAAAAATTATTAATTTCTTTAATTGGTTTATTTATTATGCTGACAGTTTGTAGTTGTTCAAAAAGTATTACAAACAATGTATCAGACGAGCCTTATAAGCTCGGTATTTATAACCAGGTTTTAAGCATTTTTGACGATTTTATTAAGTCAAATCCAGAAGATAGTAGAGTTAAGGAAGGAGATATTATAGAGGAGCTTAATCTTAAGAAGATTTCAAATGATTATTTTTTGATATCTTATAAAATTTCACCAATTCTGTCACTTACAAATTACAATTATGCCTTGTTAGAAGTTAATAAGAATGTTTGCAAGCCAATTAATTTAGATACTGATGATTATATAAGTGATGTCTCTTTTGATAATGGTTTTATTTTGTTTTATTGCGATGGGCGAAATACTATGAACGCTTTTAGAGATTTTCCACATAATTTCAAATATGATATAGAGAAAGGAACAGTAACAAAAGAATATGTATTTAGGCCTTTGACAGGCTTTGTTTCTTTAGGTAGTAGCGTAAACAAGATTGGCTTAAAAAGCATAACTGAAAAGGATAAAACTATTTTGTTTAGCTTTTCAGTAGTTAAAGATACTTTTCTTGCAGGTGGCGCTATTTGTCCCTCTATAAAAATTGGATCAGAATATAGCAATCAGGAAAAAAATGAGATTTTAATTGATTTTGAAAACACTATTTTATTAAGTGAAGCAGAAGCTCAACTCTCAAAATTAAAAGAGAAAGACTATATAAAAGATGTAAAAACAAGGACTTATTCCGGGATGTACGATGAAATCCATTTGGTTATTTATTTTGAATTCGAAAATATTAAGGAATTTAGTGGTAAATTTGAAACTGGTGATAATGGGCTATTGGATTTCAGTTTGATTCTTAAATAAAGGAGACATGGAACTTATAAATTAGATTTTTTATTGAATAAATTGTATAATATATAGAAAAATTGAATATAGTATTAATTTTTAAATATCAAAATGGAATTCAAGTTTTTTTTTGCTTTTTTAAAGAAGTTTTATATAATTTGTAATTTGTGTTTTTAAATGCATATAAAAGTGATAGGGAGAGAAAAGTCGTGGAAGATAATGTCATTATTCGCGATTTTAGCAAGGTAAAGTTACCAATTCAGCCTCCGGATTTATTGGAGGTGCAGAAAAATTCGTTTATTTGGTTTAAAGAAGAGGGGTTCAGAGAACTTTTGGATGAATTCAATTTAAGCGAGAGCTTGTCATCCACAAGTAAAGCAATAATCGAATTTGTCGATTATGAATTTATTGAACCTGCCATTTCTTCTAAGGAGTGTAAAGCGAAAAGGAGAACCTATAGTTGCGTTTTAAGGCTTACAGTTAAGATTACATTCAAAGATACTGGAGAAATAAAAGAACAAACAATTTCTGTCGGTGAGATTCCGTGCATGACAGAAACTGGTTCTTTTATTATTAATGGAGTAGAAAGAGTAGTAATAGGTCAGTTAGCAAGAGCACCAGGAGTTTATTTCGAGGTTGAGCCATCTGGGCGTGGCGGTGGATACATTCATAAAGCTACGATTATTCCTGATAGAGGTAGTTGGATGGAATTTGAAACTGACGCAGATGGCGCTACTTATATTCGTCTCGACAAGAAGAGTAAAAAGATTTTAGCAACAATCGTTTTAAGGGCGTTTGGTTTAGATGATGAAGACTTGAAAAGTGTGTTTACTCAAGAAGTTATTATTTCTATAGATCCAAAATCACCTATTTTTTTGGATGCAGTAGGGAAAAAATTAGCGGAAGATATTTATGATTATGATACAGGAGAAGATTTGTATAAAGCAGGAACTGTTCTCACCGCATCGGTAATATCCGAGATTTCAAAAATGGCAATCAATAGTGTCAAAATAGTTGAAGAAGGTGTCATAGAATATATAACAAAAACTCTTGCATTAGATGAAACACATACACCAGAAGATGCTAAAAAGTATATTTTTATGAGATTACGCCCTGGTGAAAGATACACTCCTGAAAATGCTGATCAACAATTTAAAATGGTTCTTACAGATCCCAAAAGAAATGATTTAGGCGAAATTGGAAGATATAAAATAAATAAAAAACTTTCTCTTAATCTTACAGAAAGAACAATAACTGCACTTGATATTATCGAGATAATTAAATATTTTTCAAAAATCGATATAGGCGAAGGAAAGCCTGATAATAGGGATCATCTTGGTAATAAAAGAGTTCGCCTTGTAGGAGAACTTTTAAAAAATAGTATGAGAGTTGGGTTGTTACGTGTAGTAAGATTCATGCATGAGAAAATTGCTTCAACTCCAGAGGAAGAAATATCAGTTCAAAGCGTAATGAATACAAGGCCATTAATAGCAGCTGTAAATGAATTTTTTGGTTTGGGTCAACTGAGCCAATTTATGGATGAAACTAACCCAATAGCAGCACTCACTCATAAAAGAAGAGTTTCTTCTTTGGGCCCTGGAGGACTTCACCGTGAAAGGGCTGGTGCTGAAGTTAGAGATATACATAGCTCTCACTATGGAAGATTATGTCCTATAGAGACTCCCGAAGGCGAAAATGTAGGATTGATAAACTCTTTGACTATTTATTCCAAGATTGATAAATATGGTTTTATTGTAACGCCTTATTTACAGGTGAAAAACGGAAGAGTGCTTAGTGAAGAAGTTGTTTATCTGACGGCAGATGATGAAGAAAATTACTATATTGCGCAAGCCAATACTCCAATGGATGAGTCAGGAAATATTTTAGAAGAAAAGTGCGTTGTTAGATTTAAAGACGATATATTGGAAATTCCAAAAGAAGAAGTAGAATTTATAGATGTTCATCCAATGCAGGTATTTTCTGCTTCAGCCAATCTTATACCTTTTCTGGGACACGATGATGCCAATAGAGCATTGATGGGTTGTAATATGCAACATCAAGCAGTGCCTTTACTTTTTCCAGAAATTCCACTTGTTGGTACTGGTTTGGAGAAAAAAGTAGCTGTCGATAGTGGGGCTGTGGAGGTTTCAAATAAAGATGGTGTGGTTTCATACGTTGATTCAGCAAAAATAACTATTTCCTCAGTAGATAATGGCACCGAAACTGTTAAAATTGGGCATTTAAATAAGGAGTTATTAAATAATGTTCTTTTGAATGATATTCCTGAAGTTGCTAAATGCGGAGAAATAATAGATGGAGTTCTCCTTAATAAATTGTTCAAGAATAGAATAGAATCGGTTAAGCATTTTAAACCAGAAGAACAGGAAAAATTAGATGAGCAAAGAATTGAAAGATTAAGAGGCACTGTCATCCAGGTAAAAAATGACGAACTTATTGGAAATACAGCTGCAGAAACAGTTGTAAGAAAAACTGGTAAACCAATTGTTAAAGAGGGACAGAAAATAACAGATACTATTTTAAATAGACTTGTTAATGATAAAGTAGAAAAGATAAAAATTATAGATAATGATGGAAATATTTTAGAACAAATTGTGTTTGCAGAGAGACTCATACAAGAGGAAAGTTTACCTGAGGATAAAATTCTTATTTCTTCTGAACCAATTATAGATCCAATTTATTATGGAAAATTGCTTGATTCAGATGTTTTAAACAAGCTTCTTGAAAAACATGTAAAAAGTGTAATCGTTATTGATAATAGTAAAATCAAAGAAAGTCCAGTTTTTATACTCAATAAAAAGCTTAATAATCCCGCCGTTATAGGAAAAGATATATTTTTAGGGCAAGAACTCATTGTTGAAAAAGGAAGTAAAGTTGATAAAAATTTACTTGTTAATTTAATCAATGCTGGAATAGAAGAAATTGAAATAGGCAAGAGTAGTGATCATGTCTTAGATAAATTTAGGAGAACAAATCAGGATACTGTTGTAAACAAATATCCTCTTCTTGCTGCTGGAGATTATGTTAAGAAAGGTGATCCAATAATTGACGGTGAAGCTTGCAAAAAAGGGCATCTTGCACTTGGTGCCAATCTGCTTGTAGCTTATATGCCCTGGAAAGGTTGGAATTATCAAGATGCAATAGTAATTAGCGAGAGACTTGTTGTTGATGATGTACTTACATCACTCCATGTTAAAGAATATAAGGTAAGCGTTAGAGATACTAAAGTAGGTCCGGAAGAAATAACAAGAGATATACCAAATGTTCCAGAAGATCAGCTTAGAAATCTTGATGAAACTGGAATTATTAAAATAGGTACTGAAGTAGGACCAAATGATATACTTATAGGAAAAATAACTCCTAAAGCTGAAAGTGAGTTTACTCCTGAGATGAAGCTATGGAGAGCAATGTTTGATAAAAAGGGACAAGATGTAAAAGATTCCTCTCTTAGGGTTTCTCCCGGAGATCACGGGACAGTCATAGGGGTTCAAGTTTTAACGAGAGATGAAGAAGAAAATTTACCAATTGGAGTAAATAAAATTGTAAAAGTTTATATTGGTGAAAAAAGGAAAATACAAGTCGGCGACAAACTTTCTGGAAGACATGGAAATAAAGGTGTCATATCTCGAGTTTTGCCCATTAATGATATGCCGTTTCTTGAAGACGGGACACCTATTGATATTGTTTTGAATCCTTTAGGTGTGCCATCAAGAATGAATGTAGGACAGATTTTAGAAGCATTACTTGGAACTATTTCAGAAGAAAATGGCTTTTACAGTTATACACCTCCTTTTGTTGGTGCAAAAGTCGATGAAATTCTTAATTTTTTAGAAGAAGCCGGTTTTAAAAATGAAGGTAAACTTAAACTTTATGATGGATTGACTGGCAAACCTTTTGATGGCGAAATCACGATTGGTTATGCTTATATCATGAAACTTAACCATATGGTTGAGGATAAAATTCATGCGAGATCAACAGGTCCCTATGCTTTAATTACCCAGCAACCACTTGGCGGAAAAGCACAATTTGGTGGTCAAAGATTTGGAGAAATGGAAGTATGGGCTTTAGAAGCTTATGGTGCAGCCTATACTTTACAGGAGATGCTTACTATCAAGTCTGACGATACAGAAGGCCGCGTAAATGCATATGAAGCAATTTGTCAAAGAAAGCTTATCCCTCAAAGCAATAGCCCTGAATCATTTAGAGTTATCATTAATGAATTACAAGGATTGGGGCTAAAGATGGATTTAGTAAAAGAAGAAGAGGAGGAGGAAGAAGAAAGTTTAGCTACTATTTCATTTAAAGAAGGAGGAATTGAAAATATATAATGAAGAATTACTCAACCGAGAAGATTAGAAATATTGCACTTGTTTCACATGGAGGTGCAGGAAAAACATCTTTCGCAGAGGCTTGCGCTTATAATGCTAAAATCATTGAAAGAATGGGTAAAGTTACAGATGGAAATACTATTTCAGATCATGAACCTGAAGAAATAAAAAGAGGCATAAGCATTAATTTAAGTATAATTCCGATTGAGTGGAACAATACCAAGATAAATATTATTGATACCCCTGGTTATTTTGATTTTGTAGGTGAGGTTATTACTGCCTTAAGAGTTACTGAAGGGGCTTTAGTTTTCGTTGATGCTATATCTGGCATTCAAGTTGGAACAGAAAAAGTTGTTTCATATCTTGATGAGTTTGATTTACCATATGGAATAGTAATAAACAAAATGGATAGAGAGAATATCAATTTTGATGAACTTTATAGTTCTATAAAAAAGCAATTTGGATTGAAATGTGTACCTGTATACATACCTTATTTTGCAAATGGACAATTTGCTGGATTAATTGATATTATTAACGGAAAAACAATATTAAATGGAGGCAAAACCGAGGAAGTACCAGCTGATCTAAAAGACCAAATTAATAATTTATATGAAGAGCTTTTAGAAAATGCAGTAGAAGCCGATGATTCGTTAATGGAAAAATATTTAACCAATAAAAGTATAACAAAAGAAGAATTTATTATCTCTCTTAAAAGCGCAATAGCTTCACGTAAGGTTGTTCCAATTATGGTTTCTTCTGGAATAAACAATTTTGGAGTTAAAGAAATCCTAAATTTTGTTAGTGATTTTTTTCCTTCTCCAATTGATGGAAAACCCGTTAAAGCTCATGATATTGATTCTGACAAGGACATTGTAGTTGAACCAAAAGAAGATAATCCTTTAACTGCTCTTGTCTTTAAAACTATGACTGATCCATACGTAGGTCAACTTTCTCTTGTGAAAGTTTTCTCTGGCTTAATTAAACCGGATTCCCGAATTTTCAATTCTACCAAGAATGAAGAAGAGAAAATTACTCAAACCGCTATATTGATTGGTAAAAATCAAGAAATTGTTGACTCAATTGTTGCTGGAGATATCGGAGTACTTACTAAATTAGTATACACAAAAACGGGAGACAGTCTTTGTGATATCAATAGAAAATTAAAATTAGACTGGGTAAAATTGCCTGTTCCAAATATGAGAGTTGCTATTATTCCAAAAACAAAAAATGATGAAGATAAACTTGGAAGTATTATACCGAGAATACAAGACGAAGACCTTACTTTAAAGATAATAAAAGATGAAGAAATAAAACAAACAATTATTTATGGTATGGGAGATACGCATCTTCAAGTTATAGTGGAAAAGCTAAAGAGGAAATTTGGTGTAAATGTTGAATTAGTACCACCAAAAATTCCATATAAAGAAACGATTAAGAAAGGCGCAAAGGCAGAAGGCAAATATAAAAAGCAAACTGGGGGACATGGGCAATATGGTCATTGTTGGTTGGAGATTTCTCCTCTACCTCGAGGAAGTAATTTTGAGTTCGAAAGCAAGATATTTGGAGGAGCAATTCCTAAACAATATATTCCAGCTATTGAAAAAGGCGTGGTAGAAGCTATGCAAGAAGGTATTTTAGCTGGATATCCCGTAGTTGATATAAAGGTTGTTGTTTTTGATGGATCTTATCATCCAGTTGACTCTTCAGAGCTTGCATTTAAAATTGCAGCTTCAATGGCTCTTAAAAAGGGTCTACAAGAAGGCGATCCAATACTTCTCGAGCCTATTATGAGTGCAAAAATTACTGTTCCTGAAAGTTATATGGGCGCTGTCATAGATGACCTTAATACAAAAAGAGGAAGAGTAATAAATATCGATTCTTTGAATGGACTTAGTGTTATAAATGCAGAAATCCCAATGATTGAGATGCAAAGATATACAGCCGACTTAAACTCAATAAGTGGTGCAAGGGGTTATTTTGAAGCAGTCTTTTCTCATTATGAGGAAGCTCATCCAAAGGTTTTAAAATCAGTTTTGGAAGCTGCAAAACAAATCAATGAATAGAGAAGATATCTCTTTGTTTGTTAGGAGGAATTAATAAGTAATTTATGGCTAATAATTTAAATGTTGATTATGAAGCAATATCAATTCATTTAGCTTCTCCAGATGAAATAAGAAGTTGGAGTCATGGTGAAGTTAAGAAAGCTGAAACTATAAGTTACAGGAATTATAAGCCTGAACCTGACGGTTTATTCTGTGAGAAAATTTTTGGACCATCTAAAGATTATGAATGTCGATGCGGAAAATATAAAGGAAAAAGATATGAAGGTGTTGTTTGCGATAGATGTGGAGTAGAGGTCACAAAATCGAAAGTTAGAAGAGAAAGAATGGGGCACATAGAACTTGCAGCTCCAGTTGCGCATATATGGTATTTAAGAACAGTTCCGTATATTTCATTGTTGCTTGATATAACCTCTAAAACACTTCAAGAGATAGTCTATTTTGTTAAATATGTGGTTATTGATCCTGGAAATACTGAATTAAGGAAATGTGATACTTTAAGAGACGATGATTATAGGGAACTAAAGGAAAAGGGATACGATTTTGTTGCCAAAAAGGGGGCAGAGGCTATAAAAGAGTTACTTGCTGATATTAAGCTTGATTCTCTTTTTACTTCTCTTAAAGGAGAACTTCAAACCTCTTCTATTCAGAAAAAAAATAAGCTTATCAAGCGAATTGGAGCAGTTCAAGCATTTTTATTAAATAATAGAAGCCCTACTGATATGATTTTCACAGTTATACCAGTTATACCACCAGACTTGAGACCTCTTCTTCAGCTCGAAGGTGGAAGATTTGCAACATCCGATCTTAACACTTTGTATCAGAGGGTTATAAATAGAAATAATAGACTTAAAAAACTTATTGAAGTAAATGCTCCCGATATAATGATTCAGAACGAGAAAAGAATGCTTCAAGAAGCAGTCGACGCTTTATTCGATAATAGTAAACGAGCACGACCTGTTGTTGGAACTGCTAATAGGCCACTTAGATCTTTAAGCGATGTTCTTAAAGGAAAAGAAGGCAGGTTTAGACAAAATCTACTTGGTAAAAGAGTTGATTATTCTGGAAGATCTGTTATTGTTGTTAACCCCGATCTTCGCCTTGATCAATGCGGCTTACCAAAAGAGATGGTTTTAGAATTATTCAAACCATTTGTTATGGAAAGGCTTGTAAGTAAAGGTATTGCAAGAAGTTTAAGATCAGCAAAGTTAAAAATTGAGAAATTTGATCCTGCCATTTGGTCAGTTTTAGATGAAGTTATAAGGGATCATCCAGTTCTTTTAAATAGAGCACCAACACTTCATAGGCTGGGAATTGAAGGGTTTAAAATAATGCTTTGTGAAGGTAAGGCTATTCAGATTCCTCCCCTCGTTTGTCCTCCTTTTAATGCTGATTTTGACGGTGACCAGATGGCAGTTCATGTTCCACTTTCTATACCAGCTATAGTTGAAACAGAAACTTTAATGATGTCATCAAGGAATTTTCTTTCTCCAGCCAATGGTTCTCCTACAATGTCTCCAATTCAAGATATAGTTTTAGGAGTTTATTATATGACTCTTGATCTTTATGATATGAAACCACTAAGTTTATTTCATAGCCTTGATGAAGTTGTAAGTGCATATGAGCAATCTGCTGTTAGACTGCATGATAAAATTAACGTGCTCTTAGACGGCAAAACAATTGAGACGACTGTTGGAAGAGTTTTGATAAATGAGCGGATAAGAAGGTTAATTGTAAGTAAAGAAAAAGATGTGACTCAATTCAATTATTATAACGAAACTTTTACTTCAAAAAGTATAAAGCTATTAATCAAAAATTGTTATAATTTGTATGGGAACCAAGTAGCTGTTGATGTAGTTGAAGAGATAAAAAAACTTGGTTTTGAATATGTAACTCTTCCCGGAATTACAATTGGACTTAATGATATGGCTTCTCCCCCTTCTCTTGATAGAATTGTAAGAGAAGCTGAAGAGAAAACTGATAAACTTAATGAAGCATTTAATCAAGGGTTATTATCTGATGAAGAAAGACACCAAAAAATTGTAGAGACATGGATGAATGCAACTAATGAAGTTAGAAAGGAATCTTTTTTGAACTTTCATAAAAGTAATCCACTTCATATGATGGTTACTTCTGGCGCAAGAGGAAATCCTGCTCAGGTTAACCAGATGGTTGGTATAAGAGGTTTAATGTTAGACCCAACAGGTAGAACAATTGAATATCCCATAAAAAATAATTTATTAAAAGGATTGTCTGTTCTTGAATATTTTATATCAACACATGGTGCGAGGAAAGGGCAAGCCGATACAGCACTTAAAACATCAGATTCAGGTTATCTTACGAGAAGATTAGTTGATGTGGCACACTCTGTTGTTGTTAAAGAGGAAGATTGTGCTCATTCTACAAAAAGAAAAGAATATTTAGCTGGGAAAGTAATAAAACCTTTATCTTTACAGGTTGTAGGCCAAGTAGCAGATGCAGGTATCATTAATCCCGAAAATGGTGAAATATTAGTCAAAAAAGGTGAAATTATCTCATATGATGCTGCAATGAAAATTGATGAATGCGACATCGAAGAAGTAAAAATAAGAAGATTTGTTGAAGGATTTGAAGTTTCAGAGATAATCGAAGAAGGAGCTGTAATTGAAACTTTTGAGGAAAGAATTTTGGGTAGAACCGCAGCTTCTGACATAAAGGATTCAAATGGTAAAATAATTGTTAAAATTGGTTCGGAGATAGACGAAAAAGCTGTAGAGAAGATTAAAAAAGCTAAAATTAAAAAGGTCTCAATTAGATCTCCTCTTACTTGTCTATCAGAAAAAGGCATATGTGCTGCATGTTATGGCAGAGATCTTTCAACAGGTAAAAGAGTCATAGTGGGTGAAGCAGTTGGTGTTATCGCTGCTCAGTCAATAGGAGAACCAGGCACTCAACTTACGCTTAGAACATTCCATTCAGGAGGTATTGCAGCATCTGATATAACGGGTGGATTGCCTCGAGTTGAAGAAATTTTTGAGGCAAGACGACCCAAAGGAGAAGCATATATTGCTGAAATAGGTGGAAAGGTCTCAATCAAACAAGAAAGAGATTCTAGAATTTTAAAAATTATTTCAAGTGATGGCGAAGAATTTGAATATAACGTTCCATATTCATCACAATTACTCGTAAAAGATGGAGATATTGTTGAAGTTGGAGCTCAACTTACACAAGGGTCATTAAATCCTCATATTCTCTTAAAAACAAGAGGCAAGAAAGACACTGAAGAATATCTTATTTCAGAAATCCAAAAGGTATATAAGTCTCAGGGTGTTGATATAAACGATAAGCACATTGAGATAATTATTCGTCAGTTAATGAGGCGTGTTAGAATTAAAGAATCAGGTGATAGTGATTTCTTGCCCGGCGAAATTTTGGATAAAAATATAATAGATGAAGCCAACAGATATCTAATAGCAAAAGACGCAAATCCAGCAACTTATGAAATAGTATTGCTTCGACTTACAAAAGCTGCTTCTATAAGCGAGAGTTTTCTTTCAGCTGCATCCTTTCAGGAAACACCAAGAATACTTGCTGAAGCAGCAATAAAAGCAAAAGTAGATTTTCTTGAAGGGTTAAAAGAGGCAGTAATTGTTGGACATCCTATTCCTGCTGGGACAGGCTTAAAAGAATATAGAAAAAAAATTGGAGTAAAAACTACATCTGAATTATTTGTAATACCAGAAAAGGAAAAAGGTAATGAAATTTTTACATAATATTTTAAATAACAATAGCATTTTTTTTAAAAATATTGACATTTGTATTTTGTTTCAGTAGAATTGAGTTTTGTGCTAAATTGAGGTGATTTTATTTTGATGAATAAGTTTTTAATGTATGAATTTATAAAATTTAGTTTTTGTGTCAGTAAGTCAATTATATTGCTTATTGATGAATTATAATGATATTTTAAAAGAGGTGATAGATGCCTACCATTAATCAATTGATACGAAAACCGAGAAAGCAAGTTAGGAAAAAGTCAAAAACAAGGGCTTTAGAAGGATGTCCCCAGAAAAGGGGTGTTTGTACAATTGTACGAACAATGACGCCTAAAAAACCTAATTCTGCATTGAGAAAAATTGCAAAAGTAAGACTTACTAACGGACACGAAGTTAGTGCTTATATACCTGGAGAGGGGCATAACTTACAGGAACATTCAGTTGTTCTTGTAAGAGGAGGGCGAGTTAAAGATTTACCAGGAGTCAGATATCACATAATTAGGGGTGTTTTGGATGCAGCTGGGGTTGAAAATAGAAAAAAATCGAGATCGAAGTATGGGGCTAAAAAGCCTAAATCTAATGTTAAAGGGTAGATGATATGCCAAGACGTAAATTAGTAACAAAAAAAGAATTATTACCAGATCCAATTTATGGAAGTGTCCTTTTTTCAAAGTATATAGGAAAATTACTTAAAGATGGTAAAAAAGAACGCGCAATGAAAATATTGTATAAAGCGTTAGAAGAAGCCGCGGCTAAGTTACATAATAAGCCTGTAGAAATATTAGAAAATGCGACAGAGAATTGTAGACCGCTTGTTGAAGTGAGGGCACGTAGAATTGGCGGTGCAACTTACCAGATACCTATGGAGGTACCTTATGAAAGAGGGGTTACTCTTTCTGTAAAATGGATTGTTACTTCAGCTAAGGGAAAGAAAGGTAAACCAATGTATAAAAGACTTGCTGAAGAATTTAGTGATGCTGTGAACAAAACAGGTACAGCTTACAAGAAGAGAGAAGATACTCATAAAATGGCTGAAGCAAATAAGGCTTTTTCTCATTTTAGGTGGTAAAAAATTGTGCAAGAGGATGTAAATTTAAGTGTCAAAAACAGTGAATTTAGAAAATTTTGATAAAAATAAGATGATGGATCAGATAAATTTAAAACTATTAAGGAATATAGGTATTATTGCTCATATAGATGCAGGTAAAACTACTACAACAGAGCGTATATTATATTTCACAGGAAAGATTAGAAAAGCTGGAAATGTTGATGATGGAAACACGACTACTGATTGGATGGTTCAGGAGAAAGAGAGAGGAATCACGATTACTTCAGCTGTAATAACATGTAGTTGGAAGGATCATAGAATAAATATTATAGATACACCGGGCCATGTTGATTTTACTGTAGAAGTGGAAAGATCTCTCAGGGTTTTAGATGGAGCAGTTGCCATCTTTTGTGGTGTAGGTGGAGTTGAACCTCAGTCTGAAACTGTATGGCATCAAGCTGATAAGTATAAAGTACCACGAATTGTCTACATTAACAAGTTAGATAGGGTTGGAGCAGATTTTTATAAAGTGGTTAATGAAATAAGAGATAAGCTTGGAGCCATCCCGATAGTTATGCAAATTCCAATTGGAACTGAAAATAATTTTTCTGGCATTATTGACCTATTAACTATGAAAAGTTATATATATCTTGATGATAGTGGAGAAAATATAACTTGCGGTGATATTCCTGGGGATTATGTTGAAATAGCCAATATTTATAGGCAACATTTAATAGAAGCTGTATCTGAGGTGGATGACGATATACTTACAAAGTATATCGAAAGTAAAGAAATTTCAGTAGATGAATTAATTTCTGCTATAAGAAAAGGTTGCTGGAAAAATATATTCTTCCCAACTTTTTGTGGCTCATCTTTTAGAAATAAGGGTATTCAGCAACTCCTAGATGCAATAAATGAATATTTACCTTCACCTATCGATATACCACCAATAACTGGTATAAATCCATTAACTGGTGAAAATGAAATTAGACTCACAAGCGTTAATGAACCTCTCAGTGCTCTTATATTCAAAGTAGCAGCAGATCCTTTTATTGGATCTTTAGCTTTTACAAGAGTATATTCGGGCAGCATTAAATCGGGCTCTTATGTTTATAATGCAACAAGCAAACTCTCAGAGAGAGTTTCGAGAATTGTTAGATTACACGCAAATCATAGAGAAGATGTAGACGAAATTAGTGCCGGCGATATTGCGGGTTTAGTCGGTTTAAAGAGAAGCGTTACAGGGGACACACTTTCTGATAAAAATAAACCAATAATTCTTGAAGCTATAAGTTTTCCAGAACCTGTAGTTTCTGTAGTAGTAGAACCTAAAACAAAGGTAGATCAAGATAAGTTATCGCTTGCTCTTGGCAAATTTGCTTTAGAAGATCCTACTTTTAAGTATAAATTTGACGAAGAAACCGGACAGACAGTTATATCTGGAATGGGCGAACTTCATCTTGAAGTGATTGTTGATAGATTATCAAGAGAATTTAATATATCAGTTAATGTTGGTAAGCCAGAAGTAGCATATAAGGAGACAATCCTTAAGTCTGCGATTGGTGTTGGTAAACACATAAAACAAAGTGGCGGAAAGGGTCAATATGGTCATGTAGTTTTGGAAATTATGCCATATAAAGATGGTAAATTTAAATTTGAAGATAAAATTAAACAGGGAGTGATTCCAAAAGAATATATACCAGCTGTTGAAGAGGGAGTTAAATACGCGCTTGAATCTGGAGTTTTGGGTGGATATGAGGTTGTAAATGTTCAGGTTAACTTAATAGATGGCTCATTTCATCCAGTTGATTCTTCAGAGTTAGCATTTAGAATTGCGGCTTCGAAAGCTTTTCAAGATGCAATGAGTAAAGCTTCTCCTATACTTTTAGAACCTATAATGAGAGTTTCTATAATTGTTCCTGAAAATTATCTTGGTGATGTAATGGCACTTATTAATTCAAGAAGAGGCAAAATTATAAAATTTGAATCAGTAGGAACGACGCAGGTTATATATTCATCTATTCCGCTTAAATCTATGTTTGGTTTTGCTACTGAATTAAGATCCATTACTCAAGGAAGAGGAAGTTATACTATGGAATTTGAAAAATATGAGAGAGTAACTGATTCAATATTATTATCCACAAAGGGAGGAAATAATGGCTAAGCAAAAATTTGAAAGAACAAAACCCCATGTTAATGTAGGAACTATTGGCCACATAGATCATGGAAAAACAACTCTAACT
>Ga0179956_1030945_pt1 | contig 15133 bp, 12 predicted proteins | sample AD_JPNTR3_sludge_FD_135991 | JGI IMG/M metagenome (GOLD analysis project Ga0179956, IMG submission 135991) | Metatranscriptome of active sludge microbial communities of municipal wastewater-treating anaerobic digesters from Japan -... | ecosystem: Engineered > Bioreactor > Anaerobic > Digestate... | reverse complement strand
TGTCCGTCCACTCGTCCCATTCTTTTTTTCTTTCCAAGAACATTCATGACACGGACATCGGTGACTTTGACCTTAAAAAGCTTTTCAACAGCTTGATGGATTTCCACTTTATTGGCTCTTGGATCCACCTGGAAGTAATACTTATTCGACGCTTCACGTTCGATATTACTCTTCTCCGTCAGTATAACTTTTTTAATGATATGATACATTTCCATTATGCCAGCAATGCCCCCTCAATCTTTTTTATAGAGGGTTCAAGAAGAACCAGGTGTTCATGATTGATTACATCATAAACATTGATGCCTTCCGACCGAATCATTTTAATATTTCTTATATTTCTCGACGATTTCATCAAATTTACATTATCCTGGTCAATGACGAAAAGAGCTTTCTTAAGCCCGAAGAGAGTCACGACTTTCTGAAAACGCTTGGTGCTGATGGTTTCCATCGGAAAATCGCGAAGAATTGTCACCTTATCCGTTTTAGCCTTCAGTGAAAGAGCTGAAATTAATGCGTTTCTTCTTACTTTTTTGGGAACGCTGTATGAATAATCCCTCGGCTGCGGTCCAAAGACCACCCCGCCTTTTCTCCATAAAGGGGAACGCGACGATCCCGCTCTCGCACGGCCCGTACCTTTCTGACGCCACGGTTTCTTACCTCCACCACTGACATCGCTTCTGCCTTTGGTGGCGGATGTCCCTGAACGCCTACACGCTAACTGCATTTTGACGACTTCATAAATCGTCGCTTCATTAACGTCCGCACCGAAAACAGCGTCATTCAATTCAACTTGCGCAACTTTATTTTTTTCGATATCAAAAACATCTGCGAGGGCCATGTTTATAACTCCACCTTATGCATTCTTCTTCCTGGCCTGTCTGATCACAACATACCCGTTCTTACAGCCTGGAATAGAACCTTTAATCAACAATAAATTTCTTTCGGGACGCACCTGCCAAATTTTCAGATTCTGGATCGTCTTCTGGACGGCTCCCATATGTCCACCCATTTTGGTGCCTTTGAAAACGCGGGAAGGATCCGCGCTGGCCCCAATGGAACCAGGGGCCCGATGGAACATCGAACCGTGCGTTGCACGTCCGCCACGAAAACCGTGTCTTTTAACGACACCTTGAAATCCCTTTCCCTTTGACGTTCCAATCACATCAACATAGCTACCGGCCTGAAAAATATCAGCCGTGATCTCCTGACCGACTTCGTACTGGCCCGGCTCAGTTGGAAATTCTTTAAGAATCCGAAAAAAGCCCTTATTGGCTTTGTTAAAATGACCTTGCAACGGTTTGGTGACATTCTTCTGTTTTATCCGGCCATATCCGATCTGAATAGCATCGTAACCGTCTTTCTCCTTTGTCTTGACTTGCACGACAATCGACGGTTCGACCTCAATGGCAGTCACTCCGATCGCCGCGCCGTCTTCGGCAAAGACCTGCGTCATTCCCAATTTCTTTCCAATAATTCCCTTGCTCATCACAAACCAACTTTTATATAAAAATATAAAGCCACAATTCCTAATATCCTGGACATGACATTTTCAAGGCCACTTCCAGAACCATCACTCAAATGCCTACGCTTTGATCTCGACATCCACCCCAGCGGACAGATCCAGCTTCATCAGGGCATCCACGGTCGCTTGCGTCGGCTCAACGATATCAATCAATCTCTTGTGAGTGCGGATTTCGAACTGCTCGCGGGACTTTTTATCCACATGCGGTGAACGATTAACGCAGTACTTATTGATTTCCGTAGGGAGAGGAATAGGACCGGCAACACGCGCACCGGTCCTTTTGGCCGTCTCTACAATCTCTTCAACAGATCGATCCAGCAGTTTGTAATCGTAAGCTTTGAGGCGAATTCTTATCTTTTGCTCTTTCATTGATCAGATAACCTATCTCCAGTTTCTATGCGATAACTTTGCTTACGACACCCGCGCCTACCGTTCTTCCACCTTCGCGAATGGCGAATCGAAGTTGTTCTTCCATCGCAATCGGGGTAATCAACTCCACGGTCATCTTCACATTATCGCCGGGCATGACCATTTCAACCCCTTCTGGAAGGGTGGCAACGCCGGTCACATCGGTTGTGCGGAAATAAAACTGCGGACGATAACCTGAGAAAAACGGCGTGTGACGGCCGCCTTCTTCTTTGGTCAATACGTACACAGCCGCTTCAAACTTCGTATGGGGAGTAATAGACCCGGGTTTTGCAACAACCTGTCCTCTTTCGACTTCCTCTCTTTTGATCCCGCGGAGCAACAACCCGACGTCATCGCCGGCCTGACCTTCATCCAACGTCTTCCGGAACATCTCAACACCTGTTACAACTGTTTTGATGGTATCCCGAATTCCTATGATTTCAACTTCTTCACCCACTTTAATCACGCCGCGGTCGATCCTACCCGTCACAACGGTACCACGCCCGGAGATCGTGAAAACATCTCCGACCGGCATCAAAAAGGGTTTATCTACATCTCGTTTCGATTCCGGAATATAAGCATCCACGGCATCCATCAATTCCGCGATGCATTTTACATCAGGGGAATTGATATCATCAGCTTCCAAAGCCTTCAAAGCCGATCCGCGGATGATGGGGATATCGTCACCGGGAAATTCATACTGACTTAAAAGCTCGCGCAGTTCGAGCTCAACCAAATCCAAGAGTTCGGGGTCATCAACCAAATCCACTTTATTGAGGAAAACGACAATGTAGGGAACCTGCACCTGACGGGCCAGGAGGATATGCTCGCGGGTCTGCGGCATCGGACCGTCGGAGGCCGCAACCACCAGAATGGTTCCGTCCATGTGAGCGGCACCGGAAATCATATTCTTAATGTAGTCGGCGTGGCCGGGGCAATCCACATGCGCGTAATGCCTCTTATCCGTTTCATATTCCACGTGGCAAATGTTAATGGTCACACCGCGTTCCTTCTCTTCCGGCGCATTGTCAATGGAATCGAAAGCGAGGAATTCCGCCAAACCCTTTTTCGAAAGATATTTTGTAATTGCGGCCGACAAAGTCGTCTTGCCGTGATCTACGTGACCGATTGTTCCTATATTTAAATGCGGCTTTGTCCTTTCAAATTTTTTCTTTGCCATCTCACCTTTCCTCCTTCACTTTGAATGGTTGGTTTCCTTGTCGTTTTCAATGTTTTTAAAATTTATAATGGGCAAAAGCTTTATTGGCTTCGGCCATTTTATGCACCGCTTCGCGTTTTTTTATTGCCCCGCCGCGATTGTTGGCCGCATCAATCAACTCCGCCGCCAATTTCTCCCGCATGGTCTTTTCGGATCTCTCCTGAGCGTTGGAAATTAGCCAGCGAATGGCCAGCGCCGTGCGCCGTGCAGGTTGGACCTCCGTCGGAACCTGGTACGTGGAACCTCCAACTCGGCGGGACTTCACTTCAATCAGAGGCTTGACGTTATTGACGGCTTTCTCAAAAAACTCAACCGGCTGCTCTTTTGCCCGCTTTTCAATAATGTCGAAAGCGCCATACAAAATGCTTTCCGCAACGCTCTTCTTGCCTCTTTTGAGCAGTGAATTCACAAATTTGGCAACAAGTTTGTTATTATACTTAGGATCCGGCAATATCTCCCTTTTCTCAATCTCACGTCTTCTAGGCATTTTCCTGTCCTTCGTTTAACTTGGCTTCTTGGCTCCGTATTTTGACCGGCCTTGTTTACGATCCGCAACACCGACCGCATCCAACGTTCCTCGGATGATATGATAGCGGACACCAGGTAAATCCTTCACTCTTCCGCCGCGAACCAGCACAACGGAATGTTCCTGAAGATTGTGTCCAATACCGGGAATATACGAAGAAACTTCGTACCCACTCGTCAATCTGACCCTCGCCACTTTTCTTAATGCCGAATTGGGTTTTTTGGGCGTTGTCGTATAAACTCTCACACAAACCCCGCGCCTCTGTGGCGACCCCGCCAGAGCCGGTGCATTTGTTTTTCTCTTAATTTTTGTTCGACCGTGTCGAACCAATTGACTGATTGTCGGCATTTCTCCTCCCGAGCTTTTTCATTCAATTTTGCAAGTAGCAGCAAATCTGCGGTAACTACCAATTCAATTCGCTTCTGTCAAGTATTTTCTAGGTCTTTTTTCAATTATTCTGTAGCCGCTTCCGGTTCCTCCGCCTCAACTTTAATGCCGAGTTTTCGATACATCACCAATCCCGTACCGGCCGGAATCAGACGACCCATAATGACGTTTTCCTTCAAGCCCCGCAAATAGTCGGTTTTCCCGGATAGCGACGCTTCTGTCAGCACTCGTGTTGTTTCCTGGAAAGAAGCCGCAGAAATGAAACTTTGCGTGGATAGAGAGGCTTTGGTGATCCCGAGAAGCAGCGGATCGCCAATCGCCGGACGGCCACCCTGGGCAATCACTCTTTCGTTTTCCTCTTGGAAACGGTAACGTTCAACTTGCTCATCAGCGATAAAGGAAGTATCTCCAGGGTCGGTTATCCGAACTCGACGAAGCATCTGGCGAACGATGACTTCCATATGCTTATCATTAATTTTAACGCCTTGCAGACGGTACACTTCTTGAACTTCATCCACCAAATACCGGGCCAATTCTTTTTCCCCCTTAATCGCCAATAGATCGTGAGGATTGTTGACACCGTCCATCAAGGCATCCCCCGGACGAACACGGTCTCCTTCCTGAACGCTGATGTGTTTTCCTTTGGCAATCAAATACTCTTTTTCTTCACCTATTTCCGGGGTCACAATAATCTTTCTTTTCTCTTTGGCATCTTTTCCGAAAGAGACAACCCCTTCTATTTCACTGATGACTGCAAAATCTTTCGGTTTCCGCGCCTCAAACAACTCGGCGACTCTCGGCAAACCGCCCGTAATATCCTTTGTTTTTGTTGTTTCTCGTGGAATTTTCGCCAAAATATCCCCCGCGCGTACCTCATCGCCTTCAGAAACGACGATATTGACCCCAACGGACAAAAGGTAGCGAGCGACAGCGCTTGTTCCAGGAATTTTCGCGGTTTTGCCTTTGCTGTCTTTGATGGAAACCCGAGGTCTTAGGTCGCCGCCTTTAAATTCGGTGACCACTTTACGGGATAAGCCGGTCACTTCATCGACTTCTTCTTTCATCGTCTTACCTTCGATGATATCACCGTACTTAATCACCCCGTCAACTTCGGCAAGAATTGGGATGGAAAAAGGATCCCACTCGGCAATAAGCTGTCCACGTTTCACACTGCTTTGATCGTTGACTTTCAAATGGGCGCCATAGGGCACCGTGTATTTGCCGCGGCTTCGGTTCTGCTCATCCAAGACATGGACTTCCCCATGACGGTTCATTACAACCAGGTCATTCTCCCGTGTTTTTACTGTGTTGAGATTGACGAATTTCACCACTCCGTCATGTCGGGCTTCAAGCGTGGAGTGTTCGTCAAACTTAGCGGTACCGCCAATGTGGAACGTTCTCATGGTCAGCTGCGTTCCCGGTTCACCGATCGATTGGGCAGCAACAATCCCGACAGCTTCACCGATATTCACAATGTGTCCATGGGCCAAATCACGACCGTAACACATGGCGCAAACGCCATGCTTGGCGCGGCAGGTCAGAACCGACCGGATATTCACACGCTCAATACCTGCGCGATCGATCTTTTCCGCCAAATTCTCATCGATGGCTTCGTTTGCCTTGACAATCACTTCGTCGGTAAATGGATCTTTAATGTCATGCAAGGCGACACGCCCCAAGACGCGCTCACCAGCGGTTTCAATGATTTCACCACCTTCCATCAAGGCGGACACGTAAATACCGTCAACCGTCTCGCAGTCTTGCTCGGTGATGATACAGTCTTGAGCCACATCCACCAACCGGCGCGTCAAATATCCGGAGTTGGCGGTTTTCAGTGCCGTATCCGCCAATCCTTTGCGGGCACCATGCGTCGAGATAAAATATTGGAGCACCGTCAGGCCTTCCCGGAAATTCGCCGTGATGGGCGTTTCAATAATTTCCCCGGATGGCTTTGCCATCAAACCGCGCATGCCGGCCAATTGTCTCAACTGAACCGCCGAACCGCGGGCTCCCGAGTCCGCCATCATATAAATCGGGTTAAAACTTTCAATACGCCGTTTCTTGCCATCCGAACTTACTGCTTCTTCCGTGCTGATACCGGTTAACATTTCCGAGGCGATCTTTTCAGTCGCCTGCGCCCAGATATCGATCACCTTATTGTAGCGTTCACCGTCTGTAATCAAGCCGTCCATGTACTGTTTTTGAATTTTCAAAACGTCCTTGTCGGCCTGCGCAACGATGTTCTTCTTATTTTCAGGAATAATCATATTACCCACGGCAAACGATAATCCGGAAATCGTCGCGTATTTAAACCCAAGATCCTTGAGACGATCGGCCAGCAATACCGTCGTTTTGTCTCCACAGAGGCGATAACAGTGATCGATGAGGTTTGCCAATTCTTTTTTATTCATCAGCTTGTTGATGATATCAAAGTTGATTTCTTTCGGTGTAATTTCGTAAAGAATGATCCGGCCCGCCGTCGTCTCCTTTAATTCGCCATCAATGCGGACTTTGATTCTTGCGTGTAAATCAATGGCACCAGCGTCAATGGCGCAACGGACTTCTTCAGGACCGGAAAAGACCATCCCCTCGTCTTTGACGTCTTTTTTGGCGCGGGTAAGATAATAAATCCCCAAGACAATGTCCTGACTGGGGATGATAATCGGCTTGCCATTGGCCGGAGACAAAATATTGTTGGTCGACATCATCAAAACGCGTGCTTCCGTCTGCGCTTCTATAGACAAAGGAACATGCACGGCCATTTGGTCGCCGTCGAAGTCCGCGTTGAACGCCGTGCAAACAAGCGGGTGTAAACGGATGGCTTTCCCTTCGATCAAAACCGGTTCGAAAGCCTGCATGCCCAACCTGTGCAGCGTTGGGGCTCGGTTGAGAATCACCGGATACTCGCGCACCACTTCATCCAAGGCATCCCATACTTCAGAGGTCTCTCTTTCAACCATCTTCTTTGCGCTTTTGACGGTTGTGACATATCCCTTTTCGAGCAATCGGTTGTAAACAAAAGGTTTGAAAAGTTCTAGCGCCATCTTCTTGGGCAAACCGCATTGATGCAGCCTCAAATCCGGCCCGACCGTAATCACAGACCGGCCGGAATAGTCAACGCGCTTCCCCAAAAGATTCTGGCGGAAACGCCCCTGCTTGCCTTTAAGCATATCGGACAACGAGCGCAACGGTCGTTTGTTCGTCCCCGTAATCGCTCGCCCGCGGCGGCCGTTGTCAAACAACACGTCAACGGCTTCCTGCAGCATACGTTTCTCATTCCGGATGATGATCTCAGGCGCATTGAGTTCCTGAAGTCTTTTCAGGCGATTATTGCGATTAATGACCCTTCGGTAAAGATCGTTCAGATCGGAGGTGGCAAAACGCCCGCCGTCAAGCGGCACCAAAGGACGCAAATCCGGAGGAATGACCGGCAAAACCGTCAAGATCATCCACTCCGGCTTGTTGCCTGATTTACGCAACGCTTCAACGACTTTCAATCTCTTGACGATTTTCTTTTTCTTGGTATCGGACAACGACGTAACGACTTCCGCACGCAATTCCTCGTAGAGTTTCTCAAGATCGATTTCTTCAAGCAGCTGGCGAACAGCTTCCGCGCCGATTCCGGCAACGAATCCATTTTCGCCGTATTGCTCCTTGGCGTCGATGTATTCTTCATCTGTAAGAAGCTCTTTCTTCTTCAGCGGTGTCTCTTTCGGATCCAGGACAATCCATGATTCGAAATAAAGCACTTTTTCCAGTTCTTTGAGCGTCAGATCCAGCACATTGCCGATGCGGCTGGGCAAGCTTTTTAAGAACCAGATATGAGCCACCGGCGTCGCAAGCGTGATATGTCCCATTCTTTCACGCCGCACTTTGGATTGGATGACCTCAACGCCGCACTTTTCGCAGACAACACCGCGATGCTTCATCCGCTTATAGCGCCCGCAAAGACATTCGTAATCCTTGACGGGACCGAATATCTTGGCACAGAACAGACCATCTCGCTCTGGTTTAAAGGTCCGATAATTGATCGTCTCAGGTTTTTTGACTTCGCCGTTGGACCAAGACAAGATCTTTTCCGGCGAGGCGATCGAAATCCTCATCGCATTAAATCTGATCGGATTTTTTGGTTTTTCAAAATAACTGAAAACGTCTTCCACAGATGATTCTCCTACTTTCTTCAAAAGAGTTGTGAAAGGGAGGAAGCTTATTCTTCCTCAACCAGTTCCACGTCTAATCCGAGACTCTGAAGCTCCTTGACCAAAACATTGAAGGATTCAGGCAGACCCGGCTCAAATGTATGTTCCCCTTTGACGATGGATTCATAAATCCTCGTTCGCCCCGCAACGTCATCTGATTTGACGGTCAAAAACTCCTGCAGCGTATAAGAGGCGCCGTAGGCTTCCATCGCCCAAACTTCCATCTCACCCAACCGCTGACCACCGAATTGCGCTTTTCCGCCCAACGGCTGCTGGGTTACCAGTGAGTAAGGTCCGATCGAACGGGCATGGATTTTGTTGTCGACAAGATGATGCAATTTGAGCATGTAGATGATGCCGACCGTCACCTCTTGATCAAAAGGCTCACCCGTACGCCCGTCAAACAATACAGATTGACCGGTTTCCGGAAGGCCCGCTGTATCCAGCAACTTGCGAATCTGGGATTCGGGGCAACCATCAAAGACGGGACTGGCCACCAGCATACCTTTTTTCAGCCGCCCGACAAAGCGCCTAATATCTTCGGCCGATGCATTTTCCAAAAATTCGTCGAATTCGGGGGAGGAATAGGTTTTTTTCAACTCGCTCTTGATGGCATTGAGATTGCTGTTCTTTTCCAGCAATTCATTGAGCCCCTCACCGATCGATTTTGCGGCCCACCCGAGATGGGTTTCGAGAATCTGGCCAACGTTCATACGGGACGGCACACCCAGCGGATTCAAGATGATGTCAACGGTGGTTCCATCGGCAAAATACGGCATGTCTTCCTCGGGCAGAATTCTGGACAAAACCCCTTTGTTCCCGTGACGCCCGGCCATCTTATCACCCACAGAAAGTTTTCTTTTGATAGCGATATAAACTTTCACCATCTTGATGACACCAGGCGGCAGTTCGTCGCTTGCCTGAACTTTCTCCAGCTTTTCTTCGAAATGCGCCTTGACGAAGTCGATCTTCCTTTCCATGGTGGAAATCAGATTGTTCAACTTTTCTTCCGAACCGTCATTTTCGGCGATCGTAATTTCCTTCCAGGACGTGAAAGGAATGTCCTGCCAGATTTCTTTGGTAATCTTATCCCCCTTCTTTAAAAGCGTGCGTTTCTTGGCATCGACAATTTTGCCGGCCGACGTCTTGCCGATCACCAACTTGGCAATGTCTTTCTTAATGGATTCGGCCAGAATGCGGATCTCGTCATCACGATCTTTGGTTAATTTTTCAATGGCATCTGCTTCGATGGCCTGGGATCGCAAATCTTTATCAGCGCCTTTGCGCGTGAAAATCTTCGCGTCGATTACGGTCCCTTCCACCCCCGGAGGAACCCGCAGGGAGGTGTCGCGGACGTCACTTGCCTTTTCACCAAAAATGGCGCGAAGCAGTTTTTCTTCGGCGGAAAGCTGCGTTTCGCCTTTGGGAGTGATTTTACCCACGAGAATGTCCCCCGGTTTCACAGACACACCAATGCGGATGATCCCGCTTTCATCGAGATTACGTAACGCTTCTTCCCCGACATTGGGAATGTCTCGGGTGATCTCTTCTTTGCCCAGCTTGGTGTCGCGGGCCATCGTTTCAAATTCCTCGATATGAATCGACGTATAAATGTCTTCTTTGACAATTCTTTCACTGACGAGAATCGAATCTTCGTAGTTGTAGCCCCCCCACGACATAAAGGCGACCATGACATTTCGTCCTAACGCCAGCTCGCCATTGTCCGTCGCGGGACCATCAGCCAAAATGTCCCTTTTTTGAACATGGTCGCCGACGTCGATGATGGGCTTTTGGTTGAAACACGTGTCCTGATTGGAACGTTGATATTTGGATAAGGTATAAATATCGACGCCTGTATCGATGCCGTCTTCTTCCGGTTTATCGGCGCGGATGACGATGCGGGAGGCGTCGACGCTTTCGACCACCCCTGATCGTTTGGCCACGACAACGGCGCCGGAATCACGGGCCACCACCGCTTCCATTCCAGTTCCGACCACCGGTACCTCTGGACACATCAACGGCACCGCCTGGCGCTGCATGTTGGATCCCATAAGCGCGCGGTTGGCGTCGTCATGCTCGAGAAAGGGGATCAAAGCCGCAGCCACCGAAACGAGCTGATTGGGGGACACATCCATCATTTTAACATCTTCCGGAACAACCGTCAGGAAGTCCCCCCCCTTGCGAGCGGAAATCAGTTCCTCTTCAAATTTGCCTTTTTTATCGAGCGGCCGGTCCGCCGGAGCGATGATCTGGTTTTCCTCTTCGATCGCCGTCATGAACTTTACGTCATCGAGCACCTTGCCGTTTTCCACTTGGCGGTACGGCGTTTCAATAAAACCGAATTCATTGACGCGGGCATAGGTGGAAAGCGATACAATCAAACCGATATTCGGACCTTCCGGCGTTTCGACGGGACAGATGCGTCCATAGTGTGTCGGATGAACGTCTCGGACTTCAAATCCGGCACGTTCTCGGGTCAGACCTCCCGGCCCCAGAGCGGAAAGACGGCGTTTGTGGGTGATTTCAGATAACGGATTGGTCTGATCCATAAACTGTGAAAGCTGGCTCGATCCGAAAAATTCGTTGACCACCGCCGATACGGGCTTGGCATTGATGAGATCGTGCGGCATCATGGTCTCGATGTCCTTTAGACTCATCTTCTCCTTGATCGCCCGTTCCATCCGCACCAAACCGATACGATATTGATTCTCGATGAGTTCGCCCACGGAGCGAACACGGCGGTTTCCCAAATGATCGATATCATCGACGCTGCATTCCCCCACACCGTTTTTCAGATCGATGAGGTATTTCACGGACGCGAGAATATCTTCGTTGCGTAACACGGTTAAGTCGGTTGAAACGTTGAGGCGCAATTTGTAATTCATTTTAGCCCGTCCGACATCGGATAGGTCATAGGTCTCCGGCTCAAAAAAGAGGCTGTTGAAAAATTTTGCGGCCGTCTCCGGCGTGGGCGGGTTGCTGGGACGCAATCGCCGGTAAATTTCCATGATCGCATCTTCAGCCGAGTCAATCCGATCCATAAGCAATGTATCTCGGATGGAGGCGTTATCGATATCCTCGTCAATGTGGATGAATTTCAACTCTTTGACGCCTTTTTCCTTGGCGATCTCTAGTCCATTCAACGGCAATTCTTCATTACAGCGGAAAAGAATCTCCCCGGTCTCGGGATCGAGAACATCCGAGGAGAGAACCTTGCCGGACAAATCCGCTTCCTTGATGGAAACACGTTTGACACCGGCATCGATCACTCTTTTCAAAAGCTGTTTGGTGATCTTTCGCCCTTTCTTGATAATCACCTCATCGCTTTTGGGATCCCGGATGTCCTCCGGAGCCTTTTGGCCTGCAAGAGATTCGTCGACGTTAAAATAGATTTTTTCTCCCTCGAGCGTGATTTTCTCAATGTTATAAAAATAATTTAATATAAACTCCGTCGAATTGCCCATGGCTTTGAGTAAAATCGTCACGGGCATCTTCCGGCGCCGATCGATTCGGACATAGAGAAGATCTTTGGAATCGAACTCCAGGTCCAACCACGACCCGCGGATAGGAATCACGCGTGCCGAATAGATCAGCTTCCCAGAAGCGACGGTTTTCCCCTTGTCATGGTCAAAAAAGATACCGGGCGACCGATGAAGCTGACTGACGATCACGCGCTCCGACCCATTGACGATAAAGGTCCCATTTTCCGTCATGAGCGGAATTTCACCAAAGTAGATCTCCTGTTCTTTGATGTCGCGAATCGGTTTGGTCTCTGTCGCTTCACGATTGATTCTGCCGTCGGCAAGCCGGTCGGTTTCAAACACGACCAATCTCACCACGATTTTCAAAGGAGCGGCATACGTCATCCCTTTCTGAATGCACTCCTTCACATCATACCGGACATCGCCGATTTTGTAACTGACGAACTCCAAGGAACACTTTCCGCTGAAATCCGAAATCGGGAAAACGCTTTTAAAGGCGCCCTGCAAACCGACATTGCGTCGCTTTGCCAGCGGAACGTCGGCCTGCAGGAATTTTTCATAGGATCGTGTCTGGATTTCAATCAGATTGGGAATATCCAGTATTTGTTTTACACGGCCAAAATTTTTTCTAAAGTCACTCATAGTATCCTTAAATAATGAAATACGAATGAAAGATGAGATTATTTAATCTCAACGGTTCCGCCTACTTCTTCAATCTTCTTCTTGATATCGGCCGCTTCGTCCTTAGAAACACCCTCTTTAATAGGCTTGGGAACGCCTTCTACAAGATCTTTGGCCTCTTTGAGCCCCAAGCCCGTAATAGCGCGAACCACTTTGATGACCTGGATTTTCTCAGCACCGAAACCGGTCAGAATCGCGTTGAATTCCGTTTTTTCTTCCGCAGCGGGAGCAGCCCCTGCTGCGGCACCGGGTGCGGCCACAGCCGCCATCATCGGAGCGGCGGCGGATACGCCAAATTTTTCTTCAAGTTCTTTCACAAGGGCGGAGAGTTCCAAAACGGTCATGTTTTCAATGAACTTTACGACATCGTCTTTTGTTATTTCAGCCATTTTTCTTTCCTCATTTAGTATATTTTTTTAGTTTAATTGTTTTTTTTCTCGGCGTAAGCGTTGAGCACTCTGACAAATCCGGCAGGAACCCCATTGAGCACTCTGACGAAGGATGTCGGCACCGCCGCCATCACAGAGACCAGCTTACCCAACAACACTTCCCGGCTCGGCAGTTCAGCCAGGGCGTCAATGTCCATTTTCGACAACAATTTGCCATCTAGGACACCGGCCTTGATTTCCAATTCCGGATTCTTTTTGGCGAACTCAACCAACGCTTTGGTGGGAGCGACCGGGTCTTTATAGCTCAAAATCATGGCCACAGGATATTTGAAGTAATCCGCCAATACTTTGAAATCAGTATCTTTGGATGCAATACCCATCAGCGTGTTCTTGACCACTTTCATCTCTGCGTCATTTTTCCGCAAAGCATTCCTCAACGCTTCCATTTTTTCAACATTCATTGCGTTGAAATTGGTCAGAACACCCAGTTTGGCCTGTTTGAGCTTATCCTGAAGTTCGGATATAATTTGTGCCTTTGTTGTTCGATCCAATCCATCAGCCTCCTTTCAAAGAATTTTTGTTTGAGGCCGGAGAGTCAAGCCATATACTTGAGTTGAAAAACGGGTTATCCGCCCAAACACCGATCCCCGTTTCCAGAAAAATGATACCCTCAGAAAACAAAGTAACATTCAACGAGTCTCGGCAGGCCCTTTTCCGTTTAAACTTTCGTACCTGCTGTCTACGACCTAAACCAAATTGTTCGATGTCCCCTGCGGATTTAACATTTAAAAATCAGCAGGATTATTTCTATCAAGCGCTCTTGATATCCATCGGATCGATTTTGACCCCCGGCCCCATGGTGCTCGAAAGAGCAATGCTCTTAATGTAAGTTCCCTTACTGGAGGCGGGTTTCAACTTGATGATGGTCTCCAAAAGCGCCATGACGTTTTCTTGCAGCTTTTCAGGGCCGAATGACACCTTGCCCACCGGAGAATGAACGATGCCTGCTTTCTCCACTCGGAATTCAACCTTACCGGCTTTGAGCTCCTTGACGGCGTTGGCGATATCAAACGTAACCGTTCCAACCTTAGGATTGGGCATCAAACCGCGCGGTCCCAAAATCTTCGCTATTTTACCGACGGATCCCATCATGTCCGGCGTGGCGATGACCCGGTCAAATTCCATCCAACCGCCTTTGATTTTTTCGATGATTTCGTCATTGCCCACCAAGTCCGCACCGGCATCAAGGGCTTCCTTTTCTTTATCTCCTTTGGCAAAAACCAGGACGCGCACCGTTTTCCCCAAACCATTGGGCAGAACCACACTGCCCCGAACCATCTGATCGGCATGAGCGGGATTAACGCCCAAACGGACGGCGGCATCGACTGTCTCGTCAAATTTAGCCCCAGCCATAGATACAACCATTTCCGTAGCCTCTTTGAGCGTATAGCGCCTCGTCGGCTCGACTTTTGCTTTTGCTGCTAAAATGCGTTTGCCTCGTCTTGACATGATAAACCTCGTCCTTTAACCTGCGATTTCAATTCCCATTGACCTTGCCGTGCCGGCGATTATTTTGATTGCCCCTTCAAGGTTCACGGCGTTTAAGTCATTGAATTTCAACTGAGCGATCTCTTGAACCTGTTTGGCGGTAACCGTCCCGACTTTCTCTCTTTTGGGATCAGATGCCCCTTTGGCAATTTTAGCCGCCTGCTTGAGCAACACGGAAGCGGGGGGAGTCTTGGTCACGAATGTAAAAGACCGATCGGCGTAAACCGTGATGACAACTGGAACGATCATTCCCTCCTGACTTTGCGTCATCGCATTGTACGCTTTGCAAAACTCCATAATATTTACGCCATGCTGTCCCAGCGCCGGTCCTATCGGCGGCGACGGCGTGGCCTTCCCCGCTTTAATCTGCAATTTAATATTTGCGATAACTTTTTTTGCCATAAGACTCACCTGATCTAAAAAATTTTTTAGGCTTTTAAGAAATTTCCACCGCCTAAACCTAGAAACAATTTTCTATTGTCCCTGGGTGACCTGAATAAAGTCCAGTTCCACCGGTGTTGGGCGGCCGAAAATACTGACGATTACCCGGAGCTTGCTTTTTTCAGGGCGGACTTCATCGATCACCCCGTCGAAATTCGTGAAGGGACCGTCGATAATTTTCACATGATCGCCCACATCAAACTTAAACTTCGGCTTTGGTTTGAGTGTGCCTTCATCAATTCTGACCTTTAAATTCTCTACATCTTTATCCGGAATCGGCGACGGTTTGTCCTTGCTGCCGATAAAACCGGTCACCTTAGGTGTATTTTTG
>Ga0179956_1007066_pt1 | contig 18152 bp, 9 predicted proteins | sample AD_JPNTR3_sludge_FD_135991 | JGI IMG/M metagenome (GOLD analysis project Ga0179956, IMG submission 135991) | Metatranscriptome of active sludge microbial communities of municipal wastewater-treating anaerobic digesters from Japan -... | ecosystem: Engineered > Bioreactor > Anaerobic > Digestate... | reverse complement strand
TTTTTTGTTTTAATCCTGATTACAGTAAGTGACATTGGTGGAACTTCATAATTAAAGTTCTTATTTACCTTGTATGTTGATTTTACCGGAATAACATTTTGTGGATTCTGAAAAGTGTTTTCAGCATTGGCATTGCCTGATAAAACTGTTAAATCTGCATCAGGAATAATTTTTTTAAATCTGCCAAGATTAATACTCATTGATTTTTTTCCCCTGACTTGCATTTACCAGCTTTAAAATAATATCACCAGTTTTATTATCCTGGACACATGAAGCTGCAAGGGTAGAATCATTTTCATTTTTTGAAATAACCTTATTGTAATAAAAATCTCCCTGGTTGTTCATAAACATTTTCTGAACATAATAATTGGGAGTAAGACAGATTTGAGTATTATCAAAAAATATCATATCAGTGGTCCATTGGGTAAAATCTTTTTTTGCAAGCAAAGGAGCATATGAAGCCATGACCACAATATCGCCATTTCGTTCAAGTGAAACCATATAGGCAGCTTCGGCAATTGCATTAAACAATTTATTACCCCAGGAGGCATATTCTCCAAGATATACTTTAGAAGCATTTCTGTCGTATTTATCATATCTATATTGATTAGCTAGAAACCAATTAGGCTCGGTGTAATAGTGCTCATCTACAATTGGAATATTTAACTCATTAGCTAATTCCCATCCCTTTTCGTAATCTTCGCCACTATGAAAGGGACCAGCCGTACCTACTACTTTAATTTCAGGATGTTTTTCCTTAACTGCATAGAATATCATTTTAAAACGTTCTTCAAATTCTGGTGTCATTTTTTCTTCGTTGCCAATCCCAATATATTCAAGGTTGAAAGGAGCTGGATGACCTGCATCAGCACGTTTAGAACCCCATGGTGAGGTTATCGGTCCATTTGCCCACTCAATTAAGTCCAATACTTCCTGAATATAAGCAGGCATCTCATCCATTGGCAAGGCTTTTTGTCCTGTACCACCAATACGCCATGTACCACCTGAATTTTGACAACTTACACCCGCAGGCAATATTGGCAAAGGTTTAGCTCCAATATCTTCGCAGAACTGAAAAAATTCGTAATAACCTAATCCAGCACTTTGATGATATCCCCAAATATTCTTCTGTTCGATTCTTTCTTCAATTGGACCAATAGTATTTTTCCACCTATACATATTGCCAAGACCATCACCATGAACAAGGCAACCGCCAGGAAATCGAATAAATCCGGGATGCATATCTGCAAGCACCTGAGCTAAGTCTGAACGCATACCATTTGGCCTGTTCTTAAATGTCTTTTCAGGAAAAAGAGAAATAACGTCCATAGCTATTTTACCACTGTTTTTTGCAAGGATTACCAAGGAACAAGTATCATTACTTCCAGTTGCAGTTAATGTAAGAGCATATTTTTGCCATTTGTCGGAGGAAATAGTAAGCTTTCCATTTGCCAAAGCATCTCCTTTCGGATTTTGGAAACTTACCGAAATATCTACTGGTGAATTAGATAGAAGACGAGCAAATAATGAAAGATTATAAGTTTCACCATTATTGATAACAATTCCATCATATCCAGAGTTTTTTATGCCAACTCCCGATTCTCCAGTATATTGAGAATAATTACCAACATTCTCAATATCCAGAACAACGTAATGAGGGTTATTAGGATGAATAGGGTTGCTGGTTTCGATGGAAATCTTCCCATATGAATAACCTGGGGTAATATATTCCCAATACGAAAAAGGATTCCATTCCTTGCGGTCGGTCGGGCTGTACTCAAACGAACGGTTTTGAACAAGTTCTGCATACAAACCGCCATCAGCAGAATAATTGATATCTTCAAAGAAGATTCCAAATAGCAAGGGACTGATTTTCTTCCCATTCTGATTGGACTGGGAGAAAAGTGCAGTTGATACTAATAAGCAACAGCATGCCAAAGCTATTGCCTTTATTGAAATGATTCTTTTAACGAAATTTGATTGTTTCATTTGAATTTGTATTTATGTTTTTGAATTTAATTATCATTCTAAATGATATTGTTTATTTATACTTTAAATAGTAAATATTTTAGCATAATTTGAAACTATTCAATTTTAAACCAGTTAAAATCGACATATCCACCTGTAATTTTAGTAGCATAATTAAAAAGACCAAAGCGGTATCCCATAAAGTGAGAAAGACTGTAATTCATATGCAAGGTATTTCCTATTGATTTCCATTCTTTGCCATTAAGACTGTAATAAAATCGAGCTGTATCAACAAGATTGGTAAAATCACATTTTGCTTTCAAAAACACTATATTTCTGTCGACAGGAATGCTTTCAATTTCTTCAAATTTTTCATTTTGTGCGCCTGCCATAACAATTCTCTTTTGGCCATTTTCAAATCTTACACCCAGCAGTCCATACCTTTTTTGAAGCAAAGCCAATCCAGCAAAATCGCCTTCTTTCATATTTGAAACATCTATTTCAACTGTTCCTGTGCATTTGGGTCCAAAAGTACGTTGAGTTAATGTATTCCGCGCCAGTTCAAAATTATCTACTATACTTCCAGTAATGAGCCGTAAATAACCTTTACGTTGAGATACCGACCAATAGAGATTATCAGGATTATGATTCCATTGCCAAACCAGGGGAAGGTCTGGCTCTCCCTTCTTGCGAGAAAAATCATCGGATGCTACAATTCCAGGTATCAACCCTTTGTTAGGTGGCAGATCGAGAGTATCTGGAGCTTTCCCGTTAACTCCAATTATTGGCCAGTCGTCTACCCATGAAACAGGAACCAGATAAGGAATACGTCCTACCGATCCATAATCGCGAAATAGATAAGCAAACCAACGACCGTCGGGCAAGTCAACGAGTCCACCCTGTGCTATACCTCTATCCTGAAATGCTACCCTACCTTCGTATGGACCGGTTATTTTATTTGCACGATGTACAAGCACAGTACGCATGCCACCCCTGGGCCAGGTAATGTTAAAAAGATAGTATTTACCATTAATTTTAAAAAGCTGTGAACCTTCGGCAGGTAATCCAATATTATCTCCAGCGGGAGCACTTGCATTTTCAATAAGTATATGTTCGGTTCCTTCTTTAATCCCTGTCAAATCTTCTTTTAATTCTGCTATATGCAATTTACCGGCGCCCCAGATAATATATATGTGGTTATCATCATCAAAAAAAATAGTATGATCGTGGTAGGCCGGAGAAAAAGAGATTCTTTTCCATGGTCCTTTTTCAATATTATGCGTAATAAAAATATAGGTTTTATTGGTAGTAAGCGAGAAAGTACTAACATAATATGTTCCATTATGGTATCTTAGACAACTAGCCCATGAGCCTCGCCCATAGTCCCATTTACCATTAGTTAGATTAGTTTCATCAATATCTTCAAGGATATTATAGGCATAGTTTATTATTTTCCAGTTAGTTAAGTCTTTTGACTGCATAATAGGCACGCCAGGGCTCATATGCATTGTAGTACTGCTCATATAAAAAACACCTCCCACTCGAATAATAGACATATCGGGAACATCCGCAAAGATAATGGGATTGACAGCTTTGCTGGATAGTTTTCTACAATTAATACTTTCAAAAGTTGATTGCGAAACTGCAATTGCAGTCATAAAAAAACATAAACCAATAAAGGCAAATTTCTTTAAATAAATTTCCAATAAATAGACAAAAAAATTATTAATTTTTCTCATTTTCCCAGTTTTTCGATTTTATTTATTATTTTACCTCTTCAAAAAGTATTTTATCAAGATTCAAAAGAGCTCCATCAACAAACACTTTCAACACATGTTGTCCTGCATCGAGTTCAATTGTTTTGTTTACAATTGCCCAATTTTGAAATCCCTTAGTATTTGGTACTGAAATAATTCCAGTTCTGTCTTCATTATCACATTCAAGATGAAATTTCCCAGTATCATAAGATGATGCAACATAAAACGAAACTTTATACTTTGTTGATTTTTTAATATTAACCGTATAGGCCATCCACTCTCCGGTATTAGTCCAACCTATATTGTAACCACCTGATGAACATTTTTCAATATCGACGCCTTCATTGAGCCTATATTGCCCTCCCTCATTCAAATTGTCTTTGTCATAGTATGCATCACCAGGGCAACCAATGTCAAAGTCTTCAGCTTCTAAGACTCCTGGAACAGTGTGTGGTTTAAAAGCTTCCTGCTTCAATTCGCAGACCTCTATAAGTTTCCAACCCATGAAAGAACTGCTTCCAAAATTGAGCAATGCTACTTTATTACCTTCAATAGAAGCAACTTCTAGGGAAAGAATCTTATCCGGGAATTGTTTATTTGATATCTTAACCAAACCATTGTATGTATCTTCAATTTTCCAGAATTGATTATCTTCTCCCTTATAATTTGAGACTGTAAGAACCTGATCAGGCATTCTACACTCCAGTACTTTTTCACGATCTTCACGATTCCTGATTTTGTAAATACCTTTGCCTGCATCTTCCAGTTTCCATTGGTTTGAATAGTTTTTTCTTTTGCTTGTTAAAGTTAAGTTTGAGCCAAGTACCAAACTGTTATCTATATTATCTCCGGGTACGATATAATAATGGGGCGTACAATTAATTTGAGTAAACTTATTGAGTGGCGGAATCTTGTTAGTGAAGCTTAGTTTTATAACGTATGCCATCTCTTCGAAAGGTCGTTCAGGCAAATTAATTATCAATCCTTCTTTTTTCTGTTCGTATGTCAATGATAGGTTTTTCCCTGTTCCACCATCAATAAGTTCTACTGACTTTAAATTATTGCAATCGATTCTATCAGAAGATAATAACTTGAGAATTATTTCTTTTTGATCTTTTTCCCATCCGAGCAAAATTGCATAAAGAATAGTATTATCTTTCGACCTTGTATATCGAATATCTTTTGCTGTACCTTCAGTTGGGGACATCATTGTTCCGTGCACAGCCCCCATTTTTGTTGGACCTTCTCCGTATTTTTCCCATGCACGTGTTGAATACACTGCTTCACCATATTTTTTGAGCCATGCTCCCATTGCAAGCAAAACATCCTTTTGTTCCTTAGGTATAGAGCCATCAGCTTCAGGAGAAATATTGAGAATCATATTTCCATTTTTACTTATTCTGTCAATAAAACTGTGTAAAATCTGTTTTGTAGTATAATATCTGATCCCCTCAGTATAACACCAGCTTGATGAACTGATGGCATCATCGGTAAGCCAATAGTTTTCGGTAATATCGGGAGGACCTCCACGTTCATAATCCAGAACAGCACATTTTGTATTCAAGCCATCTTTAAATGTGGCTACTACACCTTTGTTCCATTCATCTGCTTTATTGTAATAGTATGACAAGAATTCAAGAAGAACTGATTGTGAGATGACATGTAAATTAAAATCCTGATAAATGATATCTGGTTTATAATCATCAATAATTTCCTTGTGCTTACTTAACCAAAAAGCTTCATTTTTTTCTTTTCCTTGCTGCCCGTATAACATCTGAAGTTTTGGATCATTTGTCGGAGGTACATGGTCGTAATATCCTGTAATGTTGTATGCATGATGCATAGAGAGGAACACTTTCATGTTTCTTTTACGGATGGCATCTGTAATCAAGCCAACCAAATCAAGTTTTGGACCCATATCTTTTGCGTTCCATGGATTCACTTTGCTTGCCCACATTGAAAAGCCGTCGTGATGTTCTGCTACAGGTCCGGCAAATTTAGCACCTGCATCAGCAAAAAGCTGTGCCCATTCTTCAGGATCGAATTTGCCTCCTTCCGATTTGAGCTTAGGTGCAAACTGCACAAAGTTGCCTTGCCTGTCTTTAGCTCCAATAATGAAGTAGTGGTAAGGCCATTCAGATGGATCCCCATACACCTCCTTATGATGCTTATTCTCAGGAGTTCCTTCAATGTATATATTACGTGGATACCATTCATTTGAAAATGCAGGGACAGAATATACTCCCCAATGAAAATAAATACCAAATTTAGCGTCTTTGAACCACTCTGGAACAGGGTTTACTTTCTCCAGAGATTCAAAACTGGGCTGGAATTTTTGTTTCTGATTCTGAGCGAAAATTTGCCCACCTATTGTTGTAATAAATAATAATATAAAAAAGATACTAATTTTTTTCATAAATTATTTTTTTAATGTCTAAATTAATAAGATTGTTAATAATCATTTTTAAATTATAAAACATTTTTTTAAAAACTTATTACTTTCCTTTTACCATTGTAGCTAATCACTTTATCGTATTGTTTATTAGCTTTCATCCCTATTCCCTTATTTTCAGTCACCCGGACAATTTTAAATTTTCGTTGGATAAGCATAGACGGGAATGACCCTTTCCGATCTCCAATGGTCAAAGTTTTCTTTGCATCATCCCATAAGAAGGCAATGGTTGAATACATTCCCTTTTCATAATTATAGTTATCCCCTTCATCTTCATACAATGTAAAAGCACCATCGGCTCCTTCGTAAATCCTGATTTCCAGACTATCCCATCTCTTTTCAGTGGTATACTGAACTTTCGGTCCAAAAGGTATGATAGAGCCTGCTTTTACATACAATGGAATAATATCAATAGGTACTTCCTTTTCGATATACTTACCACCATTGTACTTTTCTCCTGTCCAGAAGTCATACCACGAACAAGATCCTGGCAGATAAATATTCCATAAACTTGCATTAGGTTCAGTAATCGGGGTTACCAGCAGAGCTTTTCCAAACATATATTCATAAAATTGGCTTAAAGCAAAAGTATCCTCTCTAAAATCCATTACCAAAGGACGCATCATAGTTGACCCGTTTTTTGTAACTTGCCATGCTTCAGAATATATGTAAGGCATAAAATGATAACGCAAATTGAGCATTTTTCGAATGTTTTCTTCAACCTGTGGCCCATATTTCCAGGGTTCAGTTTCAGTCTGGTATCCATGAATACGAAAAATTGGATTGAACGTTCCCCACTGAAACCAACGAATAAGCAGTTCATGATATTCTTTGTCATAATATTGGGATGCTCCAGGACGGAAAAAACCACCAATATCTGTAGTCCAATAAGGGAAACCAGTAATAGAATAATTTAGTCCTGCGACAATTTGCCGTTTGTAAGAATCCCAATTACCTCCAATATCACCAGACCAGTTGATTATACCAAAACGTTGCTGACCGGAAAAAGCTGATCGAGTCAAAATGCAAACTCTTTTAGAGGAGGTAGTAGCACGTTGCCCTTCATAAACCGCTTTGCTTGCAAATAAGGGATATGTTAGACGATAGAAATCTCCTGTACCTATGTATGTCTGTTTACCAGCCAAAGCATCATTTTCTGGTTCTGTTGCATCCATCCACCATGAATCTACACCATGAGAAAACAAATTTTCCTTTAGAATATTCCAATATGTCTCTCTTGTTAGTGGATTGAAATAATCCAACCACGGGCTATTGGGGATATAAAGATTTTTCATCACAAGTTCCTGACCTATTTTTGAATTCTTATCAGGATTCGACCAAACAGAAATGCAAAAATGCGTATTTAAATCATGCAATTCATTAATAAAACCTGATGGATCAGGATAAGAAATTTCATCAAATTGTGGTACACCCCATCCGTGTTTGCCCCAATATTGCCAGTCCTGTACGATAACATCCATCGGAAGGTTTCTTTTCTTGAATTCCTTTGCAGTTTCTACCAGTTGCGATGAAGATATGTATCGCTCCCGACATTGCCAAAATCCATATGCCCAGAGAGGAAGCATTTGTACATCACCAGATAACTTTCGATAGGAAGCTATAACTTCATCTGCTGAGGGACCATAGAATACCACATAATCAATCAAATTAGCATTGGGAGAACGAAATGTAGTCACGTCATTGACGGGTTTCCACGACACACGAGGTACATTGGTTGATTTACATACCACTTGTATCTGATGGTCTCCTGCTTTCAAATACACCAGTGCACTCGCAGCAGGAGGGAGCCATAAATTACTCTGGTCAATACATGGGTTCCCATCGATAACAACATATTGTCGATTGCCCATATCGCCTAAATCCAGAAAAATAGAATATTCGCCATCTTCAGGAACAGTACATTTACCTGTGTAAAGCGCCTGGTCTTGCAATATTTTTTGTGTTCCTGATGTAGTCGTAACTTCAGCTATCTTATTATCGCCAGTAAATGAATCTTGTTTTTCGAGTGTAATAAAATTGTCAGCTGGATTAAAATCAGTTAGTCCATACTGATGCCACAGCAAACCATACCCCATATTTGAATAGATAAAAGGGATAGCTATTTGGGAATTTACCTGCGTTAAACGGCGACTAACGTTCTTTAAATTGTAGTACCCATCCTGAAACTGTCCTAATCCGAAGATATATTCGTTTTTTGGTGATATAAAACTCAATTCTGCTATAGCGCAAGGTTTGTTCAGGACAGAATTAGGAATCAATTTTCGTGTACCATCTTTTTCGCTTAAGAATATTTTCCCTGAATTATCTTTAAAAGATAAACACCCAGTCTGTTTATCCATGATAACCATCATATTTTTCATTTTGACCTCAATGGTTGACGACAAATTGGAAACATAAAACTCGGGAATCGTAACACTTGAAGTGAAAATAAATTCAGGAATATCTGGTTCAGTTACTTTATAAAATTTGATTCTAACTGCATTTTCATCCAAAGGAGATATACTTAGAATACCTTCAGACAAATTTATAATTATCCGATCATTTGTTTGGAAAAAACTTTTAACAGATTGTCCATGACAAAGCTCATAAAACAAATTCATGGATATAAAAAAAATGAAGAAGAAATGATTTACATAGTTATTTCCAAATTTTTGCAGTTTCATATGACATACCAATTACTTTTTATTTTACTTGAATTAAAAGATCGGCTGATTGCAGTCCTTCGGATTCTGCGGAAAGATGGATTTCGCCCTGTTTGTATTTCGATTGGATCACTACAAGACATAAACCATGGAATGCTTTCCGTTCATTGGTTTTAAAATGTTCATGACTAACAGGATTACCATTGCCTACTCCAGCAATGGCACCCTCACCGGTAATTACAAATTTCACAAGGTTATCTGCATTAGGACAAACACGACCTGCCTTGTCCACAATCTCAACTTTGACAAAGGATAAATCTTGACCATTAGCACTTATTTCGGTTCGATCTGGTATAAGCAATATCTTAACTGGAGTCTCTGCGGTTTGTACTTCATCTGTACATACTATCTTCCCTTTGTTTCTTGCAACAGCTTTCAATGTGCCTGATGAATAAGGGATTTTCCATTCCAAATGCAAATCATCTGTATCGAAAAATTTCTTTTCACCAAAAGATTTTCCATTCAAGAATAATTCAACTGACTCACAATTGCTATAACACCAAACAGGTATATTCTTTCCTTCAAAACCTTCCCAGTTCCAGTGGGGAAGAATATGAACCATTGGTTTGTCTGTCCACTGGCTCTGATACAAGTAGTAGCGGTCTTTTGGGAATCCACATAAATCGACGATACCAAAATAAGAACTGACAGAAGGCCAACTAAAGGGTGTTGGTTCGCCGATATAATCAAAACCTGTCCATACAAATTCACCCGCAACCCACGGAGCGTTTTTAACTGCCTTTAGAGTCGGTTCTGCTGTATTACCCCAACTAGGGCTTACTAAGTCATATGAAGTGCACTGATTATTCAATTCTTTTTTGATTATAAGTGTGTCCCCATTTTGAACGAGATTATATTCCCCACGAGTGCTAACTGCCGAAGCGGTTTCCGAACCAATCAATTTCGCTTTCCCCTTCAGAATCTGGTAAAAGTCCATAGAATAATTAATGCCTAATACATCGAGCGGCTTTGAAAAACAATTTTTAACGGCTGCTTCCGGGGAATTGCATGCTGAGGTGACAGGTCTTGTCGGATCTTCCTTGTGACAAATATCCACCAGTCGTTTTGCCATTTCGTACGCATTGGCATCGTCCTGCTCGGGAATTTCGTTACCAATGCTCCAAAGGATAATGCTGGGATGGTTTCTATCTCGGTGAATCATATCTGTCAGATCCCTTTTGCTCCATTCGTCAAAAAATTGACCATAGCCGTACATTGTTTTTGATCTTTTCCATTCATCGAATGCCTCGTCCATTACAAGGAAACCCATACGATCACATAAATCCAGCAGCTCAGGTGCAGGTGGATTATGGCTTGTACGTATAGCATTACATCCCATACTTTTCATAATTTCCAACTGACGCTCAATTGCACGATTGTTCACAGCAGAACCAAGACATCCCAGGTCATGGTGCAAGCATACCCCTTTAATATTGATATGTTTGCCGTTCAAGAAAAACCCTTTATCTGAAGTAAATTCAAATGTGCGAATGCCGAAAGGTATGTCACTTGTATCAACAATACATCCATTTACCTGAACTATGGATTTAACGTGGTAAAGAATAGGCTCCTCCAGTGACCACAACTTTGGTTTTGAAAGTTTGACCATCTGGTCGAAAATACAAGCGCTATCTACTTTTACATTCTGAAGAGAGCTGGTTCCGGCACATTTGTGTCCAGATTCATCTACAATCATGGTTTCAAGTTTTACCTGTTGGGCAGAATCTGATTGATTGTGAATCTTCGTTTCCACGCGAACCATAGCTTCGTTGTTGGATACAGCCGGAGTTGTCACATAGATACCCCAGTGTGCAATATGAATAGGATTTACTATCTTTAATCGCACGTTCCTATAAATTCCTGCGCCAGAATACCAGCGCGAGCAAGGCTGGTGTACATTGACCCTAACTGCTAGTACATTTTTCTCGTTGCCAAATTTCAAGTAAGGAGTGAGTTCGTATTGAAAACTCGAATAGCCGTAAGGTCGATTTCCAAGATGAACGCCATTAATCCAGACATCGCTGTTCATGTAAATACCATCAAACTCGATGAATACACGTTTGCCTTGATCATTTGCAGAGAGATTAAAAGCTTTTCTGTACCAACCAATCCCTCCATTTATATAGCCCGCACCACTTCCTCCAGGAGAAGTAGATTCAAAAGGACCTTCAACTATTTTTTTCTCCGTCATTATAAATACCACCTCCCATGATACCATCAAATACACGAACAGCAATGGTATTTTTTTCACCGAATCTAATGATTTCGTGAGGTACTTTGTAACGTCGGATAAGGTCCCATGCAGTTATATAGTTAGGAGGGAATGAGCCCATTCCACCAACTTTTACACCGTTAAAATATGCCTCATCAGCGTCGTCTATTTTACCAAGATTAATATAAATGTCTTTTCCTGTTAAATCTTCAGGAATGGTTATTTCACGACGATACCAACCATACACATTATCCTGAGTGTAGTTTGAATGCTGTTCCCATGTTGCAGGAAGCGTTACAATCTGCCAGAAACTATCGTTGAGATCAGAATTTTTCCACTGTATGCTATCGCCTTTACTGAATTTCCATTCTCCTTTTACGATATTAAACTCAGGGATGTCCTTCTTACTTGTTTCAGGAGAAGCATGCCCTTCAATACTCCAGTCGTGAGGCAAATCGAGCAATCTCCAGTGCGAATCATCGAGGGATGGGTCTTGTCCATTCTCAACATCTCCAAGATAGAAATACCAAGATGTGGTAAATGGCTCCTTTGTTTGTACCTGTCCAAACGCTATAGGTACCTTCACCAATACAATCATCGAGACAATTATAAAATAAGGGAACGTTAAAAAAATATTATTTCTCATTTTTATCTCACAACAGTAATTTTAATTATGTTCAAATCCTTAATATTGGAGCTATTACCATATAATACCTCATATTCTCCAGGAGTTACCAACATTTTGCCACTTGCCCGGTCAAAAAACTCGAATGATGTATAAGGCAAATGGATGATTGCCTGGACTGTTTTCCCAGAAGGCACAATGACTCGTTGAAAACCTCTTAGTGTTTTGATAGGTCCATCGGAATCATTTACCTTTCGAATATAAACTTGAACAATCTCAGTTCCGTCGCGTTTGCCAATGTTTTTGACAGGAATAGTTAGTTCAACTGATTCATTTTTATTTATTTCGGTTTTATTAAGTTTAGCTTGTCCAATTTCAAATCTGGTATAACTCAAACCATAGCCAAAAGGGAACAAGGCATCTTCCATAAATCGGTAGGTACGTCCTTTCATTGAATAGTTTTCGAAATCTGGCAGTTGGTCTGAATTTTTATAAAATGTAATTGGCAATTTGCCTGAAGGATTGTAATCTCCAAACAATACATCGGCAACAGCTTGTCCGCCCGATTCGCCAGGGTACCATGCCTGAAGTATGGCATCGCAGGTTTCAATTTCGGGAGTCAAAGCAATAGCAGAGCCCGAACAGTTGACAAAAATAATTTTCTTCCCGGCCTGTTTCAGGGCTTTAAGGCAATTGCGTTGTACTGAGGGCAATTCTATATTAGTACGATCACCACCTTTAAAACCAGGGAAATTGACAGGCATTTCTTCGCCTTCGAGCTTGCCTGAGAGTCCACCTACAAATATTATTGTTTCAATACCTTTGAGCTTATTTATCAAATCGGAATAATCCACGCTGACTTCTTTGCCAAAGTCGAATTCAATATTTGCCTGCCAATCATTGAGTTGAGCATAGCGGATTTCAATTTTATATTTTTTCCCTTTTTCAACCTTGTAAGGTATTCTTGATATCAATGTCCGCCAATTGGCATATTTTCTAATAGACTCTCCATTGACCAGTAATTCAAAATATCCAGTAGCTCCTCCTTTAAAAACAATTTCTTCGGTTGCAGGAGCAATAAATTCTGTTTCAAATTTTGCAGAAAATTTTTCCAGATTAACTCCGGGAGCAAAAGCAAAATTACCAGCAGTCGTAAGTTTGATGGGATTCTTAATTTTTTGAGTGTTTACAATTTCTCCAGAGAAATCCGGGTTGTTCCAATAAGTAGCTTTTAAACCATTCTCCCCGTCAATAGCGCAATAGGCGAAATAACTCCGGGTCACCTTATCTTCAACCAGATCGCATCCTTTGTCATAAATTATCTTATCAGCAGAAAGCTTTGAAGTAATTCCTTCGAGAATTGTAATTGTATTAACTGGCGTCCCATTGTAATTTCCCCAGAGTACAGGTTTATCATCGGCATTGGGACCAATAACTCCCAACTTTTGAATTGATTTATTTAAAGGGAGGATATTGTTATTATTTTGGAGGAGCGTCATTGATTCACGAGCCATATCCAGAGCAAGTTTTTTGTGTTCATCATTATTTACAATGGACATAGGAATTTTAGACCAGGGAACCAGTGAATCGTTATCCATTTCTCCAAGGTCAAAACGATCAATAAATATTCTCAGTAAGCTTTTATTTATCTCTTCTTCAGAAATTAAACCACGAGCCACAGCATCGGGCAAAGTTTTATAAGAATAATTTTCCCATACACATTCCAGATCAGTTCCAGACGAAACACCCTTAGCTGCTGCATGGACAGCATCGGAAGAGACTTTATGACTGGTAAAAAAATCGGTTATAGCTCCACAGTCGGATACCACAATATATTTATATTTCCAATCGTCACGTAAAATTCGTTGCAGTAGACGAGTATTTCCGCAACAAGGTTCATCGTCAAGCCGTTGATAGGCGCACATTACCTGACGCACTCCTGCTTTCTGGACCAGAGCTTTAAAAGCAGGCAGATAGGTTTCGTACAAATCGCGAACATCGACCTGATTAAGGTTAATTTCGTGTCGGCTCCATTCGGGACCAGAGTGTACAGCAAAATGTTTAGCACAGGCTAATAATTTAAGATATTTAGACGTATCGGGACCTTGAAGCCCTTGAACTACAGCAATTCCCATCCGTGACATCAGGTACGGATCTTCGCCATAAGTTTCCTGACCGCGTCCCCAACGTGGGTCACGGAAAATGTTGATGTTGGGAGTCCATACTGAAAGACTCAGAAATCGTCGATTTTCACCTCCACGACGAAGCATTTCGTGATATTTGGCTCGTGTTTCGTCGGACACAGCATTGAAAATTTCATAAACCAGCTCATCGTTAAACGAAGCTGCCATTGCAATTGGTTCGGGGAAAACAGTAACGCTGTCGTTATTAGCCAGACCATGCAATGCTTCACTCCACCAGTTGAACTTTTTTATACCCAACCGGGGTATAGCAGCCGATTGATCACACATTAAAGCAGCTTTTTCTTCAAGCGTTAACCTTGAAATTAAATCCTTGGTGCGTTCTTCAATACTTAAATTCGGATTTTGATAGGGCATTTGTGCCCACACACTTACAGTGCTTAAAAAACAAAAAACAAAAAATATTTTCATATACATTTTTTATGCTTTTATAGTTAGTTAATAAATAAATGATTTTTTCTCAATTACTAATACTAAATTAAAAACAGTGGATCGCTTTTGCATAGTTTTTTATTTAAATAATAATTGGACAAACTGGCAAAGAGATCTTCTCCATGTTAACCATTCATGGGCTGTTCCAGGAGATTCATAATATCCATATTTTATCCCTGATTCTTCCAGCATGGAACGAAAAGCTCCAACTGAACCAGGGAACGGATCAGGTTCTTTAGTACCCAGACTCAACCATAATAATTTAATTTTTCTGTCGAGCGTTTTACCATCTTTAAAAGCACCATTCATAAATTTATCCCTGTCAATTTTATCAGCGCTTGGATAATTAGGAGTACCGCTAAATCCCGCAATATAAGAAAACAAATCAAGATTATTTATTGCAATCCGAATAGCTTGATTAGCACCCATAGAGAGTCCTGCTATTGCTCTATGTTCGCGATCAGCAATCGTTCTAAAGGAACCATCAATCATCGGAATTATTTCTTTAACCATCACTTCTTCAAAAGCAAAAAGAGGAGGGGAACCTTGATCGAGGTCATTTTTAGGTTTAAATGCATATCCATTGTCCATTACAATAATCATTGGAACGGCTTTTTCATTTGCAATCAGATTATCGAGTATTAGATTAACTTTCCCTTGATTAGACCATCCTGTTTCATCTTCAAAGCTGCCGTGCAGGAGATATAAGACAGGATAACGTGATTTACTATTTGTTTCATAATCAGGTGGGGTATAAACAAAGCAACGGCGCCAAGATTGAGTAATTTGTGAAAAGTAAAGTTTCTCATTTAAAAAACCATGTGGAACATTTTTGAGTGCATAGAAATCCTGATCATGCGCCGGCACTTCAATGCCGCTGCCCCAACGCCCTGCTCCATAAAAGAACATACTCCCTGGATCAGGAACTGCAGCACCATCGATCCATATCTGATAGTAATGAAATCCTTCGTCCTGAGGTGCTGATTCGCCTATCCAAACACCACCTGTGTCCTTGACAAGATCATAATATTTCACAGCGCTAATATCCAGTTGTACACGTTGTGCTTCTGGCGCTTTAATTTGCACTCGTACCCTGCCTTCTGAATTCACCATCGGGTAATCCCTGCCAGGCTGATTGGTAGAAGCAGGACGAAAATCTTCCTTTACCGCTGGTTGACCGGCATACCCCAAACTTAAGGAAACAAACAACATAATTAGTAAAATCGAAGATAAAAAGAAATATTTTTTCATAAACTGTTCTCTTTAATTCTTGAATAACAATTGTGCAAATTCATATAGACTTCGTCTCCAGCTCTGCCATTCGTGAGCTGTATTAGGAGATACATAAAAGTGAGCATTGATGCCTTCCTTTGAAATTGCATCGGTTATATCCTTTGGGTTCCCTCCAAAATTTCTGTTGCCACCTTTCATGAGATCAAGTTCCCGACTGCCAAAGCTAACAAATACAAGTTTGACTTTCTCCTTGAAACCTGGGTAATTATTGAGATCCTCAACGTTGATACTACCGCCGCTAAAAATACCCATGTGAGAAAACACTTCGGGATGTGCTAAAGTGATAATCCGAGTTTGCATTCCACCCATAGATAATCCAGCTATCGCACGATGCTTTTGATCGGCCAATGTACGATAATTGGAATCGATCATAGGAATAATATCATCTAACAATGTTTTCATAAAATTATCTGCCCAGCCCATCGGTGGCCAAGGACCACTTTGGCGTTCGCCTGGTTTAGGTTGAGGAACATTTGCAGGCCACTGCCATGATCCATTGTCCATTACAATAATCATTGGAACGGCTTTTTCGTTTGCAATCAGATTATCGAGTATTAGATTAGCTTTCCCTTGTCTCGACCATCCGGTTTCGTCCTCTCCGCCACCATGCTGAAGGTAAAGTACAGGATAGTGCTTTTTGATGTTCTTGTTATAGTCAGGCGGAGTGTATACAAAGCAACGACGTATACGGTTGTTGGTTTTTGAAAAATAGAGGTGTTCACTTATCTGTCCATGCGGAACATTTTTGAGTGCATAGAAATCCTGATCATGCGCCGGCACTTCAATGCCGCTACCCCAACGCCCTGCTCCATAAAAGAACATACTCCCTGGATCAGGAACTGCAGCACCATCGATCCATAATTGATAGTAATGAAATCCTTCGTCTTGAGGTGCTGATTCGCCTGTCCAAACACCACCTGTGTCCTTGACAAGATCATATTTCACAGCACTGATATCCAGTTGTACACGATTTGCCTCAGGAGCTTTAATTTGCACTCTCACCCTACCTTCGGAATTTACCATCGGGTAATCCCTGCCGGGCTGATTAGTTGAAGAAGGACGAAAATCTTCCTTTACCGCTGGTTGACCGGCATACCCTAAACTTAAGGAAACAAACAACATGCATAGCAAAATCGAAGATATAAAAAAAGATTTTTTCATAAATTCTTCTCCTTAATTCTTGAATAACAATTGTGCAAATTCATATAGACTTCGTCTCCAGCTTTGCCATTCGTGAGCTGTATTAGGAGATACATAAAAGTGAGCATTGATACCTTCCTTTGAAATTGCATCGGTTATATCCTTTGGGTTCCCTCCAAAATTTCTGTTGCCACCTTTCATAAAATCAAGTTCCCGACTGCCAAAGCTAACAAATACAAGTTTGACTTTCTCCTTGAAACCTGGTGTATTTTTCACATCTTCAACACTTATAGTGCCACCACTGAAAAGTCCGATATATGCAAATTTATCCAGTTTATTTAATGTTATCAGTCTGGTTTCAAATCCACCCATCGACAATCCTGCCATAGCACGATTCGGTTGATCACTTAAAGTGCGAAAATTTTTGTCAATGTATGGTATTAACTCATCGACAAGAACCGTTTGAAATGGTTTAATATCGAAATCCCTAAGTCCTCCAGCCTTGATATCATTAGTCATTCCATAGGTCATTACAATGATGAAAGGTTTTGCCTTGCCCTCAGCAATCAAGTTATCCATAATTAAATTAGCTTTCCCTTGATTGGTCCAACCAGTTTCATCTTCTCCAAAGCCATGTTGTAAATACAGTACAGGGTATCGTTTGTTTAGATCCTTGTCATAAGCGGGTGGGGTATAAACAAATGCCCTGCGTACAGTATTTGTACTTTTAGAAAAGAATAAAATCTGACGCACCTGCCCATGGGGTACATTCTTTAGCGCATAAATATCCTGATCATGTGCAGGAATTTCAATACCACTGCCCCATCGCATGGCTCCAAAAAAATAGAGGCTTCCGGGATCGGGAACTGCAGCGCCATCAATCCATAACTGATAGTAATGAAAACCTTCATCCTGAGGAGCCGATTCGCCGGTCCAGATGCCCGCTGTGTCTTTAACAAGATCATATTTCACAGCACTGATATCCAGTTGTACACGATTTGCCTCAGGAGCTTTAATTTGCACTCTCACCCTGCCTTCGGAATTTACCATCGGGTAATCCCTGCCAGGCTGATTGGTTGAAGAAGGTTTAAAATCTTCAACAACTGTCTGAGCATTTTGGGCGAAACATATTCCATTAAATAATAGAATCATCACCCAATTGATTAATTGTTTCTGTTGCATGTTTTTATTCTCCTTAAAATAGTTTTTAATAAATGATTAAGTTTACCCGTTGTGTGGAATTAAGCGAGCGCATGTTTAATATGGTTTAGAGGTTTATTATTGATAGAATTCAGGAACTGTAGCAAAGTGAAAGCAGTCACTTTCGACAAAATCCTGGTAGCCAAGCC
>Ga0179956_1239546_pt1 | contig 18753 bp, 35 predicted proteins | sample AD_JPNTR3_sludge_FD_135991 | JGI IMG/M metagenome (GOLD analysis project Ga0179956, IMG submission 135991) | Metatranscriptome of active sludge microbial communities of municipal wastewater-treating anaerobic digesters from Japan -... | ecosystem: Engineered > Bioreactor > Anaerobic > Digestate... | reverse complement strand
TTAAGTTAAAGAGGTAAACTATGGATAAAGTGAATCTAAGGAGTGCAAAAATATTAGGAGTTGTTGGATCTATTTTATGCATTCTTGGTACTTTTTTTAGTTTTCTTGTCTTAAGAAGAATAATAAATTTTAATACATTCCCTATAATTTTTTTTATTGCTGCAACTATTTTAATTCTTTTTGCTTTAAGTGATATTTCTAAAAAGACAAAAAATCGTAAGATTTATTCAAATTTTCTTACTGGAATAATCTTATCCACCATAGGTTTTGTTATATTATTAATTGCTCTTGGCGGAATTTTTATCTCTCTTATTACTGAACCTTTTGGAGGTTCACAATCTATTGGTTTGGTTTCAGGGATTCTTCTAATTGTTTTTAATTGCATATTTGTTGTTTCTACATATTTTATAAAAATGAGCTTCGATAGAGTATCAGTTGCACTTAATAATTCTTATTTTAAAACTTCTGGATTAATTTTGTTTATTGGTTCATTTTTTCTTATCGTTCTAATTGGCGTATTGGCTATGCTCGTTGGAGTTATTTTTGAAATTATTGCATTCTTTAAAATAAAAGACGAGTTAGAAATTAAAACATTCCAAGAAGAAGATATTGAATTACAGAAGCAATAGGTTGAATCATTATTATAAATTATAAAATGAACTTTTTTGTAATTCTATAATAAAATAAGTTTTTTTTCCCTTATATTTCTCGACTACTCATTGAAAATTTATTTTAAATAATTAATCGCTAATATTTATTGGTATAATTTTAAACTTTTCAGGTTTTCAATAATAATATTTTAATTTTAGCTCCGCACTTTTTTAATTTTAAGATTTGCTCTAAGAACTGCAAAAAGAATTGTCTTTAGTTAGTAGATAACTTTAAATAGAAATAAACCCTTGGATGAAATCTTTTTTTCACCAAGATAGTGTTTTTTTGAATTTAAAGCATCGATTAATAACTCACTTTTTAAATTTCTTCTCTCTATCTCAAGTAAAGCACCTATCATTCTTCTTATTTGGTGTCTTAAAAAGGATTTACCAGCTATTATAAAAAAAAGGAGATTGTTTTTATTTAAAAAACTGATGTCTAATATTTCCCTTATTGTTGAACCTTTTTCTCTTTCCTCTTCAGTTGTAAAACTTGAAAAATCTTTTTTACCTATAAAAAGGGCAATGTTTTCTTTCAATCTATTGTAATCTATTTTATATGGAAACCATAAGGAATATCTACTTAATATTGGATTAGGAGTTTCAAAGGAATTGTTAACTATAAAAAAATAGATCTTTCCTTTTGAATCAAATCTTGATGAAAAATTCAAATCGACATCATCAATTTCTTTAACCCTTAAATCATCTGGTAATTTATTATTTAAAATTTTCTTTATATTTTGAGTAGGTATTTTTGTATCAACTTTAAAATTTACAACTTGTCCTAAAGCATGAACACCTCTATCAGTTCTACTTGCAAAAGTTAAATCAATATCATTGTTGAAAATTTTTTTTAAATATAAATTTAAAACTCCTTCAACTGTTCTTAAATTTTCATTTTTTTGAGAGCCATAAAAATTTGTACCATCATACATTAATATTAATTTGAGATTTTTTATCATTTAATAAAAAGAAAGAGTGAACCAAAAATTATAATGAAAATAAGAAATATTGTATCAATATTTTTCCATGTTAACCTTTTCATATATGTTCTTTTTTTTCCTGGCTGAAAACATCTTACTTCCATTGCTATAGCCAATTCTTCTGCTCTTCTAAATGAAGAAACAAATAGTGGCACAAGTATAGGAATCAAACTTTTTGCTCTTTTTATTAAATTTCCTTCATCAAACGATGCACCTCTACTTACTTGTGCGACAATTATTCTATCTGCCTCTTCTACAAGAACAGGAATGAATCTCAACGCAATTGTTATCATCATTATAATTTCTGTTGATGGAAATTTTAATTTTTCTAAGGGTAGAGATAAAAATTCAAGACCTTTTGTTAATTCAAGAGGTGATGTTGTAAATGTTAAAAGTGAAGAAATCATTATTAAAATTATAAGCCTTGAACCTATAAAAATTCCTTTATTTAAACCTTCTTTTGTTAATTTAAGAAAAAATATTTTAAAGATGGTTTCACCTGGAGTAAAAAAGAAATGGAAAAAAAAGGGTTATTATTAGTAATATTAATATTGGTTTTAATCCTTTTAAAATAGATTTAATTGGTATTTTAGAGATAATTATGAAAGATAAAACAAGTAAAAATATTGGAATGAATGAAAAAAGTGATTTGTAAAAAAATATTATGATCATTAAAAAAAGAAAAGACAATATTTTATTTCTCGGATCAAGTGAATAGAGTAAACCATTCCCTGGAAAATATTGCCCAATTACTAAAGAATCTTTCCCGATCATTTCAGGTTCCTTATTATCTCTTTTTTTGCTATTTCGACATCTCTAAAAGGTTCTTCAATGTTAAAACCCTCTTTTTTTAGTTCTTCACCAAGTATAAATATTTCTGGAATAGAAAGATCAAATTTTTCTATACTATCTTTATCTTTAAAAATAGATACTGTATCTCCTCCAAAAACAACTTTACCTTTATTTAAAATATATACTCTATCAACTAAAGACAATACATCTTCCATAGAGTGTGAAACTAAAATAATGGTCACTTTTTTATCATTTTTCAATCTTTTTATGAGTTTTAAAATTTCTTCTCGACCTAATGGATCTAATCCACTCGTAGGTTCATCAAGGACAAGAATTTTAGGTCTCATTGATAAAATAGAAGCAATTGCAACTCTTCTTTTCTCTCCGCCAGATAGGGAAAATGGTGATCTGGTTAAATAACTTTCATTTAAACCAACTTCAATTAATGATGTTAAAACTCTTTCATCAATCTCTTCTTTGGTTAATCCAAGATTTTTAGGACCAAAAGAGACATCTTCATAAACTGTCTCTGCAAAAAGTTCATCCTCGGGAAATTGAAAAACTATTCCAACTATTTTCCTTAAATTTTTTAAAAATTTTTTATCATTATTAATCTTTTCTCCAAATATTTTTACTTCCCCACTATCTGGCATCAATATTCCATTTAGATGCTGAATTAATGTAGATTTTCCACTCCCTGTATGACCTAAAACACCGATGGCTTCTCCTTCAAAAACTAACAAATTAACAGAAACAAGTGCTTCTTTCTCATAAGGCAAGCCTTTTGAATATGTATATTTTAAATCTTTAACTTCAACTGCAATATTTCTTTCTTGATTTCTTCTAATTTCCATAATTTTATATCAATATTAATATTTTCTTTTTTAATTAAATATGACAGATATGTAAAAACGGGTGGAGATAAACCTACAGATCTAATTTTTTCCACCTCTTTAAAAACCTCTTCTGGTTTCCCTTCTAAAAAAATTTCTCCTTCATTTAAAACAAGGACTCTATCTCCAAGAACAGCTTCTTCCATCCTATGTGTTATTAAGATAATTGTTATGCCCTCATTATTCAACCTTTTGATAAGTTCGATAACATCTTTTCTACCTTTTGGATCGAGAAGGGAAGTTGGCTCATCAAGTACAAGATATTGTGGTTCCATAACCAATATTCCTGCAATAGCAAGTTTTTGTCTTTGCCCTCCAGATAAAAAATTCGGAGGGAATTTTCTGTATTCAGCCAAATTAACTTCATTTATTACCTCATCAATTTTGTTTTCTATTTCTTCCTCACTATAATTTAAATTCTCAAGACCAAAAGCTATATCTTCCTCAACTATCTGTGAAACGATCTGATTATCTGGATTCTGGAATACCATTCCAATTTTTTTCCTTATATCAATATAATCAATATCTATTTTTGGTTTTTTATCATCTATAATAATCTCGCCTTCTGTTGGTTCAAGTATAAAAGAAATTAATCTACCAAGAGTAGATTTTCCTGAACCGTTTCTACCAATAATAACTAAAAATTCGCCTTTATTAATAATTAAGTTGATGTTTTTGATAACATCAACTTTTTCAGGCAAATAATAAGAGAAGGAAACATTTTTTAATTCAATCACTCTTTAACAAGCTCTAATATCACTAATTTTGCTCCGTCTCCTCTCCTTTCTCCCAAGTTAACTATTCTTGTATATCCTCCATCTCTCCCTTCAAATTTATTCTTTATCTCTTCAAGGTGTTTTCCAGCCTCTTTAGATAATAAATAAGAGTAAATTATTTTCTTTGAATGTAAATCATCCTTTTTTGCAAGTGTGATTATTTTATCAGCCAATTTTCTTGTTTCTTTCGCTCTCTGTTCTGTGGTTACTATTTTCTCTTTTAATATTAGAGAAGTAACAAGATTCCTTAACATCATCTGCCTATGAGAAGGATATCTATTTAGTTTTCTATAACCCATCTTATGTCTCATTATTACTCTCCTTTCTTAAAGATAAATTCCATTTTTTAAGTTTGCTTTCAATCTTTTTAACAACTTTTTGTGAGAGATTGAATCTTTCTGACATCAAATCATTTATAGATAAATTAACTAAATCTCTTAAAGTTTTTATTCCTCCAAGTTTTAGAATATTTAGATCTTCCATAGAGATAGATAGTTCAGAAGCCAATTCTTCAATATTTCTTTCTAAAAAAGTCTCCTCTTCCTTTTCTTCACTATATGATTTTAATATTTCTTCAATTTCTTTTATATATTTATCTCCAATACCTTTAATTTCTTTTAAACCACCAGAAAGTAGTTCTTTTTTTAATACATTTACATTATTAATTCCTTCATTTAAAAGTATCTTTTTTATTCTGCTTGATAAAGGTAAAAGCTCAATTCCTACCTCTTTCTTTTCTTCTTCAACCTTCAACTCTCCAATAATATCCATATAATAACTAACTATTCTAACCCCATCTCTTAAAATTTCTCTTGGTGACAGTGATCCATTGGTATAAATTTCTAATGTTAATTTTTCTCTTTTTGGGAAAGGAGCTACATCAGATGATGAAACTTCAAAATTGACTTTTTTAACTGGTGAGAAATTGGTATCAATAAAAATTGTATTTATTGGAAATCCTGGTTCTTTGTTTTCTGATTCAATTAGATAACCAAATCCTCTTTTTATATGAGCAACCATTTCAACTTCTCCTTTTTTATCAGTTATTGAAAAAAGATGTAAGTCTGGATTAACTATTTCTAAGTTTGGATTTGGATCAAAATCTCCTGCTTTTACATCCTTTTCGCCTTTAACGAAAAGATGAATTTTATCTCTATCTAACTTTCCTCTTATAACAATCTGTTTAATATTATAGATAATTTCAGGAATGTCTTCATAAACATTGTTAATAGTTGAAAATTCGTGAGAAACGCCTTTTATTTCAATTGCATAAATACCATAACCCATTATAGACGAAAGAAGTATTCTTCTTAGAAGGTTCCCAATTGTAATACCATAACCTTTATAAATGGGATCAAGAATAATTTTTAAGTAGTTATTAGATTCTCCAACTAATTTAATTTTTGGTTTTCCAGCAAGATATTCCATATTATCTCCTATTTTGAATAAAACTCTACAATTAACTCTTCTTTTATAGGAGTATCAATCTGATCTCTTGTTGGATTTGTATTTACTGTTATTGAAAAATTTTCATAATCTGTAGTGAGCCAACTTGGAATTAAGGGTTGATTTTCAATCGCTTGAAGAACTTGTGGAACATTCTTAGCTCTTTTCTTTAAAGTTATTACATCATTTGGTTTGACTTGGTAAGATGGAATATTAACGGTTTTATTATTAACCATTATATGTCCATGATTCACAAGTTGTCTTGCTGAAGATCTTGAAACTGCAAGTCCAGCTCTAAAAATTACATTATCAAGTCGTCTTTCAAGAATTTCTAAAAGTTTGTCACCTGTTGGTATTTTTCTTTGAGCATTAGCTTTTTCAAAATATAATTTAAATTGTTTTTCCATTATTCCATAAATCTTTCTTAATTTTTGTTTCTCCCATAAATGTAAAGCATAATCAGATGCTTTTCCTCTTCTTCTCATTCCTTGCATACCAGGTGGGGAAAATTTTTTCTCAAGGGCACACTTTGAAGAATAACATCTCTCACCTTTTAAATAAAGTTTAATACCAAGTCTTCTACAAACTCTACATTTTGGTTTAGTCTGTTTCGCCATTTATTACCTCCTTAAACTCTTCTTCTTTTTGGTGGTCTACATCCATTATGAGGTATAGGAGTTGTATCTTTTATTGATTTCACAATAATTCCACCAGTCTGAATAGATCTAACAGCAGTTTCTCTACCTGGACCTGGTCCTTTTACATATACATCTGCAAATTTAGCGCCCATAGCAGTCGCTTTTTTTGCAACATCTTCACTTGCAATTTGTGCTGCAAAAGGAGTGCCTTTTTTAGTTCCTTTAAAGCCATGTGTACCAGAAGAACCCCATGAAATAACATTACCTTGTTTATCTGTTATTGTTATCAATGTATTATTAAAAGTAGAGTTAATATAAACATTCACACTTTCGTCTACCCTTTTTTTCTTTTTACTCTTTGCCATTAAATCCTCCTTTATTTAGTTCCGATAGTTTTTCTTGGACCTTTTCTTGTTCTTGCATTAGTCCTTGTTCTCTGACCTCTAACAGGCATACCTCTTTTATGCCTATATCCTCTATAGCAATTTATGTCTACAAGTCTCTTAATATTTGAAGAAACTTCTTTTCTTAAATCTCCCTCAACTTTATAATTTTTGGGAATATAATCATTTAAGGTTTGTATCTCCTCAGGAGATAAATCCTTAACTTTTTTATCTTCCTTAATTTTTAAATTTTTTATTATATCCTTTGCACTTTTCAAACCAATACCATAGATATATGTTAGTGCTATATCTAATCTTTTGTTTTTTGGCAAATCAACTCCTACAACTCTTGCCACTCTCTACCTCCTAACCTTGTCTTTGTTTATGTTTAGGGTTAGAGCAAATTATCATTACTCTTCCCCTTCTTTTAATAATTTTACATTTAGGACAAATTTTTTTTACTGAAGATCTAACTTTCATCATTCCTCCTTTAAGAGATTCTATAAACTATTCTTCCCTGGGAAGGGTCATATTTACTTATCTGTACTCTAACTTTATCCCCAGGAATTACTCTTATTGAGTTTAATCTCATTTTTCCACTTACAAATGCTTTAATAACTTTACCATTTGGTAATTTTACTTTAAAATGCATATCTGGGAGAGCTTCAACAACAATGCCTTCAATTTCTATATACTCTTTATCTTTCATTTTTCTCATCTGGTAAAGTTAGAATTAATGGACCGTTCTCAGTTATTGCAACTGTATGTTCAAAATGAACTGAAATTTCTCTATCCTTTGTTTTCACAGTCCAACCATCATTTGTAACATAAACTTCTCCTTTTCCCATACATATCATTGGTTCAATAGCAATAACCATTCCATCTTTCAAAATTGGACCATTATCTTTTGATCCAAAATTCGGAACTTCTGGTTCTTCATGTAACTTCCTACCTATTCCATGTCCTATGAAATCTTTTACAACTGAATATCCATTTTTCAAGGTATTTGTTTCAATTGCATTTGATATATTTCCAATTCTATTACCAATAATTGCTTCAGAAATTCCTTGAAATAGAATTTTTTCTCCTATTTCAAGTAATTTTCTTTTTTTATCATCAACATCTCCAACTGGAACTGTATAAGCCATATCACTATAATAACCTTTATAAATAATTCCTATATCAATTGAAACAACATCACCTTCTTTGAACACCTTCTCTTTAATAGGAAAACCGTGAATAACTTCATCATTAATAGAAACACATACAGAATAAGGATATCCTCTATAACCTTTAAAGGCTGGTTTTACATTATAACTTTCCATTAATTTTTCTGCAAGAATATCTATATATGAAGATTCAACTCCCTCTTTCACCTCTTTTAAAAGGTCGTGTAGGATATTATAAAGGATTGTTCCACCCTCTCTCATAATTTCAATTTCTCTTTTGCTTTTCAATATAATCATCTATAACTCTCTTTATATCACTAAAAACTTCAAATATTTCCCTTTCTCCGTCTATTTCATAAAGGAAATTCTTGTTTCTATAATATTCAATAACTGGTTCAGTATTCCTTTTAAATTCCTCCATTCTTTTCTTTACAATTTCAACTTTATCATCACCTCTTTGTATAAGTTTTTCTCCATCAAAATCACATATCTCATCTTCTTTAGGTTTATCAAAATAGAGGTTATATATTCTTCCACATTCTGGACATATTCTTCTTCCTGTTAATCTTTTAAAAATATTCTCTTTAGAAACAACAATTAAAAAAACGATATCTAATCTTTTGTTTATATTATTTATAAAATTTTCAAAGTTCTCAGCCTGATTAATTGTTCTTGGATAACCATCAATAACAAAACTATCCAAATTTTTAATTTTATCAAAAACAATCTCATTTACAAGCTCATCATTAACAAGCTTTCCATCATTAAGTATCGATTTGACTTTCAATCCTAATTCTGTGTTATTTTTAATATTTTCCCTAAAAATATCACCTGTTGAAATATATGGAATATTATAATTCTCCATTATTAATTTTCCTTGAGTACCTTTACCAGTACCAATATTTCCAAGCATAATTATAATCACTTCAACAAACCTTCATAATGACGCATCTTTACATAGGCATCTATCTGTTGAACAGTTTCAAGTGCAACTCCAATTATGATCAAAATAGAAGTTCCGCCAAAATAAAAAGCACTGATTTTTGTAGCTCCAAAGAAAAAGTTAGGTACAATTGCAATTAAACCAAGAAGAATAGAAGATGGGAAAGTAACTCTATTAATAATTTTTGCTATATAATTTTTTGTTGCTTCTCCTGGTCTTACTCCTGGTATAAAACCACCCCATTTTTTCAAATTTTCAGAAAGTTCATCTGGATTAAATGATATTTCAGTATAAAAATATACAAAGAAAACTACAAGTAAAAAGAAAATTAAATTATACCACAATGAATTTGAGGTTGTTAATGCTTTACCTACATTATCTATCCAAGTTCCAGGAAAAAATTGTCCTATTGTAGCTGGAAAAGTTAAAAAAGCTGATGCGAATATTATTGGTAATATACCAGATTGAATAAGTCTGATAGGAATAAAGGTTGATTGACCACCATACATTTTTCTTCCAACTATTCTTTTCGCATATTGAACAGGTACTCTTCTTTCAGATTGATACAAATATAAAATAGCAAGTAATATTAAAAGTAATCCCACAACAGTAATTATAATTTGTGTTAAAGTGACTCCACCAGTTTTTCCATATAATCTAACAATCTCACTTATACCTACAGGTATTCTACTTATAACACCAGCAAATATTATAAGTGACACTCCATTACCAATACCCTTCTCTGTAATTATTTCACCAAGCCAATATAAAACATATGTTCCCGCTATAAGAGTAAAAATAATTGTTGCTTGAGATAAAATACCTTTTGCTGTTACATATCCCTGATTAGTAAAAGTTATAAGAAGAGCACCCGCTTCTATAAGAGCAAGGAAAAAAGTTAGATATTTTGTCCATACAGCAATTTTTCTTCTTCCCTCTTCCCCACCCTCTTTCATCAACTCTTCAAGTTTCGGGAAAATTGAACCAGCGAGTTGTATTATGATTGATGCGTTAATGTATGGGAAAACACCAAGTGCAAAAATTGAAAAGTTTGAAAGTCCACCACCAGCAAAAATATCTATTAAACTTAGAAGTCCTCCTTGAGCTATAGCTTCTTTTAATAAATCTCTATTAACACCAGGAACTGGGATAAATGTACCCAATCTAAACAAGGCAAAAAGAAAAAGTGTAAAAACTATTCTTGTTCTTAATTCTTTTATTTTTAGTGCATTTTTTATAAGATTCCACATATGATCACCTCAATAAAGTTACTTTTCCATTAACTTTCTCAATTTTTTCTTTAGCTTTTTTACTAAACCCATTAACTTCAAAGGTAAGTGGAAAATCTATTTCACCTTCTCCAAGTATTTTAATGAAATTTACTCTTTTTTTAATCAAACCCTTTTCTTTAAGAGATTCAAGATTCACTACTTCCCCTTCTTTATAATATTTAACAATGTCATTTAAATTAAAAGTAGCAATTTCTTTAAAATTTTTATGTGATTTATTTTTTAGACCTTTAAGGTGTGGCAATCTTTTATATATTGGAGTTTGTCCACCTTCAAACCAATCTTCTTTTCCTCTGCCACTTCTTGATTTCTGTCCTTTGTTACCATAACCACAATTTTTTCCTGAACCTGAACCAGGTCCTCTTCCTACTCTTACTCTCTTCTTATTAGGATATGGATTAACTAAATTATTAAGTTTGTACATTCTATTCCTCCTTCGATTTATTTTTTCCAAGAATTTCAGATTTTTCCTTATATGTTGTCAAGTTTTTAAGTGCTTCAATTGTAGCAAAGGAAACATTTACTTGATTTGAAGAACCAAAAGCCTTGGAAAGAACATCTCTTATTCCAGCTTTTTGCAATATGGCTCTTACAGGTCCTCCAGCAATAATTCCAGTACCAGGAACAGCTGGTTTTAAAAAAACTTTTGCTGCTCCCCATTTACCCCAGGTCTCATGAGGTATTGTTGTGCCTTTAATAGGTATCATAATCCAATCTTTTCTTGCTCGACTTGAAGCTTTTTTTATTGCATCTGGTATTTCACTTGCTTTCCCAAGACCGATGCCAACCTTTCCATTTCCATTACCTACAACAACAAGCGCGCGAAATTTTAGTCTCTTTCCACCTTTTGTTACTTTTGCCACTCTTCTTACCTGTACTAATTGTTCTTCCATTGTTATTTCAAGTTCTTCGTTATCTATCATCTCTTCCTCCTAAAATTCTATACCCATTTTTCTCATCTCTTCACACAGTAGTTTTAAATTTCCATGATAGAGATATCCACCTCTATCGAAAACTATCTTTTTTATCCCTTTGTCTAATAGAAGCTCAGCAAATTTTTGACCAAGTATTGAGTGTATCTCCTTTTGTGATTTACCTTCTATTAAATTTTTAATATCCTTTGATAATGTTGATAAAGATAAAAGTGTTTCGCCCTTAGTATCATCAATGGCTTGAATGTAAATATGCTTTAAACTTCTATAATAAGAAACTCTTGGTTTTTCAGTATTACCTTTAATTTTTTCTCTTATTCTTGAATGTCTAATTTTCCTTTTTTCTTTTCTTTTTATATCCTTAATCATCAACAATCCTCCTTAGACTACTGAGTACCTTTTGTTAAAGCTTTGCCAGCTTTTCTTCTAATAACTTCATCCTCATATCTTACCCCTTTTGCCTTATAAGGATCTGGATCTCTTAATCTTCTTATATATGCTGCAGTTTTACCAACAAGTTCTTTATCATAACCTTTAACGGTAATTCTAATATCTTTCTCAACAACAAACTCAATTCCAGGAGGGGGTTCGATTTCTGTAGGATGTGTATATCCTAAATATATTACTAATTTCTTACCCTGCAAATTTGCCTTATAGCCTACACCATGTAATAGCAAGACCTTCTCAAAACCTTTTGTTAATCCAGTAATCATATTATTGATTAAAGCTCTATAAGTTCCATGTAAAGCTTTTGTCTCTTTTAAATCATTTTTTCTTTCAACAACTATCTGAGAATCTACAACTTTCACTGTTATTGAATCAGGTATTTCCTTTTTAAATTCGATTTTTTTTCCTTTAATAATTATGAAGTTTTCCTTTAATTCAACGGATATATCCTTCGGAATTTCTATAGGTTTTCTACCTATCTTTGACATTTTTACCTCCTACCAAATCAAGAGAAGAACTTCTCCACCCTGATTTAATTTTTTAGCACTTCTATCTGAGATAACTCCTTTTGATGTCGAGATTATAGCCATTCCTATTCCATTAAGAACTTTTGGAATCTCATCTTTACCAACATAAACTCTTCTTCCTGGTTTAGATACTCTTTCTATCCCTAAAATTGCTCTTTCTTTGTTTTTTCCAAATTTCAGATATATTTTTATTGTTTTTTTCTCGTTTTTATCAATAATTTCAAAATCTTTTATATAACCTTCTTCTTTAAGAATTTGAGTTATAGATTTTTTCATATTTGAGAAAGGAACTTCAATATCTTCTTTATATACTAAATTAGCATTTTTAATTCTTGCTATTAAATCAGCAATTGGATCGGTTAACAAAACAACCACCTCCTACCAGCTTGCCTTTTTCATACCAGGTATATAACCCGAATGAAAATATTTTCTCAAACACATTCTACATAAACCGAAATCATTGTAGACAGCTCTTACTCTTCCACAAGATTTACATCTTGTCACTTTTCTTGTTTTATATTTTGGTCTTTTTTTTGCTTTTTCTATCATAGCTTTTCTTGCCATAAAAACCTCCTTTACGACAAACTACCTTTTTTAACAACTTTTTTCTCGAAAGGAAATCCAAGTAACTCAAGAAGAGATTCTGCCTCTTCATCTGTTTTTGCTGTTGTTATAATTGAGACATCAAAACCTCTAATCTTATCAACTTTATCATATTCTATTTCAGGGAAAATCAGTTGCTCTTCAATACCAAAGGTGTAATTACCTCTACCATCAAAACTTTTTCTCGACAAACCTTTAAAATCTCTGATTCTTGGAAGAGCAACATTTATAAGTTTTTCAAAGAATTCATCCATTCTTTTGCCTCTCAATGTTACTTTCGCACCAATAACCATTCCTTTTCTGACTTTAAAAGAAGCAATTGACTTTTTTGCTTTAATAAATAGTGGTTTTTGCCCAGTAATTAATTTTAATTCCTCGCCTGTTTTTTCAACTGCTTTTGGATCTGAAGTTGCATCTCCAATTCCTCTATTAATTACTATTTTTTCAATTTTTGGAACTTCCATTATATTCTTATAATTAAATTTATCCATTAATTTTGGTGCTATCTCTATCCATTTAGACTTTAAGTAACTCATATTTCCTCCTAAATCTTGTCAATAATCTCACCGCATTTTTTACATACTCTTACCTTTTCACCACTTTCAAGGTAGAGTATGCCTATTCTTGTCGGATTTTTACAATGACTACACACAAGTTGAGCTTTCCAGTAATATATAGGTTCCTCTATTTCCTCTTTACCACCTTCTGGATGAGACTGAGATGGTCTAATATATTTTTTTACCACATTAACACCTTCAACTATGATTTTTTTTTCTTTTGGGAAAACTTTTAAAACTTTACCAGTCTTTCCTTTATCTTTTCCTGTCATTATTTTAACTGTGTCATCTTTTTTAATTCTTATTTTCATTTCATACCACCTCAGCAGCAAGCGAAATTATTCTTAAATATCCTTTTTCTCTTAATTCTCTACAAACAGGTCCAAAAATTCTTGTTCCTTTGGGGTTTCCTTCCTCATCAATTATTACAACTGCATTATCGTCAAATCTTAAATAAGAACCATCTGGTCTTCTTATTTTATTTTTCGTTCTTACAATAACACCTTTGCCAACTGAACCTTTTGGAATTGCGCTTTTAGGTATTGCATCTTTTACAGTGAAAATAATTATATCTCCAACTCTACCATATTTTTTATTTGAACTTCCAAGTATTCTAACACAAAGAACTTCTTTTGCACCAGTATTATCAGCAACTTTTAATCTACTGTAAGGTCTGATCATTTTCCTCCTCCAATTTTTTATCCTCAATTTTCTTAACAATTCTTTTAACTCTCCACCTTTTTAATTTTGAAAGTGGCCTTATTTCCTCAATTTCAACAACATCACCTACAGATAAAGGAAATTCTGAATGTGCATAGAATTTGGTACTTCTTTTAATTTGTTTTTTATAAAGAGAATGAGTTACAATTTTTTCTATTTTTACTACTGCAGTTTTTTGCATTTTATTTGAAACCACAGTTCCTGTTAATACTTTTTTCATTATACTGTCTCCTTTTCTTTAAGAATGGTTAAGATTCTTGCTATTTCTCTTCTTACAATTTTAATTCTTGATGGATTTTTTAATTGATGTGTTGTTTGTTGAAATTTTAAATTAAAAAGTTCTCTTCTTAATTCATCAAGTTTATTGTCCAATTCATTGGTTGTTAACTCTCTTAAATCTTTTGTTTTCATACTAAACCTCTCTTTTAACTATTTTCGTTTTAATAGGAAGTTTATCTTGAGCAAGTTGTAAGGCCCTAATTGCCTCTTTCTCAGGAATACCTTCAAGTTCAAAAAGAATTCTTCCTGGTTTAACAATGGCTGTCCAAAATTCTGGATCACCTTTTCCACCACCCATTCTTGTCTCAGCTGGTTTCTTGGTCACAGGTCTATCTGGGAATATTCTTATCCACATTTTTCCACTTTTATGTGAAACTTGTGTTAATGGCAATCTAGCTGCTTCAATTTGGCGAGAAGTTATCCAACCGGGCTCAATAGCTTTTAAACCAAAATCTCCAAAGGACAACTTGTTTCCTCTTGTGGCTATTCCTTTTGTTCTTATTCTATGTTGTTTTCTCCATTTAACTCTTTCTGGCATTAACATAATTACGCCTCCACATCTTCAATATTAAATCTTCTTATAGGCAGTTCACCTCTATAAATCCATACTCTAACTCCGATAATTCCAAATTTAGTAAGAGCTGGTATATATGAATAATCTATATCAGCTGTTAAGGTTTGAAGTGGGACTCTACCTTCTTTAAACCATTCTGTTCTTGCTATTTCTGCACCATCAAGTCTTCCAGAACATTGTACCTTTATTCCTTTTGCTCCACCTTTTATTGCTCTTGCAATAGTTTGTTTCATCGCTCTTTTATAAGACGCTCTTTTTTCTATTCTATCTGCTACAAATTCTGCTTGAAGTTTTGCTGAGATTTCTGGTTTTTTTACTTCAACAACTTTAATGTCAAGTTTTTTATTTCCAACAATATCCTGTAATTCATTTCTTAATGTTTCAATGTTTGCTCCACCTTTTCCTATTAAAACACCTGGTCTTGCGCTGAAAATTAAAACTCTTATTTGTTCTCCTTTTCTAAATATTTCAACAGAAGATATTGCTACATCCCTTCCAAGACTATCTATTTTATTTCTTATCTGTAAATCTTCAAAAAGTATATTAGGAATCTCTTTTTTTGGAGCATACCAAAAAGCTTTCCAATCTTTTGTTACACCAAGCCTAAATCCAAATGGATTTGTTTTCTGTCCCATTATTCCTCCTCCTTCTTCTCTTCAACATAGACAGTTATATGAGATAATGGTCTTCTAATTATATCTGCTTTTCCCATACCTTTTGCTTGGACTCTTTTCAATACTGGTCCTTGATCAACAAAAATCTTTTTAATATATAGATTCTCTTCATTCATCTGATAATTATTTTTGGCATTTGCAATTGCTGATTTTATAGTTTTTGAAATAGGTACTGCTGTTCTTAAAGGTACAAATTTTAAAGTACTTAAAGCTTTTTTTGCATTCATTCCGCGAACCATATTTGCTACCTTTCTTGCTTTTTTTGGAGATATTCTTACAAATCTACTTACTGCTTTAACTTCCATTTTCTCCTCCTAATTTTATTTCAATGATGTGGATCTTTCAGTAGGTCTATTATGAGATCTAAAGGTTCTTGTAAAAGCAAATTCACCCAATTTATGATTGATCATTGCTTTTGTTATATAAACTGGTATATGAGTTTTGCCATTATGCACAGCAATTGTATGTCCTATCATTTCTTCAGTAATTGTTGAATCCCTTGACCAGACCTTTATTATCTTTTTTGTACCTTTCTCATTCATTTCTCTAATTTTATTAAGTAATTTAGGGTCTACAAATTTTTCTTTACTCATTTATCCCCTCCTTTTAACAATATAAATATTGCTTGGCTTTTTCTTTTTTCTTGTTTTTTTACCAAGTGTAGGCTTACCCCATGGAGACAATGGTGATGGATGTCCAATTGGTGCTTTCCCTTCACCTCCACCATGTGGATGATCAACAGGATTCATAGCAGCACCTCTAACATGAGGTTTTCTTCCAAGATTTCTTGTTCTTCCTGCTTTACCTAACTGTAAATTTATATGATCCAAGTTTCCAACCTGTCCTATAGTTGCTCTGCATTTTACATTTATTAATCTTATCTCTCCAGAAGGCATTTTTATCTGTGCATATTTATCATCTTTACTTAAAATTTGAGCCTGAGAACCAGCAGAACGAGCAATTTGTCCACCTTTTCCTGGTTTTAATTCGATATTGTAAATAATAGTTCCTATTGGAATATTTTTTATATGAGTAGTGTTACCTGGCTTCAATGGTACATCTTCTCCAGATAAAATAGTATCTCCAACATTAAGCCCAATTGGAGCAATGATATATCTTTTTTCTCCATCAATATATTTAATCAATGCTATTCTTGCCGATCTATTAGGATCATATTCGACTGATGAAACTTTACCAGGAATTCCATCTTTATCTCTCTTAAAATCTATAACTCTTAATAATCTTTTTGCCCCACCACCTCTGAATCTTAAAGTTATTTTTCCCTGATTATTTCTTCCACCTTTCTTTTTTAAACCGACAACAAGACTTTTTTTCAGGTTCATTTTTGGTTATTTCATTTTTTTCAAGATAGGTTAAATTTCTCTTTCCTGGGCTTGTAGGTTTAACTTTTTTTATTCCCATTTTATACTCCTTTCAATATATCGATTGTATAACCTTCTTTTAATTTAACTACAGCTTTTTTTCTTTCTGGTGTTTTAGAAAATTGATATCTTGTTCTTCTCTTTTTCGAGTATTTTTTAACAATATTCACATTCTCAACTTTAACATTAAACATATCTTCAACAGCCCTTTTTATAATTTCTTTATTAGCACTTTTATAAACAAGAAAAACATATTTTCTCTCATTTATAAGTTTCTGACTTTTTTCAGTAACAATTGGTTTTATCAAAGCTTTCTCAATCATTTCCCCATACCTCTTTTATCTTTAAATATGCCTCTTTTGTCATCAACAAATAATCATGTTTTAAAATTTCATAACTGTTAATGAATTGATAAAATAAAGGAGTAACTTTAACTATGTTTCTAAAACTTTTTTTAACTTCTCCATTTTCATCACTATAAACAACAAGAGTTGGTGAATTTATATTTAATTTTCTTAAAAATTCTAAAGCATTTTTTGTACTTGGTTTTTCAAAAACAATATCCTTAACTATTATAAGTTTCTCATCTATCAATTTTTGACTAATGGATGATTTTATTGAAAGTTTTTTTACATTATCAGGAATTGAAGTTTTAAAATTTCTTGGTTCAGGTCCAAAAACAATACCTCCACCTTTCCATATTGGAGAACGAATTGAACCTTGTCTTGCTCTTCCAGTTCCTTTTTGACGCCATGGTTTTCTTCCTCCACCACTAACCTCTCCTCTTCTTTTTGTTGAAGCTGTTCCTCTTCTTAAAGAGTTTCTAACATATCTTATATGATCAAAAATAGAATTATAATGAGGAGGAATATTAAATTCTTCTGGAAATTCCTCACTTTCAACTATTTTTCCTTCTTTATCATAAACAGGTATTGACATTATTCACCTCTTATTATTAAAATTCCACCATTTGGTCCAGGAACAGCACCTTTTAGGCCTATTAAGTTATTATCTTTATCTATGAAAACAACTTCAAGATTTCTAACTGTTACATTGTCAAAACCCATATGTCCTGGCATCTTTTTCCCTTTAAAAACTTTTTGTGGGGTCAACCTATTACCAATTGCACCAACTCTTCTGTGTGAAGTTGAACCATGAGAATCAAAACCGCCTGCCATACCCCATCTTCTCATAACTCCTTGAAAACCTTTGCCCTTCGATAAACCTGTAACTTTTACTTTTTCTCCATTTTTGAATATATCAACATCAATAATTTCTCCTTCATCTTTTTCAAAATCTCTGATCTCTTTTAAATATCTAAAATATTCATTACTCTTCTTCATATGATCTTTTAAAGGTTTATTAACCTTCTTTTCTTTTATTTCCTCGAATCCAATTTGGACTGCATTATACCCGTCTTTCTCTGAAGTTTTTTTCTGAACAACTTTACAAGGACCTGCTTTAAGTAGTGTTATTGGCAAAATTTTACCATCCTCACTAAACAATTGAGTCATTCCTATTTTTTTAGCTATAATACCTTTCATATCTTGCTCCTTATAACTTAATTTCAATATCAACTCCAGCAGGTAGGTCCAAATCCATTAATGCCTTTGTGGATTCTGGTGTTGGATTTAAAATATCTATTAATCTTTTATGAATTATTAACTCAAGCTGTTCTCTTGAATCTTTATCAATATTTGGTGCTCTTAGAAAAGTATATAGTGTTCTTTCAGAAGGTAAAGGAATTGGACCAGATACTTCAACATCTAACTTTTTTAATGTATTTACAATCATAATTGCTGATTTATCAAGAATTCTTGAATCAAAAGATTTCAATTTAATTCTTACTTTACTTTTTATATCTTTCATATTTCACCTACTCAATGAGTTTTGATACAACACCTGCTCCAACAGTTCTTCCACCCTCTCTTATTGCGAATCTTTGACCTTCTTCAAGGGCTACAGGGTAGATTAGTTCAACTGTTATTATTACATTATCACCAGGCATTGCCATCTCTACTCCATCTGGGAGTTTTATCTCACCTGTTACATCTGTTGTTCTTATATAGAATTGAGGTCTATAACCAGTAAAGAAT
>Ga0179956_1074612_pt1 | contig 21895 bp, 18 predicted proteins | sample AD_JPNTR3_sludge_FD_135991 | JGI IMG/M metagenome (GOLD analysis project Ga0179956, IMG submission 135991) | Metatranscriptome of active sludge microbial communities of municipal wastewater-treating anaerobic digesters from Japan -... | ecosystem: Engineered > Bioreactor > Anaerobic > Digestate... | reverse complement strand
TTTTTATTCACTAATTAAAAGCGAGGTATTTTTTATGATTATTGTTCCTGTTAAAGAAGGCGACAGCATCGACCGAGCGTTGAAGAAATTCAAGCGGAAGTTCGAAAAAACCGGTGTGATGCGTGAATTACGCGAACGCCAAAAATATACGAAACCTTCCATTAGACGACGCGAAGAGAAAACTCGAGCCATCTTTATTCAAAAACTCAGGGATCAAGAGTTGATTTAAGATTCTTGAAATTACAGGAAGAAAACTATCCGGACAGAAATTTTTTCTATCCGGATTTGTTGTAATTTTATCCCAAGCTAAATTTTGGATGATAGAAAGTTTTATCACATATCTGGAAAGAGAAAAACGGTATTCAAAATACACATGTACCTCTTATTCGATTGATTTACAACAATTCGAATCTTATTGTCAATTGCAATATGGCCACTCGGATATCGATACTGTAAGTTCTGATGTGATCAGAAGTTATGTGGTTTGGTTGATAGAAAAGGATTATTCTCATCGAAGCATTCACCGGAAGATTATTTCGTTGCGTCAGTATTACAGGTATTTGATTAGATTGGGATATATTCATGCTAATCCGGCTCGAGATGTTCCTGTACCAAAGATTCCAGAACGAATTCCCATGTTTGTAAGTGAAGAAAACATGAAAAATGTGGGTAATGTTGCGTCTAAGAGGAAGAATGATTATGAAACCATACGGGATAAATTAATCATAGAAATGCTATATGCCACAGGAATGCGTGTTTCGGAATTGATTCATCTAAGGATTTGCGATATAAATCTTGAGGGGATGAACATCAAAGTGATGGGAAAGCGAAGCAAAGAAAGATTGATTCCTATTGGAGAAAAATTAGCAGATCATTTACGACAATATCTCGAGGTGCTTCGACGTTTTGGTTTTGTAGCTTCTCCTGAATCGTGGTTATTTTCGACCCGAAAAGGCCAGAAGATTTATCCTTTGCTTGTTTATCGAGTAGTAAATGAATTCTTGAGTAAAGTAACTACATTGGAAAAGAGGAGTCCACATATTCTGAGGCATAGTTTTGCCACACAGTTATTGAATGCCGGAGCCGACCTGAATGCCATCAAGGAATTGCTGGGTCATTCTAGTTTGGCGTCCACCCAAATTTATACACATTCTGACTTTGAGACGTTAAAAAAAATATATCAACAATCACACCCTAAAGCTTAAAAGAAAGGAGTAAATCATGAATGTAAACATCAACTCAGTACATTTCAAGGCCGACAAGAAGCTGGAATCATTTATCACGGAGAAGGTTGGAAAATTGAATCAATACTTCGATGGGATCATTGGAAGTGAGGTCGTATTGAAGTTGGAAAATACCGACACACCTGAGAATAAAGTTACGGAAATCAGGTTGCAGATACCTGGGAATGATCTATATGCACGGAAGCAATGTGCCACATTTGAGGAAGCAACAGGAGAAGCCGTTGATGCTTTGAAAGTCCAGTTGAAAAAATATAAGGCCAAACTCAAGGGGAACTAAAAATTTTGTTCAAAAAGTTTGGTTCGTATCGTAATAAGATTTACTTTTGCAGTCCCTTTTTTGGGACTGTTTTTTTATAGCCCGTGATGGGGGGTTTAAAAATTTTTTAATGATAGAATAAAGCTGAGGGGAGATTCCAGAGCGGTCAAATGGGGCAGACTGTAAATCTGTTGGCAGTGCCTTCGGAGGTTCGAATCCTCCTCTCCCCACCGAATGAAGAAACAGGCGGAAGTAGCTCATCTGGCAGAGCGAAAGCCTTCCAAGCTTTAGGTAGCGGGTTCGAATCCCGTCTTCCGCTCTTAGAAAAGCCGATGTAGCTCAGCGGTAGAGCACTTCCTTGGTAAGGAAGGGGTCACGAGTCCAATTCTCGTCATCGGCTCCAACAATGACACGTTCATCTTTGATAACTTTTTTCAACTAATAAATTTTTTCTATGGCAAAAGAAAAATTCGATCGTTCCAAACCTCATGTGAATATTGGAACAATTGGTCATATCGACCATGGTAAAACCACCCTAACCGCTGCTATCACTATGGTGCTTTCCAGAGCGGGTCTTTCCGAATTCCGTTCATTCGATTCAATCGACAATGCACCAGAAGAAAAAGCACGTGGTATAACCATTAATACCTCCCACATCGAATACCAAACGGCTAACAGGCATTATGCCCATGTGGATTGCCCCGGCCATGCCGACTATATTAAGAATATGATTACCGGAGCAGCCCAGATGGATGGTGCTATCTTAGTAGTAGCTGCTACCGACGGACCTATGCCCCAAACACGTGAACATATCCTATTGGCCCGCCAGGTGGGTGTTCCCCGCTTGGTAGTTTTCATAAATAAAGTGGACCTGGTAGACGATCCAGAACTCCTCGATCTTGTGGAAATGGAAACTCGTGACCTCTTGAATTTTTATGGGTTCGATGGAGACAATACCCCTATAATTCGTGGCTCGGCACTTGGTGCGCTCAATGATGAACCCCAATGGGTCGAAGCCGTCAAAGAACTGATGCAAAAAGTCGATGAGTGGATTCCTTTGCCTCAACGTGCTATCGATAAGCCTTTCCTTATGCCTGTTGAAGACGTTTTCTCTATTACAGGCCGTGGAACAGTTGCAACGGGTAGAATCGAGACGGGAATCATAAGAACTGGAGACCCAGTGGAGATAATCGGACTGGGTGCCGAAAAATTAAAATCGGTCGTAACCGGCGTAGAAATGTTCCGTAAAATTCTCGACGAAGGTAAAGCTGGCGATAATGCCGGACTTTTGCTTCGTGGAATCGATAAGGATGAAATTCGTCGTGGCATGGTTGTTGCTGCTCCTGGGAGCATCAAACCTCATAAACATTTCAAGGCGCAGGTGTATATTCTTAAAAAGGAAGAAGGTGGTCGTCATACCCCCTTCCATAATAAATACCGACCCCAATTCTATTTCCGCACTACCGATGTGACGGGAGAAATTACTCTTCCCGAAGGCGTCGAAATGGTTATGCCGGGCGATAACCTCGAAATCGAAGTAAAGTTGATATATGAAATAGCCATGAACCCTAACCTTCGTTTTGCTATACGTGAAGGAGGCAGAACAGTGGGAGCGGGTCAGGTTACTGAAATATTAGACTGATTCTTTTGTTTTATTTCTTCATCCAATCCAAGTCCTTGCTTTTCATAAGCGAGGCCTGTGGGAAAGCAAGAAAATGACGAACGGGTGTAGCTCAATTGGTAGAGTGGTGGTCTCCAAAACCATAGGCTGGGAGTTCGAGTCTCTCCACCCGTGCAAACTTGCATAAAATTATGGCTAAGTCAAAGAAAATCGTTCGTTATGTAAAGGAAAGCTACGACGAATTGGTGCACAAAGTTACGTGGCCTTCCTGGAGTGAACTTCAAAATAGCGCTGTGGTGGTATCTATTGCTTCCCTGATTATTGCCCTAGTGGTTTTTCTGATAGATATTGCCTTCGAAAACATCTTAAAGTTTTTCTATGGTTTGTTCATGTGAACAAGATGTTAGCGAATGCGCAGAAAAATACCGAATCTATTCCTAAAATAAAGGAGGGCGTATGAGCGAAGAAAAAAAATGGTACGTAATACGAGCCATTAGTGGTGGCGAAAGAAAGGTGAAGCAATACCTCGAAAACGAAATCAAGAGGCTTCATCTTGAGGATTACATTTCTCAAGTGCTCATACCCACTGAGAAGGTTTATCAAATTCGTAATGGGAAGAAAGTTTGTAAAGAAAGAAACTATTTCCCGGGTTATATACTCATCGAAGCCGTATTAACTGGAGAAATTCCGGGTATTATCCTGAATATCCCTGGTGTATTGGGTTTTCTTGGGTCTAAAGATAAACCTCAACCTTTACGTAAATCAGAAGTCAATCGTTTATTAGGTAAAGTTGATGAACTTGCCGAAGCAGGCGAAGAAGTCAATATCCCCTTTATAGTGGGTGAAACCGTAACGGTGATAGATGGTCCATTCAATAGTTTCAGTGGAGTAATCGAAGAAATCAACGAAGAAAAGAAGAAGCTAAAGGTAATGGTGAAAATCTTTGGCCGTAAAACTCCACTGGAATTGAGTTTTATGCAGGTTGCAAAGGAATAGATTATACCTCATTGGCATGCTGAATTAGCAAGCTTTTAACATTTACTAAATTATTCATTACAATGGCAAAAGAAGTAACCGGAATCATCAAATTGCAAATCAAAGGAGGAGCTGCAAATCCTGCACCACCCATTGGCCCAGCCTTAGGATCAAAGGGTTTGAATATCATGGAATTTTGCAAGCAGTTTAATGCCCGTACTCAGGATGTAGCTGGGAAAATTGTACCAGTCATCATTACTGTTTATAAGGATAAATCCTTCGATTTTGTAGTCAAGACGCCACCGGTAGTGGTACAGTTATTCGAAGCAGTTAAAGTTCAGAAAGGTTCGGCAGAACCCAATCGCAATAAAATTGGCAGCGTAACCTGGGATCAGGTACATGAAATTGCTGCAATAAAAATGCCCGACCTAAATTGCTTTACGATTGAATCGGCAATGAAAATGGTTGCCGGTACCGCACGCAGCGTTGGAATTACTATCACAGGAAATCCTCCTTTTGCTGATTAATATTCTGACATTAATTAAATAAAGCACTTGACATCAAACCATCAAGTTTTAAAAAATGGCACAACTTACACGAAAACGCAAAGAAGCTTTAGCACAATATAACAGGAACAAGGCTTATACACTGACCGAAGCCTGTGAACTCGTCAAAAAGATTACTTATACCAAATTCGATGCATCGGTTGACATGGATGTACGCTTAGGTGTCGATCCTCGTAAACCCAATCAGATGGTTCGTGGTATGGTTACTCTTCCACATGGAACAGGGAAAACCATACGTGTATTGGTGCTATGTACACCTGATAAGGAAGAAGAAGCTAAAGCAGCTGGCGCTGATTACTACGGACTGGACGAATACATCAATAAAATAAAAAACGGCTGGACCGATATTGATGTCGTTATTACTACACCCAATGTAATGCCTAAAGTAGGCGCTTTGGGGAAGATTCTTGGCCCTCGCGGCCTTATGCCCAATCCAAAGTCGGGTACTGTTACTATGGATATAGCTACGGCAGTTAAAGAAGTAAAAGCGGGTAAAATCGAATTCAAAGTGGATAAATATGGAATCATCCACGCTCCAATTGCCAAAGTTTCGTTCGATGCAAACAAGATCTATGAAAATGCAAAAGAACTGCTTCAGGCAATCATCCGATTGAAACCAGCTGCCGCAAAGGGCACCTACATCAAGAGTATTTATTTGTCGAGCACAATGAGCCCGGGCATCCAAGTCGATCCCCGTTCGATTACTGCCTGATGAATAAAATCTATTTCAAAATGCCAAAAAAAATGCATAATGAGAAAAGAAGATAAAAGTCGACTCATAGACGTATTGACTGAACAGATCAAGGAGAGTAATTATTTCTATATTACCGATGCCTCTGATCTTAATTGTGAGATCACAAATCAGTTAAGGCGGTTATGTTTCAAACAGAATATCCAGATGAAAATGGTGAAAAACAGCTTGTTGAAGAAAGCCATGGAACGTAGTGGACGTGATTTTAGCCCTCTTTACGAAGTGCTAAATGGACATACTGCGGTTTTGTTTTCCGAAACAGGCAGTGCACCCGCTCGGCTCATTCAGGAATTCCGGCAGAAAACCAAAAACCCTAAACCGCTTTTTAAGGGAGCATATATAGAAGAATCATTCTATATTGGTGAAGAACAGCTCGATGCGCTGGCAAACCTGAAGACGAAGAATGAATTGATAGGTGATATCATCGCTTTGTTGCAGTCGCCTGCATTAAATGTGATTTCTGCTTTGCAGTCGGGTGGAGGCAAATTGGCGGGAATCGTTAAAACCCTCTCAGAAAGGTGATATTTGGAATTTTAACCCTATGTAACCAAATTTTCAAATTGTAAAACAAATTTTAAAAACACTTAATACTCAATTAAAAATGGCAGATCTGAAAGCTTTTGCAGAACAATTAGTTAACCTAACTGTTAAGGAAGTCAATGAACTTGCAAAAATTCTTAAAGAAGAATATGGAATAGAACCTGCTGCCGCTGTGGCAGTTGCTGCTGCTCCTGGGGCTTCGACCGGTGCTGCACAAGAAACCGTTGAAGAAAAAAACTTCTTTCGATGTAATTTTGAAAGATGCTGGAAAAGAAAAATTAAAAGTGGTTAAATTAGTGAAGGAACTTACCAGCTTAGGCCTTAAAGAAGCTAAGGACCTGGTTGATGCTGCTCCAAAACCTATTAAGGAAGGCATCTCGAAAGACGAAGCCGAAGGACTTAAGAAGTCTCTCGAAGAAGTTGGCGCAATTGTTGAAATCAATTAGATACTATTCTTTGTTCCTCCTCTGAAAACTGCCGTCCTTGGCACACAAGGACGGTGGTTTATCTCTTTTTTCATGTTACTGTATTGTTCTTTAATTCATTTTCCGTTCGAACTAAAAAACCTAATACCTTGGCGCATAAAAACATAGACAGGATTAACTTCGGAACCACGAAGCTCACCATCCAATACCCTGATTTTCTTGATGTTCAGTTGCAGTCGTTCAAGGATTTTTTCCAACTGGAAACAATTCCTGAAAACCGCGTCAATGAAGGGCTTTATAAGGTTTTTTCCGAAAATTTCCCTATTTCTGATGCCCGCAACAACTTTGTATTGGAATTTCTTGATTATTTTATCGATCCTCCCAGATATTCTATCGATGAATGTTTGGAAAGAGGCTTAACTTACAGTGTTCCCCTCAAGGCGAAACTGAAATTGTATTGTACCGATCCCGAACACGAGGACTTCGAAACTATTATTCAGGATGTGTATCTGGGAATGATTCCATACATGACTCCTAAGGGAACTTTTATCATCAATGGAGCTGAAAGAGTAGTTGTTTCGCAATTGCATAGATCGCCAGGAGTATTTTTCGGCCAAAACTATCACGCCAATGGAAGTATTCTGTATTCGGCACGTATCATCCCTTTCAAGGGTTCATGGATGGAATTTACCACCGATATCAATAACGTGCTCTATGCCTATATCGATAGAAAGAAAAAATTACCCGTTACTACTCTCCTCAGAGCCATTGGATATGAATCCGATAGAGATATTTTAGCTATTTTCGACCTATTTCAGGAAGTAAAGGTTACAAAAACTACGGCAAAGAAACTGATAGGGCAGAAACTTGCTGCACGTGTGGTTAGAACATGGATCGAAGACTTTGCCGATGAAGACACCGGAGAAGTTTCTTCTTACGAACGTACGGAAGTCATAATTGAAAGAGAAACCATACTCGAGCAGGCACATATTGATAAGATACTGGAATTCGATGTCAAAACAGTACTTATCCATAAGGAAAGTCCCGACCAAATGGACTACAGCATCATCTTCAATACTTTGCAAAAAGACCCTGCCAATTCGGCAAAAGAAGCAGTCGAGTTTATCTATCGTCAGTTGCGTAGCGCCGATCCACCTGATGAAGAAACAGCCAGAGGAATCATCGAAAAACTGTTTTTCTCCGACAAACGCTATGATTTGGGTGATGTGGGAAGATATCGCATCAACAAAAAACTCGGTCTGGATATTCCTGACGAGGTTAAAGTGCTCACCCGAGAAGATATTATTGCCATTATCAAATACCTTGTTGCAATGGTAAACAACAGGGCTGAGATCGATGATATTGACCATTTGAGTAATCGCCGTGTGCGTACTGTAGGTGAACAATTATATGGACAATTCGGCGTTGGGCTGGCACGTATGGCACGTACCATACGCGAAAGGATGAATGTCCGTGATAATGAGGTTTTTACACCTACTGATCTCATTAATGCCAAAACACTTTCCTCCGTAATAAATTCTTTCTTTGGAACCAATCAGTTGTCGCAGTTCATGGACCAAACCAATCCCCTTTCGGAGCTTACACACAAAAGAAGGATTTCCGCTTTGGGACCGGGAGGTTTGACTCGCGACCGGGCAGGTTTTGAAGTTAGAGACGTGCATTATACCCACTATGGACGCTTGTGCACTATCGAAACTCCTGAGGGACCCAATATCGGACTCATTTCTTCTCTATGTGTTTATGCCAAGATCAATAACCTCGGTTTCATCGAGACTCCATATTACAAAGTTGAAAATGGTAAGGTTTTAATGAAAGAACCTCCCATTTATTTAAGTGCCGAAGAAGAGGAAAAAAAGGTTATTGCCCAGGCCAGTACGCCTATAGACGAAGAAGGGAACCTGATTCCCGACAAGATAAAAGTTAGATATCTCGCTGACTATCCTATCGTAAGCCCACAGGAAGTCGACTTGATCGACTGCGCCCCTAACCAGATTGCATCCATTGCTGCTTCGCTCATTCCTTTCCTTGAACATGACGACGCCAACCGCGCCTTGATGGGGTCGAACATGATGCGACAGGCTGTTCCTCTGCTTAACCCTGAGGTACCTATCATAGGAACAGGCATCGAAGAATTTGTAGCCCGCGACTCGCGTGTTTTGATAAACGCCGAAGGTAATGGAGTAGTGGAATATGTCGACGCCACCCGCGTCGTCATCCGTTATGAACGAAATGATATGGAAAGGCTCATCAGTTTTGATGAAGATGTAAAAACCTACTATCTTATTAAATTTCAGCGTACCAATCAAAATACTACCATCAACCTTAGGCCTATTGTTAGAAAAGGCGACAAAGTGGTGAAAGGACAAGTTTTGTGCGAGGGTTATGCTACTTCGAATGGAGAGCTGGCCCTGGGCCGAAACCTCATGGTAGCATTTATGCCATGGAAAGGCTATAATTTCGAAGATGCCATTGTGATTTCCGAAAAAGTAATCAAGGAAGATATCTTTACTTCGATCCACATCGAAGAATATACTCTGGAAGTTAGAGATACCAAACGTGGACAGGAAGAGCTAACCAACGACATTCCCAATGTAAGCAGCGAGGCTACAAAAGACCTCGATGAGAATGGACTCGTAAGAATAGGCGCCGAAGTAAACGAAGGCGACATTCTGATCGGAAAAATTACTCCCAAAGGAGAAAGTGATCCTACTCCCGAAGAAAAGCTTCTTAGAGCAATATTTGGCGATAAAGCGGGCGATGTGAAAGACGCTTCCCTCAAGGCACCTCCTTCAATGCATGGTGTGGTAATCGATAAAAAACTATTCAGCCGTGCGGTAAAAGATAAAAAAGCCAAAAGTAAGGAAAAAGAACTGTTAAAAGAACTCGAAGAAGATTTTAAAAAGAAATCGCAAGAACTGAAAACCAAATTGATCGAGAAATTACTCATCTTAGTGAATGGAAAGGTTTCGCAAGGTGTTTACAGTAATTTCAAACAAGAAATCATACCCAAGAAGGCCCGGTTTAACGAGAAGATTCTCCGCGAAATCGATTATACTACTGTAAATCCCAATCGCTGGACCCTCGATAAAGAAAAGAACGAACTCATCAAAGGCCTTATCAATAATTACAATATTCATTACCGAGAAATTCTTGGTGTTTATAACCGGAAAAAGTTTGTAGCCACAGTTGGTGACGAGCTTCCCAATGGCATTGTGCAGATGGCAAAGGTTTATGTTGCAAAGAAGCGCAAATTGACTGTAGGCGATAAAATGGCCGGCCGTCATGGGAATAAAGGTATAGTAGCCAAGATTGTGAGAGAAGAAGATATGCCATTCTTACCCGATGGCACACCCGTAGATATTGTTCTGAATCCATTGGGCGTTCCTTCACGAATGAACCTTGGCCAGATTTATGAAACCATCCTGGGTTGGGCTGGGAAAGAACTTGGCTTACGCTTTTCAACTCCCATTTTCGATGGTGCTTCATTAGACCAGATCAATGAATATATGGGGAAGGCCAGATTACCCGAAAACGGAAGCCTGTATCTATACGATGGTGGTACAGGCGAACGTTTCGACCAACCGGCCACGGTGGGTTATATTTATATGCTCAAGCTTCATCATCTTGTTGACGATAAGATGCATGCTCGTTCCATAGGCCCTTATTCTCTCATTACACAACAACCTCTTGGTGGGAAGGCCCAATTTGGAGGACAACGGTTTGGAGAAATGGAGGTTTGGGCACTCGAAGCCTTTGGTGCAGCCAATGTTCTGCAAGAGATTCTTACTGTTAAATCAGACGATGTAGCAGGGCGAGCCAAGGCTTACGAAGCTATCGTCAAGGGTGAAAATATGCCCGTTCCCAATGTACCCGAGTCATTCAATGTTCTGGTTCATGAACTTCGAGGTTTAGGCCTGAATATAGCCTTTGAATAATGCCATTTGGCGTAAGACTCAGGCGTTTGTATAAAATTTTTATTTTGCTGAAAATCAAATTCAAATATGGCGTTTAGAAAAGATCCTACTGCTCCAATCAGCAATTTCAATCAAATCATGATCAGTTTGGCTTCTCCCGAATCCATACTCGAACGATCATACGGTGAAGTTCTAAAACCAGAGACCATTAATTATCGCACTTATAAGCCCGAGAGAGATGGCTTGTTTTGTGAACGAATCTTTGGTCCGGTAAAAGATTGGGAATGTCATTGTGGAAAATACAAAAGAATCCGTTACAAGGGTATAGTATGCGACCGTTGCGGTGTTGAAGTAACCGAGAAAAAAGTTCGACGCGAACGCATGGGGCATATTCAGCTTGTTGTCCCTGTGGCTCATATCTGGTATTTCAGGTCTCTTCCCAATAAAATTGGCGCTCTGTTGGGTTTACCCACCAAGAAGCTGGAATCCATCATTTATTACGAGAATTATGTAGTAATCAATCCTGGGATAATGTCGAGCGAGGGCATATCTTACATGGATTTTTTATCTGAAGAGGACTATTTCAAGATCATCGAAAACCTTCCCCCTGAAAATCAGAATCTCGATGATAGCCATCCCGATAAATTCATTGCAAAAATGGGAGGCGAAGCCTTATATGACCTTCTTTCACGTATTGATCTCGATAAGGAATCATTCGATTTAAGATACAAGGCAAGCATTGAAACCTCTCAACAACGTAAACAGGACATTTTAAAACGTTTACAAGTTTTTGAGGCATTTCGTGAAGCCAACCGCCGAACCGAAAATCGTCCGGAATGGATGATGGTAAAGGTAGTTCCAGTAATACCTCCCGAATTGAGGCCTTTGGTTCCATTGGATGGTGGCCGTTTTGCCACTTCCGACCTCAATGATTTGTATCGCAGGGTGATAATTCGTAACAATAGACTGAAACGACTCATCGAGATAAAAGCACCCGACGTTATCTTGCGTAACGAAAAACGCATGCTTCAGGAAGCCGTTGATTCTCTTTTCGATAATTCACGCAAGGCCAGCTCCGTGAGAACCGAATCCAATCGTGCTCTCAAGTCACTGAGCGACAGTTTGAAAGGCAAACAAGGACGTTTCCGTCAGAATCTGCTTGGAAAACGCGTCGATTATTCAGGCCGTTCCGTCATCGTTGTTGGCCCCGAACTCAAGCTCAATGAATGCGGGCTTCCAAAGGAAATGGCCAGTGAACTTTTCAAACCTTTTATTATTCGCAAACTACTCGAACGCGGAATTGTAAAAACCGTAAAATCGGCCAAGAAAATCGTCGATCGCAAAGATCCTGTGGTCTGGGATATCCTCGAAAATGTTTTGAAAGGTCATCCTGTATTGTTAAACCGTGCTCCTACCTTGCACCGCCTTGGAATTCAGGCCTTCCAGCCTAAACTCATCGAAGGCAAAGCCATTCAGCTTCATCCACTTGTTTGTACGGCTTTCAATGCCGACTTCGATGGCGACCAAATGGCCGTTCATGTTCCTTTGGGCAATGCCGCTATTTTAGAAGCACAAATTTTGATGCTGGCATCCCACAACATCCTGAACCCCGCCAATGGAGCTCCAATTACCGTTCCTTCGCAGGATATGGTTTTAGGATTATATTATATCACTAAACCCCGTAAATCTGAACCCGGACATCCCGTAAAAGGTGAAGGTATGGTATTTTATTCACCCGAAGAAGTAGTGATTGCTTATAATGAACAAAAGGTTGATCTGCATGCAATTATAAAGGTCAGAATTACCGATTTTACCACTGATCCTCCTCAAAAGGAACTCATCGAAACAACCGTTGGAAGAGTTTTATTCAATCAGGTTATTCCTAAAGAGATCGGTTTTATTAATCAAATGCTGACCAAGAAGAACCTGAGAGATATCATTGGCGAAGTATTGAAACGTACGGGTACTGCGGTAACTGCTAAATTTCTCGATGATATCAAGGAAATGGGTTTCATGACGGCCTTCAAGGCCGGGCTTTCGTTCAATATGGGTGATGTTATCATACCCGATAATAAAGACGAATTGATAGCCGAAGCCAATGCCGAAGTCGAAGAAGTAATAGGCAACTATACGATGGGCTTTATTACCAATAATGAGCGCTATAATCAGATCATCGACATTTGGACGCATACCAATTCGAAACTTACGCTTACATTGATGGATAAGCTCACCAAAGATAAGCAAGGATTCAATTCCTTGTTCATGATGCTGGATTCAGGTGCTCGTGGTTCGAAGGAACAGATCAGGCAGTTGGCTGGCATGCGTGGTTTGATGGCAAAACCTCAGAAATCGAGTGGTAGCGGTGGTGAAATCATCGAAAATCCCATTCTATCGAACTTCAAAGAAGGCTTGTCGGTTCTGGAATATTTCATTTCTACACATGGTGCCAGAAAAGGATTGGCCGATACTGCCCTGAAAACTGCTGACGCTGGTTATTTGACTAGGCGCCTGGTTGATGTTGCCCATGATGTGATTATCAATGAAGAAGATTGTGGGACCTTAAGAGGTTTAACCGTAACGGCACTCAAGAAAGACGAAGAAATTGTCGAGAGCCTTTACGACCGTATCTTAGGTCGCGTAGCCCTTCATGATATTTATCATCCATATACCAACGAATTGATTGCTACTGCGGGTCAGGAATTAACCGAAGAAATCTGCGAGATTATCGAAAAATCGCCTATTGAATCTGTCGATATACGGTCGGTTCTTACTTGTGAATCGAAATCCGGCGTTTGCGCCTTATGTTATGGACGAAATCTGGCCAAAGGAAAAATGGTTCAGAAAGGTGAAACCGTTGGAGTAATCGCTGCCCAATCTATAGGTGAACCTGGAACTCAGCTTACCCTTAGAACCTTCCACGTTGGGGGAGTTGCTGGGAATATTGCCTTGACCTCACGCATTGAGGCAAAATATGATGGTCGCCTCCAGATAGATGAATTGCGCTCGGTTGAATATACTTCCGAAAGCGGCCGTACTTACCATGTCGTTCTTGGTCGTTCGGCCGAAATGCATATCGTTGACCCCAACACCGAGATTATCCTTACTTCGGCACATATTCCCTATGGAGCCAACCTGTATTTCAAGAGCAGCTCCATGGTGAGGAAAGGAGACCTGATCTGCGATTGGGATCCCTATAATGCCTTGATAATTTCTGATGTTCCCGGTGTAGTTGCTTATCATAATTTGATAGAAGGAGTTACATACAGGACTGAATCGGTCGAACAAACCGGCCATCCTTATAAGGTAGTGGTCGAAAGCCGTCAAAAGACCAAAAACCCAGCCATACGTATTTTGAATGCCGATGGAGAGGAAATAAAAATTTTCGATATTCCTGTCGGAGCTCATCTTTCGGTTGAAGATGGACAGAAAATCAAAGCTGGAGATATTTTAGTAAAAATACCTCGTGCTGTGGGTAAATCAGGTGATATTACCGGAGGTTTACCGCGTGTTACCGAATTATTCGAAGCTCGCAATCCGTCCGATCCTGCCCGTGTTTCTGAAATTGACGGTATAGTTACCTTTGGCAAAAAAATTGAAACGTGGCAACCGTGAACTCATCGTAACGAGCCGTGTGGGCGAAGAAAAGACTTATTTGATTCCTACCACCAAACAGATTCTAATTCAGGAACACGATTATGTAAAGGCCGGCCAACCCCTTTCAGAAGGGGCAATCTCGCCAAGCGATATTCTTGCTATTAAAGGTCCAATGGCTGTTCAGGAATATATCGTCAACGAAATTCAAGAAGTTTATCGCTTACAGGGCGTAAAAATTAACGATAAGCATTTTGAAGTAATTGTTCGGCAGATGATGCGTAAAGTTGAGATCGAAGACCCGGGCGATTCGAAATTCCTTGAGGGTGAACTGGTCAATAAACCTGATTTTCAGGAAGAGAACGACTGGTTATTTGGCAAGAAGGTGGTAATCGATCCGGGAGATTCGCCAAATCTTTCGGCGGGTCAAATCATTAGTACACGCAAACTGCGAGATGAAAATTCAATGCTCAAACGAAAGGATAAGAAACTGGTTGAAGCTCGTGATGCCCGCCCAGCCACTGCACGCCAGATTCTTCAGGGAATAACACGTGCTTCTCTTCAAACTAAGAGCTGGATATCGGCGGCTTCGTTCCAGGAAACCACTAAAGTACTTACTCAGGCTGCTATAAATGCTAAGATCGATACTCTTCAAGGCCTAAAGGAGAATGTTATCGTCGGACATCTTATTCCCGCTGGTACTGGCCTGCGTGAATATGAAAATATTATCGTAAGCAGTATAGAAGAATATGAGGCTCTTAAAGCTTCAAAGGATGAATAACAAATAATAAATAAATATATGCGATAATCCATGGAACCAAAAAAGAACCCACCCAATCAAATTCAGGTTGATTTACCCGAAGACGTTGCCAGCGGCATCTATTCGAATCTCGCCATAATCACTCATTCGGATTCAGAGTTTTTGATTGATTTTCTTAGCGCTTTGCCAGGTTTACCCAAAGCAAAAGTAAAATCACGCGTAATTATGACTCCTTTGAATGCAAAGCGCTTGCTACGTGCTTTAAAGGACAATATTTCGAAGTTTGAACAGACCCATGGTGAGATAATGGAAAGCAGTGCACACGAAGGTTTCCCAATAAATATGGGGCCAACAGGAATTGCATAAACTCCTATTGCTTGAATTTATAATGCGGCGGGCAGTTTAAAAAAAACTGCCCGCCGCATCTGTTCCCTACTCCCTATAATTCCAGAACTCCTGATTCGGTTTCAACCGGGTTGTAGCGGTTGTGACGATTGCGTCACAGCATTGCTTACTCTGAATAATCTCTCCTACCACCCTCTTGAGATTTACTCACACCATGTGCAACCGCTCATTCTTTTTCAAATTTCTTTTCCTGAAGTTAAAATTTAAAAGATTCTCAGCCTGTTAGCGAGAAATAAACTGCATGTAGAGCTAAGGATATGAAAGGATTGCTCTTGGCGTTTCTATGATAGCACTTTGCAAAATATTGATAGACAATTATAAGGTAAGGAGTTCTGAAATTGGAGGAAAATGTTCGATCGAAAACATATTCATCAGAGCGATCTATTGCAATATTTCTGTCATAATGCACATCACATACATTCGTATACGTTTTCGAAGAATTTCACTAAAAATCCCATTACTTAACAGTTCTTACATTTTTAATCACTATTAACCGACAAAATTCTAAAAAGTTCCTAAACATTTTTTATATACCACTTATTCAGTTAGTTATACATTAGCTTTCCCTTCTTTTAAAAACCTACCCCTTATCAAAATAAAGACAGTTGTACGCTTGTCGGACTCTTATTCCGGCTTGAAATACGTTTAGCATATGCCCGCCTGCCCTCGGTTACAACCCACATCAAGTCCAAATGGCTGATTAGGTTTATCCGCACTGATGCAGCGATGGTAGAGAACGCTTTCTTGCTTTTAGATAAAACACTTATCACCATTCTTCTTTTGAAAACGCTTTTTCAAACAAAACTTCCTGTAACTGTATCTTGGCATTGTCTTTCAAACGACATACAAAATTTACTCCTTCTTCAGTCCAAGTAGCAAATTGAAGGTAGTAATTGTAGGCCTTGTCGAAAACCAACATGTTGTCATTAGAAGGATGCAAATGCGCCAAAAACTTCTTGTCGTGCATTTTTGCTTCACTAATCCTCACAAAAACAGGTGTCTCATTATGGATATCGGTCAACATGTGTACTTTCAAACCTCCTTTTTTCTTTCCTTCTCCTTTTAGATGACGACCTACTCCTTTCATTATATCAGAAAAAATGTTATGGTCGTGGAATCAAATGCGTAAAACTCGTCAAAACTGACCTTTTCTTTTCGGCTGACCGATAAAAGAGGACGAAAATAACTTATTAGCTCGAAATAATATAATCTGAAAATTTCTTCACTGCGATCCCGTAAAGCATCTCCTGCCGTACTTTTGGAAGGGGCACAATCCATACCCAAATAATTGAGCTTGCCTGATAATGCTCACATCCCGTCGCATACCTTACCCATTGAATCACAACGAGAGAATATCCCGAAAAGCATCACAATTAATTCATCCCACGAAAAAAAAGTCTTGTAGTAGCGATCTCTGCCATATTCTTTAACTAACAAATCGAACCGTTCGCGCGTCAGCATTTTTATTAACTGTTTGAAGATCGGCTGACCGACTAAATTTTTTGTTATATCTTTGCCCATGGTTGTTAATTTAGGTTTACTACACAAATTTACAACTGGGGATGAAACTTCGGTTTTGTCCCTCCTTCATTTTATTCAATTTTTTTGTCGGTCAGTAGTGAAAATAAATCTACATTTCAGTCGAAACCATAAAAGTTAAACCAGAGTATACAGGTCTCACAACCTTTCTTCGACGGCATTCCAATGGATGATTTTCCAGAAATCGGCAACATAATCGGCACGGCGATTCTGTTTGTCGAGATAATAGGCGTGTTCCCATACATCACACGTCAAAAGAGGAGTTTTACCCCATCGCAGCGGATTTCCTGCATTGCTTTCCTGAATAATCTCCAGATGTCCATGCGGGTTTTTCACCAACCAAGCCCAACCCGAACCGAAAAGTGAAACAGCCGCACTAGTGAAATTTTCCTTAAAGGCTTCGAATGAACCAAAATCTCTTTTGATGGCTTCGCCAAGCCTCCCCATGGGTTCGCTTCTACCATTCGGCATCAAACAGTTCCAATAAAACGTATGATTCCATACCTGAGCACCATTGTTAAAAATTCCTCCTTCAGCTCTTAGAATGATATCTTCGAGGTTGGAATTTTCGAAAGGTGTTCCCACAATGAGATTATTGAGGTTATTTACATACGTTTGATGGTGTTTCCCATAGTGAAACTCAATGGTTTGCTGACTGATATATGGCTCCAGGGCATTCTTGGCCCATGGCAGCGGTGGTAATTCATGTTTCATGGCTCATCCTTTTTTTGATGATTAGTTAGATAACTAATTGTAAATTTTACTTCCAAAGATACATAAACTTCTTTAGATGGTTATCAATCATCCGCAATGAAAATATTTTTCGACAAGTTTCAAGATGGCTTCTGAATTATTTTCGATTTCCTGCCTCAAATTTTTATCATTATATAACTTTAATTGTCGGGCAAGACCTTGGATAAAAGAAGGTGAAAATACTCCAAACCGTGTATAGATATCGGATTGTACAAGAAGCTGTTCGGCCGATTCCCAGCACGAAACCGGAAGATGCCTGAGTGTTTCGAGTTTATCCTTATGGGCTTCTTCGAAGATATTGACATCTACATAAGTACGTTCGGCATAATCCAAAGCATCGGGCATTTCAAGGCCATGTCGGGCTGCTACCACCAACCCTGCTAACAGATAATATACATTGGCCGAACCATCGGGGCTTCGGAATTCAACAGTTTGCTTTTGTGAGAAATCATATTCTCCCGAGGGTTCTAAGGGATTTGCATCTATGGTCATATTGGCTTTCCCTAACCATCCCAAAGGCACGCGCACCAGAACTGAGCGGTTTCTATCGCCCCAACAAATATTGGTAGGAGCCTCCTGGTGAGGTACCAACCGAAAATAAGAAGTGGGATTCTGATTGCCAAAAGCCGTGAGTGAAGAAGCCAGATCTAAATACCCTGCAATGGCACGCTTTGCAATATCGCTCAATTGCCCGTTTTCAATCATCATGTTTTCATCGTCCTTCATCAATCGGGTATGAATATGAAATCCACTGCCGGCTTTCCCAACTGTAATCTTCGGTGCAAAAGTCAAATTCACATTATTGCGATATGCTAAATTTCGTAAAACCCATTTGGCGATCACAATTTGATCGGCAGCATCTTCAACAGCCACAGGCATAAATTCGATCTCATTCTGCTCGTAATCAAAATCTCCCAAAGAAAAGTTTCCTACTTCAGAATGGCCATACTTGATAAAACCACCTGTTTGAGCAATGTAAAGCATGGCTTGCCTGCGCAAACCATCTCCTTTGCAAAATGGAGTCGATTCATGATATCCTTTTTGATCATCGGCATGATATAATTCGGAACGTGGACGAATAAGGTAATATTCAAGCTCGCCCATGGCTTCGAAACTTAAGCCTGTCCGCTGTTTGAAAATTTCATGCGATTTACGCAGGATATTTTCAGGAGCATCTTCATAAGGAGTTCCTTCCTTGGCATAATATGAACATAAAATATCCATCGTGGGTATCTCGGTAAATGGATTGACAAAAGCCGTACGATATCTTGGGATAACATACAAATCACTCGAACCCGCTTCTATATCCTTGAACAAACTTGATCCATCCACTCTTTCACCAGCGCTCAACAAAGTATCTAAATGCTGGTAATCATGAATCACAAAATTTAATGTCTTTAGTCTGCCATCACCCCCAACATACCTGAAATTCAACATATTAATATCATTATCCTCTATATATCTAATGATATCAGCCTTCGTGAATTCGCTGTTTGGCTTGTTAAGATATTCTACAAGAGGATTGGGATTTAAGTTCGTATTCTCATTCATGACGATTAAAATATATTAAAATTATTGAATTTTCAGCAAAATTAGGACTTTCTATGATAAGAAACATCTAAATTCTCATTGAGGACTTAATTTTTCAAATTTGCATTCTTATTTCCACTTATGTAATTACATTTGTAAAAATTATACTTTATGCGGATTGGGATATTTGAAGATGAATATTACCGGTATTTTCAACCTTTAGCCCGTTTAAGACCAATATTCGATCTGAGGTGTGGAATATACCTGCTCAGAGAAAAAACCAGCATAAGATTTCCCAATATTCCAACAGATTATTTTGTGCGTGATATCTTAAAATCTCTGATGCAAGAAACTTACGCTTCCATACGCATAAACGAAGTAGTTTCTTCGTCGTATTTATTCATTAATGCTCGCTTATTGGCGGATTCTTCGTTTTATTCATTCCTACATTCAGCAGAAGATGGCCAATATATTCTAATTGATGGTGAGCTTGCAGCAGCCAGGTTGAATGCTACTCATTTGAGCCTGCTGGCCTTCGATGAAGAAGGGCTACTGGTTTTCCCAAGTGATGACCGATTAAAAATTATTTCCTACGACAAGCCGGGTTCTAAAATGGCTCATTATATCTGGGATTTGATTTCTGAAAATGGGAAACAGCTTATCGACGATTTTCAGTTGAGCCCTGGTAGCGGTTATTGTGGTGGTCAATTATTCGAAGGGGTTCACCTGATCAAAGAAGAAAATATATTTATAGGAAAAAATTCGAAAATTTATCCCGGTGTAACTATTTCAGCCGAAAATGGCCAGGTTTTTATTGGTGATGAAGTAACCATTATGCCAAACAGCTACATTCAGGGTCCTTGCTCGCTTGGAGAAAAAACTCTGATTAAGGCGGGTTCAAAAATTTACGGCAATACAAGTATTGGACATAACTGCAAGATAGGTGGAGAAATTGAAGGTAGCATTATCCATTCTTTCAGCAACAAACAGCATGATGGATTTCTTGGACATGCCTATCTTGGGCAGTGGGTGAATCTGGGAGCAAACACCAATAATTCCGATCTAAAAAACAACTATTCGACCATCAAAGCTTATGCTAATGGTGCACTCACTGATACTGGCCTGCTTTTTCTGGGCTTGATTATGGGTGATCATTCCAAAACCGGAATAAATACCATGTTCAATACTGGAACTATGGTGGGTATAATGTGCAATATCTTTGGAGCCGATTTCCCTCCCAAATACATTCCCGATTTTTCCTGGGGAGGTAAAAATGGATTGGAACTTTACAAAATCGAAAATGCATTACAAACTGCACACATTGTAATGAGCAGGCGAAATCAGACCCTTTCGGCCGAAATGGAAAATCTTATCAAATACTATTATAATCAGGCTTTACTGAATTACTCCTGAATAGGTCTGGGAGTTGATTCCATTTCCTTATTCTTCAAATATTTTTCGAGCCAGACATCGGTTTCCCATAAAGTATGAAGGATATTTTCCCTGGCAGAGTATCCATGGCTTTCGTAAGGCAGAATAACCAAACGCGCTTTCCCTCCAAGCCCATTGATAGCCGCAAACAAGCGTTCGCTTTGCAAGGTAAAAGTTCCCGAATTATTGTCGGCCTCTCCATGAATCAAAAGAAGTGGGGATTTAATCCTATCGGCATATACAAAGGGCGACATCTTTAAGTAAACCTCGGGGGCTTCCCAGAATGTTCGTTCTTCCGACTGGAAACCAAATGGAGTAAGGGTTCGGTTGTAGGCTCCACTTCGAGCAATCCCGGCAGCAAATAAATCGGAATGAGCCAGCAGATTGGCTACCATGAATGCTCCATACGAATGCCCTCCAATGGCAACCCTTTCATGATCGACAATTCCTCTTTTGGCAAGATAATCTATAGCTGCACGAGCATCTTCAACCAATTGTTCGATAAAAGTATCATTAGGCTGGGCAGCATTTTCCCCTATAATAGGAAAGCTTGCTTCATCGAGAACAGCATAACCTCTCAATGCCCAGAATACCGGCGACCCATAATGAAAGCGTACGAATTGATGGGGAGAATCTTTCACTTGTCCCGCTCTCTGAGCATCTTTATATTCTCTGGGATAAGCCCACATCAATAATGGCAAAGGCCCTTCCTTGACCGGATCGTAAGTAGCTGGCAAATAAAGCGTACCCAATAGCTCTGTTCCATCATTCCTCTTATAAAAAATCTTTTCCGATTTAATCTTCGATTGAAGTTCACCATAAGGACTGGTAAAAAATGTTAGCTGTCGAAGTTTCTTGCCGGTGCGCATAAAAAGATTGGGAACTTCATATTTGCTCTCTATTGTAGTAATCATGGTTGGTTGTTTAGGATCGACTACCCTGACGATGCTTTCGTAGTTCGATTTTCCTTCGGCCTGCCATAAACGTCGCTTGCTAAAAGTTGAAACATCGAATTCATCTAAAAATGGACGATTGCCTTCGGGGCTATAGCCTTCCCCTTCCAAATAAAGATATTTATTGTTTGCCGAAAACCTCAGTATCCATTCATTGAATTCGTTTCTCTGTGTAAGAAAGTCTCCTGGATCGGCATAGAGATCTTCCGACGACAGATCGAAAACAATCTTTTTATCCGACATTGGAAATGCGGGCGAAATAAAGCTCGTCAAACTTCTACGATTCTTATACCAATATTCCTTCAGGACAGCTAACTGGTCGTTTGCCCAGATGATCCCCGAGAAACGATACAGGGTAGTTGCAATTTTTACCGATGGGGTTTTAAAATCGGCATTCTGCAAAAAAATAGCATCTCTTGCATTGGTTTCTATTCTGGGGTCTCCATTGTCGAGTGCTTCGACCCAGCAAAGCTCGGCGGGCCTGTCATTTCGCCATTGTATTGCCCTTCGCCCTTTTTCACATGCATCAAACATAGGCAAAACATCTTCGACTACTGGACGCAAATAAAAATCATTCAAGAATTCTCCACTACTGCTGTGAATGGAATATTTAATAGAAA
>Ga0179956_1080216_pt1 | contig 37770 bp, 3 predicted proteins | sample AD_JPNTR3_sludge_FD_135991 | JGI IMG/M metagenome (GOLD analysis project Ga0179956, IMG submission 135991) | Metatranscriptome of active sludge microbial communities of municipal wastewater-treating anaerobic digesters from Japan -... | ecosystem: Engineered > Bioreactor > Anaerobic > Digestate... | reverse complement strand
TTCCAGGGGATACAGTTATGGATTACTCGTTATCTGACGAGTATAGACCTCAGCGTACCTGCGAAGAATTTCTTGGTGCAACAGATGGCTCTTTAGGTATTCCTGACTATGGAAGGACTCTGCGCTATTTTCCACTTTATGTAATGTATCATGATACTGGAGGGGAAGGTTATGGATGCGGAGAAACAATTTATAGAAAAAAAATAAAAACTTCAAATAATTTATTTGTCGAGGCAGGAGATATAAGGATAACTGATGTAAATGTGGACAAAGGAGATAATATTGTTCCTTATACAGCTGGTAGTGTAGTTGCTGAAGGAGATCTTGATATAGGTTTAAGCCTTAAACGTTTTACTACGGATAATCCTTCGACTGCTGACTACGATCCTATTAGCCCAGATTATTATAAATTTTATGATGAACTTAATGTAGTTAACATTAATCCCGAAAATCCAGCGAGTATGGTAGATGTGGAGATGGCTTCAAATGGTGAATATGATAAAGGTGAAATTATTTATTATGATGCAGATTTAAGTTTTAGTGTTAGTACAGGCGATACACGACTTACAGATGGTTGTGAGGTTGGTATTGCTTTCGATTGTGGCTCAAAAATTGAATATGGGGCAGAGTACTATTTTAATCAGTCAATTCCTCATATGATTACTTTGGGGCAGAATGGTGATCCAAGATACATTGATATAGAGGTTATCCCGGGAGATCTTGATATAAATGTTGATGTTGATAAACCACTGAAAGTTGAACAAACATCAAATGTTAAGGTTTCATTAGGGAGAGAGCTTGAAAAGGATGAGAAGGTTTATGTTTCTGCCAGAGAGCCGAAAAGTACAACTGTCCCTGGTGTTAAACAGAAACTTTTTGATGAAGCATTAACCGATGGAGGTTTTATTGGTTATACACCGAATATGGTTGATGATACCTACGGCTATTTTGGACATAATATGTATCGATATTCTGGGAGTAATTATGATCTTTGGGGCACTGGTGCAGATGGCTTTAAGTTAGGTAATACTGTATATTCAAGGGTCTGCATTACTGAAGATGGTATGCTTATGCTTTACAATGGCAGTTCCCCAAGTACTACTCCATATCCATATTATCCTTATACTTATTGTTATGACTATACACTTTCAAGAAACTATTTCTATGCTGGTAGGCCTTACCCATATAGTTGTGGTGGATATTATTTACAGTATTCAAGTCAACAGTTGGACACATACTCCTATGGTTATTGGAACTATTATGACCAATCTGGAAGTTCTATAACTTATTTTTATGATAGGTATAAGCCATATAAAGATGTCCTTAGGAACAACACATGGATTATTCCATTAGGTGGGCAGTGGCATTTCCCTGTTTATGATGGTATATACCCATATGTTGATCACCCAAAAGGTCCTGGTTATTATTATCCTCTTCCAGGTTATGGGGTATTTACAGAAAGAAATAATTCTTACTTTAGAGTTTTATGGAGGGTTTGTACTTATCCATTTACTGCCGATGAAAATAGATCTCGCGGAAATAACGGTGTGCCTTATGATCCAGTTTTTTTAGCTCAGTATACTTCAGAATTTGAAGTGATTCTATATAGGTCTGGTTTAATAAAATTTAATTATGGCAAGGTAAATATTCCTACAACTATACCCTCGGTTTATAATAGTGATAATCAGGTTAATCCTTTAACTTCACCACCACCAACAATATTAAGTAATGTTCCTTACTCACCCATTATTGGCATTTCTGATTATTATAGTGGTGTTTATCAGCTTTCTAAGTATAGTTATGGCAGCTCTGAAGCTTTGACTAATAGCAGTTTTCTTAATAATAAGAGTATTATTTGGAAATCTCCACAACCACCTGATGAAGGCTTATATTTACAGAGAGAATTTAGTGATGTTAAAGTTATTGATAGAGATAATCCTGTTGCTGAGTTCCAATATACTCCTTATAGAGGCTCCTGTAATGATGGTAATCATGGGATGGATGGTTTGCGTGCAGGAACAACTCTTTTTAATCAATTTGAAATAAGAGCTTTTTTGGAAAAAGGCGGAGTAAAATATCCAGTGCCTATTGATTCGGATTATTCTGGTAGGTTTGAAGCAAATTATAGAGATCCTTTTTGGTTTAATTCATTATTTAATAAAAAAGAATGGCAAGAGAATTATCGGAAGGAACCATTTTTTATAATCCCTCCTGAGCCTTCGCCGCCTCTACCTCCAACTTTGCGAAATACTTATGATTGTTATTCATGGATTAAGCTTAATATTGCTCCCGAGGAATTAGTCATCAAGCCTTCTAAGGCCTGTCTCGATCTTGTTTCTTCTCGCTCTCCAAATATTTCATATACTATATATGATGCAGATAATCCAGCTGATGTGAACGACCCGGCTAATATAGAAATTAATTTTAATAAATGGTTTGCAGGCTACTCCAACAAGACTGATACCAATGGAAAGTATGATTGGGGAATAGATTTGGACGGAAGTGGCTCTTATGGAAAGCCATTAATTATGAATTTTAATGCTCATGGTGCTGGTATTGAATACCTTTTCACTGCTTTATCTGGCTATGGCCAAAAGTGGCAACGGTATATAGTCCAGGTTAATAGCGATGGTACTTATGAATTTTGGCGTTGGTTTGAAGCTGATCTGCCCGGTCAGGTATTTGGTGCATTGGACCAAAATGATTTTCTTTATACTATAAGATCAAGAAATATAGCAGCTGGTGGACAAAATGATCCAATAAGTGGTAATACCGATCCTCCTACATATAGATACAAGGTTCCCGATTCATGGAGACTTTCTTCTCATACTCTTTTAGAGGATATTGATTGTTCTGCAATGCTTTCTTGTTGCGATATTATTTCTGATGCTTTTGTTCCCTTTGGCGATATTACTAAGGATGATAGATATGGTTTCTTTGGCTCGGCAGGGAAAGAGGGAAACCCTTCCACTGATCCATGTGCAAATATACCTTCTCGTGGGAATTATTCAGCAGCTCCTTCAGCAATTGTAACTTATGGCATTCCAGTTGTTATTATGAGTCCTGAAGATGATTTTCCTGGCGGCATGGGTTTAGGAGTGGCAAATCCTCGAAATGCAGATACACCCCTTACAATAAGGCTTTATTCCACAAATGCCATATATGATTATAATTCCTTTATTAAACATCCTCCATATTTTACATATGATGCTGGTCCCGGTATTGATTATTTAGGATATGCGCAGATAAAGGTCCTTCCTGCTGATCCAGTTCTAAATTTTTCTGAGATGACTATAGCTGATAGGTCTTTACAATTTTCAAAAACTAATTATACAGCTGGAAATGGTGCGTTATCTCCTTTACCCCCACCTGCTCCGCAAATTAAAAGTTTTTATGACCCAGTTCTTCATGATTGGTCTGATATGACAGCTTATCCAGGAGGGCAAACTCATACAGGTAGAACTATAGCTTATGGAGATATACCACCCAATGCAAATGCTATAGTCATAAAAAAAGCCTTTGGGAGGAATGCATATCCTGCGATCTTTAAAGGTAGCTATCATAAGCTTGGCACTGAATTTTTTCCGTTAACAGATTATAGCCTTTTCTTCACTTTAAGGGATGCTGAGAAGAATCATTATACATTTGACCCATTGGTGTATCCTCAATCTTTAATACTTAAACGAATTACCATAAAAGGTCCTTTTATGCTTCCAAAAATGTATAGTGAACCAGATTATAAGATTGATACATCTTACAATTATCAAGGTTTAGAAAATGTTCCAATTCAGTATGATACAAGCGGGGAAATAGTTATTGATTCAACAAATGCATCTTTGTGGGAAATACCTGGAATTAACTTTAACTTAATGATTAACCCTTCGAGAAGTTTATATATTCCAGTTTCTCTCGAGGGAAAGAATAAATTTGTTAGATATAATCATAGTCTTTACTATGGAGGAAGAGGTTCTCAGGATTATTTCTTTGAAATGGAGATACCAAGAGAATATAGGAGTAGCTATAGTAGATGGGATCACTATATTTATAGTGGTGGCTGGTATACAAGTCCTTCTTATGTAGATTACGAAATGAAATGGTATTTTTATTCACCTACTGCAAGATATTCACCTCCAAATTATCCGTATGTACCTAGCGCCTATAACTTATGGGATTGTGGTATATTTGCTATTGAAGAATTAATTCCAACTGGTCCTGGAAAGATTGAAATAACTGTAGAGACAAGTAGAGGCATTAAAAAGATTTATCAGGATTGCTGTAGCAGCGAAATAACAGACGGTATAACCGTTGATGGTATAAAAGTGGAAGCTGATAAAAAAGAAGTATTAGTTGATAATGATAATTCCGTTACATTTAGCTTAAGTGAATTTAACAAAAAAGGTGACAATGACTCTTCTACTTATTGCAATAATGCAGTTTTAGTTGCATGGCAGGACAGAGGTGCAATTGATGCTAATACTGGAGTGATGATGGGAGCGGGTGATGGTTGGATTACAAATCCGCCAAGGTCATCTGACTTCACAAATATTGGAACTCAATATTTACCCTCAGATGATATAAACGGTAATGGTAAAATTTCATTTAATGACTGGGAAACAGAAATTTTGGGTAGCTATGATTTGGCTACAAACACATGGACTTCTGGATTAATAGATGCAAGGACATTCCATAAACAAAATGGTTTATATAAAATGGAATTTACTGAAAATAATGGCAATAGAATTGATACAGTGGGTGTTGATTTTGGTGGACTTAATTTAAGATATAAAGGTTCTGTGACTCCATCAGATGGAATTATCAGTGACGATGAATGTTTACCAATAATTGTTAGTGCTTATAAATATGGAGACGATAACAATGATAGAGGATTTACCCCTTTCTACAATATAAAAGGTGAATATCCTCAATACTCCCATGAGGTCTATTCTGCCGGTAGAACTGAAATTACAATAAATGCTCAAAATGTCTATAATGTGAGTTGTTTGCCAACTCCTTTAACTGCCGGGGTTCAGCCAGAATTGCAGGATCCTACTAATCCATTAACTCTATTTGTTACTGATGAAACAGGTGCAGCAGTTGATCTTTTGGCATATGCTAAGAGTAGTATAATAGATGCTTCAATGAAAGAAAAAATTGATGATGCCACTCTAACAAATGCTATTTGGAATGCATTATTTAAAGATCCTCACCCTGAACCTTTACCACAGTATTATTGGCTTAGAACTGATTTACATAATAACGATGGGACAATTGTAGGAAACGTACCATTATATTCTAATGATAAAGGGAGGTTTGAGCCTATACAATTTGACATTTCAGGAAGCTCTCTTGGTAAGTATGTGTTTAAGGGCTTTACGGCGAATGATGCTGGGTCATTTGATGTGTATGTCTACTCTTGCGATCGAAAGAAGATGGGAAAAGCAACTATAAAGGTTCAGCTACCTTCTGTTTCATACAAGGTTTCTAATTATGATGATCCAAGTGGAAGAACATTTGATATACCTGGAGACCCCGATTTTGTATTAACTGCTGGAGATAATAGGATTTACAAGATCAAGGTATCTGTTAAAGATGCTCAAGGAACACCGTTGAAAGGTGTTGGTCAGGTTGTGTCAGTTTGCGGTGGAAGTGTCCAGGAGGTTGCTCGGTTCACTCCATTTGTTACAACTCCTGCCAATTTTTACAGATCCATAAAACCTTGGTATTGGCATTATTACGGAACAGGACAGGGAGTATGGGCAAGAGATACAAGGTCTAATGGCCAGTATTCTTGGTATGAGAATTCTCCTGTCAATTGGGGGGATAGATGGCATCCGCATATTGGTGTTGATTTGAATAATAATGGTATACTTGAGCCTTTAAATAATGAACTGGAGAGAACGAGAACTTATCCATACACAATTTTCTATGTTAGTTCAAGTGGAAGTGCTGGCTATTTCCGAACAGGAGGTCGTGCTTACTATAATACTGAATGCATTAAATATGATGACGGTACTTATGCAACAACTGTGATGTTTGATACAAATTCTCAGCTTAATCCATATCCGGGTTGGGGTCTTGGTTGTATTTACAATAGACCATACTATACTGAAGGGAACTATGGTATGACTTTTGCGAACCTTGACAAATTTGGAGATGATAATGGAACTGTAGGACAGTGGACTTGTATTTCCAATACTGATTCTTTAAATTTAGATATAAACGGTGAAACAGAATTTTATGTTTTAGGTGAAGATGTCTGTGAAGTTGGTGGTTTAGTCGGTAAGAATAGTTGGTCAATATCTTCCTGGGGTGACGTTGCTGGCAGTCAAGCAAACTATACCCCCACATCTCCTAATTATATAAAAAGTAGATTTGGAAAAAAGATTGTTTTACCGTCTACAGCTACCATAAAGGAAGCCTATTATTCACCCAAGGATTATACTTATGAATTAGATTGGGATGCAATGCCTTCAAACGTTGTTAAGTTGAGAGCACCTTTAGTTGAGCCTTTAAATGCTGAAGACTCAACTCCTATAGGTAAAACTTTGTTAAACGGCGATGCCTACGATCTTATTTATGGCGTAGCAAACCATATTGAGTTTATGTTTTATCCTGCAGACAAGAGAGATATACCTTTAAAGAGTGATATAATGATGATATTAGCTGGCAATACCCATGAGTATAGAGTTTCTGGGAGAGTTGATTCAACCAGTAAAGATCCAGGAGATCCAGCAAAAACAACAATGTTTGTTACTCCAACAGGTAGCGGTTTAAAATCAATTAGTTTAGACCTTTCTGTTAAAAATTTACGTAAGGACATGATGAGATGGGAAGGTTATGGCGTCAATGAGCCAGCAATACCTGATTATTATTATCTACTTGATTTAGCACAATTTGATGTAGTAAAAGGTTTAAATGTTGAGGCAATTACAATTGACGGTCCACTTAGTTTAAACAAAAAATCAAACTTAAAAGTAATTGTAACGGAGATTGGAACAAAAGCTCCCATTAAAGGCGCAGAGGTATCAATTTCTGGTTCTGGTATTAAAGCAAGTAAAACTACTGACGACAATGGTCTCTGCTATTTTGATGTAACTCCAACAAAAGCACAAGAAGCTTTAATCATCACTGCAAAAAGAGATGGATATATTGATGGGAAAGCAGTAGTCGACATTGGAATGAGTTCAGATAGAAAGAGCCTTATAGAATTTATGGAAATTCCCGTAAGGACTAAGAACCCTGAATTTGAACTTAAAGGAAAAGTTGCAGATGATATTGTTAAGGTGCTTGTAAATGGTGCACCAGTTCGGATTAATGAAGATAGAACATTTAAAGCAACTATAATCCTTAAAGAAGGTTTCAATACCATTGTTATAGATGTAGAGGATAGTTCTTTGAGAACAACAAGAAAAATTATTACAATCGAACTAAAAACTACAGGTCCAAATCTCATTATTGACGATGCACCATTCGTGACCAAATTAGTTGAAGCAAAAAATGTAACTTTAACTGGTAAGGTTGATTTAGGTTCTACACTTGAAGTAAATAATATTCTTGCAGAAGTATATGGCAATAATTTTAAAGTTGTAGTGCCACTGAGTATAGGGAGAAATCAAATCACCTTTAAAGCTTCAGATGAGCTTGGTAATATAACTTTTGAAATTACAGAAATATATAATTATACAAGAAGAAAAGTAGAATTAATTATAGGGTCAAATACAGCAAGAATAGATGGCAATACTGTTCAGATAGAAGAACCACCATTCATTATGAACGGTAGGTCTTATGTACCTCTACGTTTAATTTCTGAAGCCTTTGGTGCTAATGTTATATGGAATGATGAAACTAAAGGAATAACTATAATAAAGGATGACAAGAAAATTGATATGGTTATCGGTTCCACGAATGCATTAGTTAATGATAAATTATTTGAACTTGATGCGCCACCGTTAATTAGAGGTGGATTAACTTTTGTCCCTGTTAGATTTGTATCTGAAGTCTTGGGTGGCGAAATTACGTGGAATGAGCGAATAAAATTGATATTAATCGAGTTTCTTATATAATTTTGTTTTGATGTTTGAAATAAATTTTTTAGAAATATATTTGATTAAGCTGAAAGCAAAAGGAGAGGAGTAAAAAATGAGAAAAATAATAAGTTTGGCTGTAGTAATAACACTCCTTTTTGGTCTAGTTTCACCATTTGTTAGTCTTGGAAGTGTAGTATCTGCTAATGTTAAGAAAAATACTGCAGTTATGATTGCAACTGAGTTCAGAGCTGTTGGTTATGATTGGGATGGCGAACCACTTGATCCTCCAAGGCTCTTCCCATGGCAAAAATTAGGATCTGAGTGTTGGGGTAGAGTGGATTATTATATGCCTGAAGCCTCCAAAGCGCTTGATTTAAATAATCTCCCTAAAAGAATAGATGATCCTGAAAATGCTACTATACCTATTTATTATACACAGGTTTACCTCAATGTACGTGCAGAGGGTGAACTAAGTACCGAGAGTAACCCTTATTTTGCTGTGTTAGATTCTGCAGGACAGCTCTGGTTTGACCCTGATGGTATTTTTAATGATTGCAGATATCTTTCTTCAGCAGATCCTATTACTCCTCGTGCTCCATTTGAGCTTTATCCTAATAAGTTATATTCTCCACAAAGTTGTTCAACTAACCAAAAGGCTTTAGTTGATCCAATACCAAGTAATAATACAAAAGGTCCATATTACTTTAATAGGTACGACCCAAACTATAGTCCGAGACAGTATTTTTGGGATTATAAGAAGGATGAGAAGTCCGATGCTACTAATAGAATGTGGCGAATTGGATGGGCAGATTTGGTTGATTATCCCTTTAAAGGGGCGATTCTACCTGATGGTTCTATTTCAGATGGAATTGTTAGATATGATTCTGCTAAAAACACAGGCGATTGGGATTATAAAATACCTCTTATTTCTTTTTCAGAAAATGAATACCATACTGAGATTGTTAATGATGGATTTTATACACCTGGTAGAATGGGCGAAAATATTTATAGTGGCACCACTATGTCTAATACTAAAATGAATGGTGATACATCGCAAAGTGGTAGACCAGCGGAATTTATTTATAAAAAAGTACCCGAGGTATTAGAAGAAAAGAAGGGCAGAATTATAGTTATAGTAGATAAACAATGCGTTTGGCCTGAGACTCAAATAGAGATTTATGATTCAGGTGGTAACTTAGTTGCAAGCGGTAAACCAAATATGAATGGTATATATGATACCGGCTGTAGACTTAAATGTCCTGATAGTTATATTGTGAGACCCAAAAATGACAAATGCAATTTTAGTCCTTCTGAAGCAAAAGTATATGTCCAATGTTGTCCTGAGAGTGCGAGGGTTCAATTTAAATGTGAATGTCAGAAAGCAGGAAGATTGATTGTAAAAGTACCCACTGATTGTGTTGTTGGAACAACATTTGAAATTGCTGATGAGAGTGGATCAGCAAAACCTTCTATAGTTATACCAGATGAAAATGGCGTATATGATTCTGGTTGCAACCTTAAATGTTTAACAAATTATATTATAACTCCTAAAAATGTCAAGTGTAAGTTTATTCCTCCGAGTTACAGGGTAAATGTCCCATGCTGCCCGGATAGTGTAACGGTTGAGTTTAAATGTGAATGTGAAAAATTAGGACGAATAATTGTAAGAGTACCTGAAAGTTGCTCTCCAACTTCAATTAAAGTTTATGATATGAAAGATAGTCTTGTAGCAAGCGGAACAACAGAGAAAGATGGTACATATGATACTGGTTGTACACTAAAGTGTCCTGCAGATTATAGAGTAGTACCTACAAGTAAAAAATGTAAATTTGATCCTACGGAAGAGAAAATATTTGTCCCATGTTGTCCTGAAGTAGCAGAAGTGAAATTTAGTCCAATAAAATCATCTGCGTCTAATTCAATTAAATTAACCAATAATGATAATATTATTGGAGATACAAACAAAGATAAAGATTGTGGTTGCGAAAACAGTGATCCGCTTGATTCTGAAGAAAGCCTTATGCAACCTATTGATTCAATAGTAGTCGAAGTAGGCGATATAAGGCTTACGCCAGTTTCTTTAAGAGATAGCAAAACTGGCGTTATCAAGAATTATTCACCAGGCACAATAGTTCAGGAAGGTGATTTTGACGTAGGACTAACTTTAATTAATTTTCTTGATACAGAAAAACATGCTGATAATATAAGTCCTGATAGTCGATATAATCCAGGTGAATGGATTTATTCTCTAACCGATCCTACTATTACAAACGTGCCTGTAGGTGCTATAAGACTTACAAATGTCAATACAAAGAGATATGAATCAAATGGAAGGCTTGCATTAGACCTTGGTTGTGGTTTATATGCAGGGGATGCATTAATTATGATGGAGGTTTTTGAGGGTGGATGTCATACTTCAACTTATGACATTTCAGTTTTAACTGATGTATGGATGGGGCAAAGTCCTTCCTTCACAGCTGCAAGACTACGTTCGCCAAATGGTGATATTGCCACAGCTGCTCAAAGAATTCAGAAATCTACTGTTTTGGATCCAGGGCTTGATCCTGAGAGATACTACCTTCTTCCAGGTACAACTTTTCATGATGTTCACTTTGAATATAGGGAATATTTAGGAGTTGAGATTTTTCTTGATAATGGTGTTGACAATAATATAGGTTTAGAGGACTATAGTGAAAAGGTTGGTTCACTGGATTTATCTGATAATTATAAACAAGAGAAAACAGGAGAGTTATTTATTGGTGCTCAAAATGGATTAAGCATACAAGATTCTGGGAGGCGTCTTAATAGTTTTACTAAAAATTATAAATATTATAATGTAAGCAACGAGAATCCGCCAAGATATGGTTGTGGTGAAGCTGTATATTATTTGAACAATGCAGATAGATATATATTACAGGCTGGTGATAAAAGAGTTACCGATGTTGAGTTATTGGTTGGTGGAGTACATATTAACTACAAGAGGAACACTGTTATTTCTCATGGAGATGCTGATGTTGGTTTAGCTGTAGTTGATTTTACCAAAGAAAAGATTTACATTCCAAGACTCGATAATGTGACCCCTGAATACAATGCTCCATTTGATTATGATCCTGCCTTAAATGATATTTATTTTGACAATGATGGGAACTTCTTGGTAAGCTCCGGAGATATAAGATTAAATGAAGTTGATGTTGATGGAGTGATTTATCCATGCGGTAGTCTTGTTACGGGGGGTGATTTCTGGTTTTTAGAAGCTCCCGTAAAAATGATAAGTGTTGGCAAAAATGGAGATTATAATTTTGTTGACTCTGAAGTTGTTCCAGGAGATATAGGGTTAAATGTTTCTTTAGATAAGCCACTAAAGGTTGAACAAACTTCAACGATCACTGTTTCTGTTGACCCACCGCCAAAAGAGAATGAAGAAGTCTATGTTAGCATTCAGAGTCCTCAGGCAAACGAGTTTAATTTGTTTAGGGAAAATTGGATGCGTTACGAAAGAAAAGTTGTGGATCATGAATATCGTACTGGTGGTGTGCCTATGCATTGGTATACTATGCAAAAGAAAGCAAGCGAAGCATGGCTCTACGAACTTCCGTTTGAATTTCCTTTTATGGGGAAATTTTATGGTAAAGTTTATGTATCTTCAGAAGGATTTTTAAATTTCTCTTCCTCTTATTCTGATTCTATAACATTATCGGACTTTGATGCAAGAATAATGGTTTATGGTGATGATTTACTTATTAGACCATCAACTGATCCTTCCTGTATAATTCCAAACTTGCCGACGGAATTGTCCAATAATGATCCTGAGGATATATATATTTTAGAAGCAACTGATTCAGTAACTATTAGATGGAGGGCGCAAACTCAGTATGAGATTACTCCTACAGGCTTTCCAGAAGATGCAGGTATATATCAAGCACCTAATGGTAAATATTATGGTTTAATTGATGCAGAAGTTACATTATTCGATGATGGTTCAATTAAATTTAGTTACCTAAGAGATGTTATTGAAACATATGGTGATGATTATTGGAAGCTTACTAATAGGGTAAATAATGTTCCAGTTGATTCGTGGGTTGAAGAAGAACCTATAGTTGGTCTAACAAATGGAGAAGGCTATTATTTAGAATCGTCATTTAATAAACTAAAAAATATTGCTTGCGTTGATGGTGCTTATTATAAAGTTTCTAACAAGCTTTTTCCATACTCTGATCCATTTGGTGGTGAGTATACAAGAAGAGAGCCATTTAATAAATACGGCGATGAGCTATGGATACCAGAACGTATTCCGTTTAATGAGCCTTCTCCAGACGAGGGTGAATATGGTTCTTCTTATCCAGAATACAACGAAGAAAAGCCTTATGAAGATTTTAGAGTTCTTACCTCAGATCAGCCAGTAGCTACTTTTAGCTTTACTCCTTACAGGGGAACCTGTAAAGAAAGCGGCTTTCCTGAATGGGTAGAAATTAGAGCTTATAAAGATTTAGGAGGAAGGAAAATAGCCCCTCCTGATAGTAAATATAGTTTTTATTTTCAAGAAAATTATGCTGATCCGACTGTATGGAATTCAAAATGGACAAAGGAGGAGTATTGGAGGTATCCATGGGGGCTTTTCCAGAAAACTAAATACTTTGTTTATCCTCCAATTTCTCCTCCTATGCCAAAAGAAATAAAAGATGTTTATGATTGTTTTGGCATAGATAGATTACAAATTGAGCCTGAAGAGCTTAGGCTTGTTCCATCAAAGGATTGCGTAAGTCCCATGGATGAAAGACAACCTCTCCTTTGGTGCAATATATACGACGCTGATAACCCATATGATGTAAATGATCCACAGGGTATGGCAGTGTCAACTTTTAGACGTGCTGCAGATGCAAGATGTAGTAATGGAAATATTGTTCAAATTGATTATGGAATCACTGGTGATTATTGGAATAGTGAGCTAAATATGGAAGAATCTCCAGTTGGCGCACGCTATCTAACAATTGACCCTGCATATATAGATGCCTTTAAAGTTGGAGATATTGTTTATATTACTCCTTATCCATATGTTGTTAACAATGTTTCTTATCCTCCTCCTGCTGCTGAGTGGCGGAAAATTGTTAGAATAGATAAATCAAGAAATAGAATTTGGTTTGACCTTCCTTTAACTGCTTCTTATCCTCCAGGAACCCAGGTTGTTCCGAACCCTATAGTTGGAAATTACAATATAAAGGGTGGAGGTATAAAGGGAGTTTTCACTGCTATAGGAGCTGTAGGGCAACGTTATATAGTTCAAGTGAGAGAAGATGGTAGTTATGATTATTGGCGTTGGTTTGAGCCTTTAGTTATTGGGCAAGTGGTGGGCGTTCTTGATCCTAACGATGTTCTTTATACATGGCAACAGCCTGGATCTTTTGATAGAAGTGAAGCAACGAGCCCCTATACCCCTGTTAGAACTCCGTTTCCTTTCCCTAATCCTCGCCCCGCTGGAGGACTTGAGGATCTTGACTGTTCTCTGGGAAGTTCTATCTGTTCGATTTGTGGTGATAAAACTGAATTTCCGAAGTTGGGTGAGTGGAGTAAGGGTGATAGATATGGTGTTTTTGGTAATGGTAGTGATATACATCCTTATTTTCCGAATATAAATGGTTTGCCTACCCAACCATTTGGTGAAATTTATACATGGGGAGTTCCAGTTTTAATAATACCTAATAAAAGCGCTATTCCAACTGAAAATTTGTATGATGAAGGTGGTAAATTTATTATTGCTGCCTGGCCTCAAGACCCATCGACACCTATGAATATTAGGCTTTACCTCAATAATGCTTTATTTGATTACAATAGTAAAATTTCTCACCCTCCGTATTTTGTTCCTGATTTAGGTAATGGTATAGATTATTGCGGCGAAGTTTCTATAAAGGTGGCTAATGTTGATCCAATCTGTAATTTCTCTGAATTAACCATAATAGACCATGCTCTCCAAAATTCCAGAGTAAATTATACTCTTGGTAATGAAGCTTTAGCTCCACTTCCTCCTCCTAATCCTCAAATAGCTTCTCGGTATTATCCCCTTCTTACTAACCTTAATAAGGAGTTTCGCTCATATCCAGGAGGTCAGACTAATACTGGAAGAGTCACTTCTGATCTTGGATTAACAAGTTCTAAAACAAGCTATGGTGCTTCGTGGAATGCATATAATGCTATATGGGGTGACAAATTTGTTAAATTGGGCACTGAATTTATGCCTTTGACTGATTATGGGTTAGCGTTTTATTTAAAAGGTGGGGCTAATCCTTATGATAAGCTTTCATTCTTCGGTGGTGGTATGCAGCGAATTTATAAAATTGAAATTGAAGGACCATTTGCTGTTCCAAAAACTTTTACTGAAGATCTTACAAGAGGGCGTCCAGGACAGCCCGATTTGTATACATTTAGATTAAATCCAGAATATGATTTTAACCAATACCATAATGTGCCTATTAATTATGATTTTTCAGGAAAGATTGAAGCAAATTATGGTAATTATCCTAAATATGAGTTAACTCCCGGTTACCTTGGCTGGTATTCAGATCCATTTCTGTGTGCTTATCCACTTCCTTCTGGTCCACTTGACTTTAGAATGGTGACTCAGCCAATTGCTCCTTATGATGCGGTTACTTATCCACTAAATGAGGTAAACCCATGGCTTAAACTCGATAATAAGTGGTTTTACTGGGGAGCATTTAGATTTCCAAACACTTATCCATATTGGTACAATCAAACAGTTTTTCTCTTTGATGAACTTATCCCAGTAGGAAATGGTCCACTTAAAATTAAGGTTACTTTATATAACGGGACAGTTTACTCTTATAATTCTATTTGTGATGGCACAGAAGGTATTCCGGTTCATGGAATAAACATAGAAGATGCTCCTAAAACTCTTGAAATTGATGAAAATCACTCTTTTGATGTTACTCTAACAGAGGGTTCTGTACCTTCACAGGATACTGAATACTGCAATAATGCACTTCTTGTTGTTTGGCAAGATAGAGGTATTTATGATTCAGCAACTAAGACTATTATCGGCGCTGGCGATGGACATATTGCCAATCCACCAAGATCAAGTAATTGGCATATAGCCGGAACACAATATGCCAAAGATGCAGATTTAGATGGGGATGGCAAAATTTCTTTTGCTAAGTTTGAAACTGAAATAATGGGTTCCTACGATCTTGCTACAAATACATGGTCTAACGGCGTGATTGATGGTAGAACTTATATGAGAGAGTACGGTATTTATAATATTAAACTTGCATCTGATAATGGAGCACAACTCACCACAATTGGTTATGACTTTGGTGGAATACCTGATGAGGTTGGTGAGTTTGACAAAAAGCAGGATCATGTAATAAGCGAATATGAAATTTTGCCGATTTATATAAATGCATATAAGTATGCTGACGATAATAACGATAGGGGCTTTACTCCTTTATGGCATCCTGTTCCACCTTATGAATACTCACATGAGGTATATCTTTCAGGAATGACAAAAATTACTCCAGTTCCTCACAATGACCTTTTAGTTTCATACACTCCTGATCCATTAACAGCTGGTGTTACACCTGAACTTGTAGATCCTGCTAAACCTTTAACATTTCTTGTTTTAGATGAAGATGGGAATCCTATTGATCTCTCGCACGGAGTTGCAGATAAGAATGGTAGAGATTATGTTGTAACGAGAAGTATATGGAACATTCTCTTTCAAGATCCTCATCCTGACAATAAGGAGTTTTTTGGAAATGATGCTAAATTACCTCAATATTATTGGGTTAGAACTGATTTACAGAACAATGATGGGAATCTTTACGATAATGAATCGATATACTTTTCTTCATTAACACCTTTTGATCCTATTAGTATTGATTTTTCTTCTTCAAAGGAAGGCAAATATACATTCTTAGGCTTCTGTGCGAATGATGCAGGTAGCTTTTTGGTTAGGGTTTATACTCCTGACAGGAGGCATTATGGTGAAACCACAGTTTCCGTGAAACTTCCGTCAGTTAGTTACAAAATAGTAAATGATGAAGATCCCGAGGAAAGAGTATTTGAAGTTCCAGGAAGCCCTGATTTTGTCTTAACTGCACTTGATAAAAGGGTTTATACTATTGAGGCTCAAATTTATGATGCCCAGGGTGAAAGACTAAAAGGTTCTTCTGGAGTTGCATGCGAGGGTTATACCGGGGCGAGGTTTACACCAATGACAACTTTCTTAAGAAATTTTAGATATCCTGCAATAGGTCAGAGAAGATACTATAATTTGCTCGGTGTCGATAAGAATGGTAACGGTCAAATAGATCCACTCAATCTTGAGAAAGTAAATATTGATGGTTTCGAAGTAATAGTAGGTGGTACACGATATTTTGAAGCTTTATACTGTACTCAAAATGCAATTATGTATGATGGGAGATTTTATATAGGAATTGTCTTGGATATCCCTCCAGAGTATACAACATTTGGTGGTTGGGGTTTGGGTTGTATATATAATAGTGCCTATAAAGGAGGCTACTGTTTTGCTGATTTAGACAAAGACAATGACCTTACTTTTGCTGATTCGCTACCTTTAGATAGAGAAGGTAAAGTAAGATTCAAGGTATATGTAAACGATTTTGGACTTACTGAAAGTTTTTTAGGTGGTTTAGTCGGCGTAAACAGGCTTTCAACTTCAAGTGATTGGTCAGACGTAGCAGGTATTCCAGGATTCTCGGGAGATGCTTATGCTCCTTATGATGTGGCAAGAAGGTTTAGGTATGGAGGAGCACGCCAATACCAGGGTACAATGGATACATTCAGGCTTGATTGGGATGCTCACTGTGATATTTTTGTCTCAATTAAAGGACCTGACTTTAGGCTTTTAAATGCAGAAACGAGACAGCCTATTGGTAAAGAATTGTTAGATTCTTCTTTTTATGATTTATGTTATGGCACCGTAAACCATATTGTGATTCAAGCTTTGCCTGCTGATTCGCGCGATCTTCCGATAAAGGAAGATGGCATTGTTTATCTCACAGGTGCTGAGCATGAAAGGTTTATTGCTGGCAAATTAAAAAAAGGTCAAGATGGTTTATCTGAGACAGTTTTTAGCTATACACCTACCGGAATTGGAAGAGCTGCAGTTTATCTTAATTATGTCAGAATGGGTGGTGGTTGGGATGAACTTGAAGATAATCTTGATGTTGGTTTGAGGGAATATACCTATTTTGATGTTGTACATGGTTTAGCGGTTGAAGTAGTTCCATTGGGAGATCTTTATCCAAGGAAGAAAGTTGTTTTAAAGCTTAAAGTTTTTGAAGCAGGAAGTGAAGCCCCTGTTGAAAAAGCAGAGGTATGGATAACTGGCGCCGGCATAAATGTAGGAGGAAGCACTAATTCCCAAGGTATATACGAAGTGGAAATTCTTCCTACCGAAGAAGGCGAGATTACTGTAACTGCCAGGAAGAGTAATTATCTACCTGGAACTACAAATATATATATTGGGAGGGACACACGTCCACTCTTTCTTTATATTGATCCTACGCCTTCTCTAACAAATGAAGATTCAGTAATTTTTACAGGTTATACAAAAGCCACTGCTTCACTAACTGCAAATGGTCAGTCAATCAATTTAGATGCAAAAGGTAATTTTTCAGTAAAATTTGGTTTATTAGAAGGAGAGAACAAATTTAAATTTATTGTAACATCCGGAGAAGAGAGTAAAGAGGAGGAGAGACTAATTGTTAGGGACTCAACTCCTCCAGATATAGAAATATTTGATGTTGGTACATTAGTTGATGTAAAGGATATTTTGGTGAGAGGAAAAGTTTCTGAAGAGAATTCTACTATCATTGTAAATGGCAAAAAGGCTGAAATTGTAGGTATAAATTGGCAGGTAAATGTTTCTGTTGAATATGGGAAAAATACGATAAACGTGACTGCTAAAGATATGGCTAATAATGAAAAACTTATTTCGAAAGAACTTTATGTATATAAGAAACTCACTGTCGAAATTCAGCTTAATAGTAAAACAGTTTATTTAAATGGAGTTCCTCAAGCTCCACTTTCTGTTGCTCCTTATTTGAAAAATGGCAGTATGATGATACCGCTTCGTGTTGTTTCAGAGATTCTTGGTGGAAAAGTTGAATGGTATCCTGATACAAAAGAGGTAAAAATTTCATTTGACGATAAGGTAGTTTCAATGGTGATTGGTTCTAACATTGCAATTGTTAACGGCGAAAGGATAAATATGAATACACCTCCTGAAATTAAAGAAGGAACTACTTTTGTTCCTCTGAGATTTGTTGGAGATGTTTTTGGATTCACTATTGAATGGATTGAATCCACAAAAACTGCGAGAATTGTTAGACTTGTATGAGGAACTATTTAAGGAAGAATAAATAAATGAAAGAATTTTTAAGTATTTCAAGTTTATTTTTGAATGAGAGAAGGGGGAAACAGGAATGAAAAGATTACTCTCTGTTTTTATAACTTTAGTATTATTATTAGGAATCATTCCTTTTGGTATTGATTATTCTGCAATATCCCTAGCCCAACAACCCGGGAGAGAGAAAGCTACTTTTATTGCTGTAACTCTTAAGAAAGTTGGCTACGACATAGACGGCACAAAGCTTATTCCAGAGAGGTATTTTCCTTGGGAGTACACAAAAGGTAGTTCGTGGGGAAGGAAAGAAATTAAGATGCCTGCTGCTCCACTTTATTGGGCTGAAATTTATCTTACTATTAATGCAGAAGGCGGAAAGAGCAAACCAGAGAATAGGTGGGTTGTTGTTATGGATGCTACTGGGAACCTCTGGTTTGACCCTGATGGTAACTTCCACAATTCTAATTATGATGTTTTCTCTGATCCCGAAAATCCTGCTTTTATACCCGGCAGGTGTTCGCAAAATCAGAGAGCATTATATGACCCTCTCTCAAATACTCAAGGACCTTATGTTTTAGATTCTATGAGTTCAGATTATAAATCATCAATTTTCTTCTGGGATAAATTAACAACAGGAAAAGGTTGGCGTATAGGATGGATAGATATGGTGGATTATCCAGCAAAAGGCTCAATTCTTCCTGACGGAACAACCTCAAGTGGACTGGTAAATCAAGGTGACTGGGATATAGAGCTCGTAATTGAAAAATTTGTAAACAATGGTGATGATATTGCTGATGAAGGGGAAGAATGGCATACAGAAAATGTTTTAGATAATGGTTATTATGATTCTGGTGAATATATTTATAGATTAGGTGAAAGAACTGAAGATCCATCTGATCCTCAGAGAAATACTGTTCATTTAGATGACCTTAGGCTTACACCTGTCTCAGTACGTGATGGGGAAAGTGTAGTTACTTATTATATTTACTCTCTTGTTGGCGCATCTGATAAAGATGTAGGATTAAGAATTGTGCCATTTCAAGATGATGGTAGCCTTGGTTGTGGTACAGGTGAAGAGTGGCACCTTGCTACTCAGCTTAATGGTATGTATGATGTAGGAGAATCTATATATTTAAAAACAAATGGAATTCCAGAGAACAAAGTTCAATATGGGGATTTAAGGCTTTCAAATGTAAATTCACGTAAAGATAACGCAGGTTTAGTCATGGATGGTATTTATGCAGGAGATGTTTTAGTTCTTTCTCCTGTTTTAGAGGCGAATTGTAATGGTTCAAAATTAGATTTGTCTGTCGAAACTGATGTATGGATAAGCGCCAACCCATCAGTTACAGCTGCAAGACTATTTTCTCCAACAGGAGATATTACCGAGCAAGTCCAGAAAATTCAAAAATCAACTGTTCTTGACCCGGATGGAAAGTCATTTTATGTTCCAGCTACAACATTTTCTGATGTTAAACTTGACTATAGAGAGTATATTGGAGTGGAGATATTTGCTGATAATGGTATCGACAATAACTTAGGAGTTAACCTTTCTTCTGATAAACTTTATGCTCAAAATTTAAGTAGTGATTATCGAGCGGGGAGAACTGGTGAAGAGTTCTTAGGTGCCATTAATGGTAATTATGCATTTGATTATGGTAGAGTTTTAACAAGTTTTCCTGAAGATAATCTTTTTTATGATGTAGGAGAAAATGGGTTTGGCTGCGGAGAGACAATTTATAAAAAAGCCGTTTTTAATATTGAGGCTACTGAATATTTTGTTGATCCTGGTGACTGTCGTCTCACAGATGTTACATTACAAGTCAACGGACAACGTTTCTTCTATCAAGCGGGTTCCTATGTTACTATGGGTGATCCGGATGTAGGTTTCCCATTAACAAAAATTCCTTCTGAAATTAAATTCTTTGATGATGAATATACAGGAGTTGTTGGTTCATATGATTCTGATGAACCAATTTACCTTTCAGCAGATGAAATAACAGGTCCGGGAGATAAGAGGTTTACTGAAATTGAATTTGGTGGCAAGGTATATCTTTGCAATAGTGAACTTGAAAACCCAGATTTCTGGTTTAGAGAATCCCCAATACACATGACATCTATGGGATTTTGTGGAGATGGAAAGTGTATTGATATAACTGTTCTTCCCGGTAAGCTTGATTTAGATGTTCAGATTGATAAGCCTTTTAAAGTTGAGCAGACCTCTGAAGTAAATATAAAACTTAAAACAAAACTAAAAGATGGAGATAAAGTTCAAATAGTGCTAAAGGAGCCAACCGCCCCTTCATTTGCTGGTATACCACCAGAACCTCCAACTTTAGAAGAAGAAATTGTACCTCATGAATGGATTGAGCCTCCAGATGATACTACATGGGAAAACTATAGACTTTCTCCTCGCCCGTATAACCCAGTTCTCAGACATGACGAAACTGTCCCAGATACTTATGCTGGTGATACACCACCATATTATCACTGGTCTGATCCAACAACTGAACTTTATAAAAATAGTTGGTATTATTCCGCACAGAATGGTCCTGTACCACCTAGCACTAGGGGTCCTGAACCAGCCTGTGGACCTGCTCAAGGGCCCTATGCCTGGACACTACCTAATGAGTTTAAATTTCCTTTCTTTAATAGACAATATCAGCAGATATGGGTTTATCCTTCCCCTGCTATAAGGCTTTCCAATAAAAAGGCTGATCACTTTAGGATAATAGATAACTCAAATTCCGAGTATAATAGAAATGTCTGGTGGGGAAGACATATTGCTGAGTTAATTATCGACCCCAACATGTATTCAACAGATGTACCTGAGCTTTGTGCCTATGGGGATTACTATGTTATGATCTCACCAGTAAGGTACCAGTGGTATCCACCTGATGCTTATAATTATCCCAATCCGGGCACTGTTTACCCTGGTTATGGTTTATGGGTTGGTGGACTAGGTGGTTATGGAGGCGCAGTAACGGGTTATCATCATGGCTGGTACCACCCTAATATTCAGGTTAAGTCAAATGGCGTATTTGCTTTTGTTGATGAGACTGTGAGCCCTAAAAGATGTGTAATCACCTGGATTGTAAACTTTTCTTACGATGTAGTTCTTCAACAAGGCCACTGGGGTACCCCTCCAGTAGTCGCTCCGGGAATGAGCTATGCTCCATATAGAGTGCAGATTGTTCTTTATGAAGATGGAACTTTTCAATACAATTATGATGGTGGAAATAAATATTGGTCAAATGCCGGTTATACAAATGCTGGTCCTGCAGTAGGTTGGTTTGCTAAAACTGGAGTTGGCGCCCAAGCAAGACTTCTACCTCATCATATGAATAGAGACCTTACAAATGCTCCATCAGTTAGATTTAAGATGATAGGTGGAGTTGAAAAAATGAAGGCTATTGAAACCTGGACATCATATGTTGATTACAGAGAACTCGATAATAAAAACCCTGAAGCTACTTTTAACTATACTCCATATAGAGGAACTTGCAACGAAGATGGTACAAGAACAAGGCTTGAACTTATAGCTTACTTAGATAGAGGGGGTATAAGATATCCAATCCCTCTCGATCCAGGTGAGAAGAATACAAAGTTTGAGAAGTGGGATATTCCAGTAGGCGTTGCTGCTGGCGATGGAAGATCTGTATATGTAGATATGGATGAAAACAGTTCTGTAAGTGCAGGAGATATAAGGCTTACTTCTGTTACTCGCAAGGGAATGACATATGCTATTGGTTCTGTTGTTAAAGAGGGTGATACAGACTGGAACTGGATAAATGACCAGGATGAACAAGGTTGGGGAATTTTTGATCCAGATGATGCACGTTTAGGCGGAGCAGTATATGATGATGGTACTTTAATCGTCTATGTTGATGTGAATGGCAATGGAATAGCTAATATAAACGATATTCGTCTTGTAGCATTCAATGGATATACTCAAGGTTCTGTTGTATCTCAAGGAGACTGGGAAGTCAGTGGAAGAACAACTGTTCTTTTCCCAGTGGATGCACCAGTTGGAATTATAGGCGATAATGTATACTGGGATAGAGATTGGTCTATGACTGTTAGTAAGTATGATATTAGGCTAACTGCAATCGATGCTTACAGATCTGGAACAAGGGTTGTAGCTGGAGAATTTGATGTGGGTACCCAATATAAGGTAATAGGTTTCCCTGTAGGTATCTATGATCCAATTCCTGCAGATCCGAACAATGAAGCAATAGGGTATCATGTCAATGTTTATGGGCACTTAAGCTCCTATGATGATAAGAGGGTTGTTGCAGGTGATATAAGGATGTCTGATTGTTATTTACAAGACCCTCTAACTTTACAGTGGTATGTAGCCTTTAAAGCAGGATCAATCGTTAGAGAGAATGATCCTGATCACGGATTAATATATACCTGGTACGATCCACCAATATTTATGTGGGATAATGATTATATTTTTGGAGTTTATGCTGATATAGATGGATCTTCAGTTCCTCCACAAACTTATGCCTATTACCGTGCTCCTACGTATGGTGATGTGAGAATAGCAAAAAACATTTGGAAGAAACTTCCTTATGTTTATTCTTATTATAAATGGACAAGCTTTGATCCTGGCACTTTGATTTATTCACCATGGAACAAAGATTATCCTCCAGTTTATAAGCAATTTGATACATACTATTCATCTTATTATTCTACAACTTTTGCAAGCGGAATAACTCGGGTTGATGATAACATAAGTTTATCAATAAAAAACAATGCTTATATAAATATTTCTCCTATATCTTCTGCTGTAAAGCCTGGAGATTATAGGCTTACCGATACTGGAAAGTTATTTCAAGGTACTGTTGTAGAAATTGATTCTCCTGATAGGCAGAGTAACTATTTATTTGATCCATATTGGGCAAAAGTACCCTGGACAAAACTTGAATTAGATGAAAATCCATTTAGGGCACTAAAGCCCATACCCGAAGTCCAGCCTTATGATTTAATGCCCTCAAATGTTTATAATGGATATGACTGCTATTACTGGGAGAAATACGATATAGTGCCTGAGGATTTAATACTTGAAACAGATAAAAAGTGCATTGACCTATATCCTCAGAGATTTCCAAATGTGACAATTAAAGTTAGCGATGCGGATAATCCAAATGATGTTAATGATCCTGCTAATGTAGCTTTTTCAAGCAAAGGTGACAAGTATAAAGAGCCTTTATGGATGAACTTTAATGCTCATGGTGGAGGAATTAAATTCTTCTTTACCGCAGTAGCAGAACCTCCATCTTATCAGAAATATATAGGGGAATATTTAGAAGACGATACTGTTGTATTTTGGTACTGGTATGATAATGAGCCTTACGGTGTTTTTGATGCTAACGATTTCTTAAAGTCAACTTATGATGTTAATAAATCTGGATATTTTAAGCCAGTGGGCTTAAATGCATCCTATCCATACTATATTTCTGCTCCTCCATTTCCTGCAAGAATTAATGATATTGACTGTTCGTTTGGACAAACTGTTTGTCAGATATGTGGTGATGAGACAGGATTTCCTAAGCTTGGTGAAGTTAACAACCGATTCTACAATTTCTCAATGATGGCTGGAGATTTAGAAGGTCATGGTATATGGTATACAGGGGATAAAATTATTAATACCTTAGGTTTAGCTCCATCATTTGATTCAACTACAACTGATCCTCAAATTGTTTATTGTCCATCACAAGGAGATAAAAGTGGAACTTCTGGATGTTCTCCAAGAAGATATGGAACTATCTGGACTTACGGTGTACCTATTCAACTAACTTCTTGGTCAAAAGATGATGAAGGTGGAAGGATTACTCTTCCGGTAAAGCCTTTTAATACTGATACTCCTGTTAAAATACGACTTTACTCTTCAAGAGTTCTCTATGATTATAATTCAAAATATCCTCATGGTCCAGCATTTATACTCGATACCGCCCCAGGTATCGATTACTGTGGAACGCTTGATCTAAAAGTACTACAACCTGATCCAAAGGTTAATTTCGGTGAATTTACAATAATTGATCACTCTCTACAAAACTCCAAGGTAAACTATACTTCTGGTACTGGTGCCTTAAGCCCGATGGCTTACCCAACACCTTTAATTCACGCAGATTACGACCCGTTACTTATTAATTACAAGAGAGAGTTTCGTGCTTATCCTGGCGGACAAACTCATACTGGAAGAATTCCAAATAATGAGGAAATATGTGGCTTTAATTCTTACAAAGCACTTTGGTCAGATATGTATAGTAAACTCGGGACTGAAATGTTTCCATTTTCTGATTATGGAATCTATTTTGTTCTTTATGACGGTTTGGATAGGAAAGTGTGGTGGAATACATCTATTCCTTATCCATCACGAAACTTAAAATCTATAACAATTGAAGGTCCGTTTATGAGGCCAAAAGTTTTTGAGAGAATTGGCGGAGCAGGTAGTGTTACCCAATCTTATAAGAGTACTTATCCTGACAATTTGCCAGTTCAATATGATTATTCTGGTAAAATTGTTATAGATACATCAAATTATTCACTATACTCAACGTTTTATCCTCCAGATCTTACTGCTGTAGCCTCCCCTCTCTCCGTGGATAGTTACAGTTATGCAACCAGAAACCAGCGTTTAGTCGAAAATAGAAAGCTATGGTTCTATGGGACATTCATAAGACCAGATAATAATGTTAATTTATCTGAATATATGGTTGATTGGGAATTTATGAGTACTAGGTATACCCCTTATTATCAGATGGTTCATATAATTGATGAGATAATTCCTATCTCGCAGGGAAAACTAACAATTACTGTTGAACTATACGACGGAACAGTGAAGAAATATCAAGATTGTTGTACTGAAAATTATGAAGATATTCCAATAAATGGTCTTTCAGTAGATACTAATATTTCGAATATTGCTCTCGATACTGATACAAAACTTTCAGTTGATTTAAAGGAATATGATACAAAGAGTTATCCACCTTCGGAACATATAATACCATGTAATGATGCTTTGGTTCTTGTCTGGCAGGATAGGGGAGTAAAAGATGCAGGAGGTAGGGTTACAGGTGCTGGTGATGGCTGGATAACTGTTCCGCCACGCGCTTCAACTTATACAAGTTCTCATAAGCAGGTAAATGAGTGGTTTGACATAAATAATGATGGAAAAGTCTCTTTTGCCGATTATGAAACAGAAATAATAGGAACTTATGATATGGCAACTAATACATGGTCATCGGGAGTAATTGATGGAAGGACCTTCCAGAGAAACGATGGTATTTACACATTTAATTTAACATCTGAAAATGGAGCTTTGGTTGACACCATTGGTTATGATTTTGGTGGCCCTGTTTCTATAAACAATCTTCCAGATCATGTCATAGACGATTACGAACTTCTTAATGTCAATATAACAGCATTTAAATTTGGCGATGATAACAATGATAGAGCATTTACACCTCTTTATAGTCTTACAAGACCTTATGAATTTTCTCATGAAGTTTATCTTGCAGGACACAAAGCCATTCCAGTAGTACCCAAAACTGATTTGGTTGTGGATTTTTCTCCTCAACCGCTTACTGCTGGATGTGTCCCTGAATTATTAGAGGATGAAAAACCTTTAACCATAACTGTGCTTGATAGCGAAGGAAAACCCGTTGATTTATCAGTAGGAGTTCCTGATGCTTCTGGCGAAAGAGAAGTCACCGATGAATGTATCTGGAATGTATTGTTTAAAGATCCTCATCCTGAAACTCTCCCTCAATATTATTGGGTGAGAACCGACCTACATAATGATGATGGAACTATGATTAATAACTATAGATTATATTCGTTCCCAAGAAATACGTTTTTGCCAATTTCTGTTGACTTTACTGATAAATCTCAAGGAATATATATGTTTAATGGATTTTGTGCTAACGATGAAGGAAGTTTTGATCTATATGTAAGCACACCAGACAGGAGACATAATGGCGTTACAAGAGTGAAAGTTGAACTTCCAAAGGCAAGGTATCTTATCAAGCATAGGTTGATTTCTGATGACTTTTATAAGCAACAGGGCGGTCCTCTAATTTCAGAGGGTGCTGATACAGACTTTATTATGACTGCAGCTAACTTGAGTCTTTATTATGTAACAGCAGAGGTAAGAGATGCCAGAGGTAACTTGATAAGAGGAGAAAAAACAAAAGAACAATTAGGCGGTAGAAAACTTACAAGATTCACACCCTATACGACGAAGCCTGATAATTTTAATTACTATAATATGAGTGGTCCTGACGCTTATAGGCCACCTGAGGTAAATCGTTATGTAAGAATCTTTACATCACAAGGAAGTCGTTATACAAATAGCGCTTTATTGCCAGCTGAAAATGCCGATGTTAATTACATAATTTACTATGGTGGTTTCCAGGTTAGATATCTTTCATCCTGGACATCTTCGTGGTCTGGAACGAGAGGAATTACTTATTATAATACCACTAACTGGCAGTGGGAAGATGGAACATGGGAGCTATATCCAGTTTGGGATCTACCACCAGCTAATCAGCAAAGAGGATGGGGAAGAGGAGCAATATATAATAGTCCACATAAGGGTGGATATCTCTTTCCAGATTGGGGTGGAGGAGTAATAGATGGAGCTCTTGATTTCACTGATAGTCTATCGATTGACGAGAATGGCCAGTCCTGGGCACCGCTTGGTGCAAATGATATAGGAGAATTTGGAGGATTAATTGGTAAGAATCCTTACTCTACTCAAATATTTGGAGATGTAGCAGGGGGAATGTGGAATTTCAGAGTTACGTCAACTAACCCTGGCGATATACGTTACAGATTTAACCAATATTTGAACGATACGACAGGTTGGACTAACGCTGATGGAACATTTAAACTTGATTGGGATGCATTCCCTAATCACGATGCAAAGATAATGAGACCACGTGCAACAGTTTTTAATGCAACAGATGGAGAATTATTAGGAAGCAAGTTAATAGACCCCAATAATTATGACCTTATATATGGAAAGACTAATTATTTAAGAGTAAGAATTGCTCCTGCAGGATCACCAGATTTTCCAATTCTACCTGATGGAACTCTTATTCTCGCTGATGATGCATATTTTCCTGATGATGTACAAAAAGAAGGTAAAGCTGAAGATTTAATATGGGCTACTACCCAGATAACGGGAGGAGGCACGGATCTTCTAATAAATGGCACAACCGAGGGTGAACTAATGTTAACTCCTACAGGTAGTTATAAGGATGTTGCTCAACTAAAATATTATGGATTTAGAGCTGATTGGAATGGTAACAGGTATATAAGAGATTCTATAGGTAAAGTTTGGCACCTCGCTGATTTTGATGTGATAAGAGCACTTAAAGTTGTTGCTAAAACTGGGAAAGAGCTATATGCTGGCGAGAAAGATACTTTGAATGTTTATGTCTATGAAGTTGGTACAGAAAAGCCTGTTTCTGGAGCGGATGTAGAGATTTCAGGAGTTGGCTTGAAGTTAGAGGGAAAAACTGATAAGAATGGTCTTGTTAGTTTTGAAGTTTTGCCGAAGGAAAGAGGAGTGATTTCTATAAATGTTTATCATTCTTCTTACGGAGAAGGTTATACGGAAGTTGCTGTAAAAGAAGCTAAAGAGGCAGCTGAAATTTTAATAGAAATAGAGCCACTTCCATCGCTAACAAAGGAGTTGAAGATTAAGGTAGTTGGTTCTACTAATTCAGGGTATAAGGTAACAATAAATGATAAAACTGTTACAGTCAGAGAAGATGGTAAATTTGAAATGGAAGTAGAATTAATTGAAGGTCCAAACACAATTATAATAGTTGTCGAAGATAATCTTGGGAGAAGCGCAAAAAAAATGTTTACTGTTGTAAGGGATACGACAGGTCCTGCTATATTTGTAGATGAAATTCCTCAATTAGTTGACATTCGCGAGTATACGCTTAAAGGTAGAATAGAGAAGGATTCAACCTTAGAAGTAAACGGAAAAGCTGCCATGGTTAATGGGGAAGAATGGGAAGCAACTATTTCTTTAGATTATGGTGAAAATAAGGTCTTGCTTCTTGGCAAAGACAAATTAGGAAATGAAACCAAGAAAGAGCTTATAGTAATTGTTTACCATAAAGTTGAAGTTAAGCTTGCAATTGGTTCGTTAAATATGATAGTCAATGGTGTCAGTTCTGATCAGCCTCTTTCAGTTGCTCCTTATATTAAAGAGGGGAAGACGTTTGTTCCTTTAAGAGTTATATCCGAAGCCTTAGGAGCAAAAGTAGAGTGGCTTCCCGACGTTAAAGGCATAGTAATAGAATTTATGGGTAAAAAAATAGAGATGCAGGTAGGCTCTAAAAGAGCGGTAGTAAATGGAAAAGTAGTTGATCTCGATACGCCACCTGAAATAACCAATGGAGTTACATTTGTCCCCATAAGATTCGTTGCTGACATGCTTGGCGCAGAAGTAAAATGGCTTGAAGAAACAAAAGAAATAATTATTACAATTTTAGTATACTAAAATGAGGAAGATAATGTTTGATTTTAATAAAAAGAAATACAGAAACAATGAAGAAAAGTATGAATCTATCCTCATATTAAAGAAAAAGGAGATGGACTAATATGAAAAAATTTTGGAGTTGGGTTTTAGTCTTTTCTATAATACTTTCAATATTCTCCTTTTATCCGGGGTTTGACACTGCTGAGGGGGCTTCACAGAACAAGGAAGCATCATTTATTGCTGTGAAACTTCATCCGATTAGTTATGACGAGCAGGATGAAAAAATGGAAAGCTGGAAGACTGTTCCTTGGATGAAGAATCCGACTGATGAGTGGTGGGGGAGAACTGGTTATTTGATGCCGAATGCTCAATTAGCAAAAGACCCAGGAAACCCTACAGTTAATGTCCCTGCAACTTCAGCAAATGGTTGGTTTACTAAGCCAGTATTATGGACAATGTTTTATATAAAAATAACTGCTAAAAGTGGGATGAGCCAGGAAAGCGATCCATGGTATGGTATATTTGATGATGCAGGACAGCTTTGGTTAGATCCAGATGGACATTTTAATGACCCAAGATATTATGCTTATGCCGATCTTGCAGACCCTAATTATATTAGAGGTAGTTGTGTTTCCAATCCTCAGACTCAAGTTGACCCAATTCCTGGCAATAATACGCAAGGTCCCTACATATTAGATCCATCATATTTTTATAATAATATTGATCCAAAGCCTTCATACCAGGGAAATATATTCTTTTGGGATAATAGAAGAGGCGGAACTGGAACGAAAAGATTCTGGAAATTAGGTTGGGTTGACTATACAGATTATGATGTTAATACGGCTGTTTCAAATGAAGATTGGGATGTTAATTTTCCTTTAGTAAGATTCAAGAATAATGAGTACCATGTTGATCTTCCGTTTACATTTAATGGAATAACTACAAATCCTGGACAATATGACTACGGGGAGTTTATATATCAAAAAGGGAGCGGAAATCTACAGCTAAAGGTTGAAGCAGGAGACATGAGAGAAACTTATGTGGTTATGAGAGATAGTAAAGGCGAAAATATAACCTATGAGCCTTTAACAATAGTATCTCAGTACGATTTAGATTTTGATTTAGATCTTGTTTCCTTTAATAATGGGCCTATTGCTAACCCAATAGAAGCGGGCGAAGAAGTGCATACTGATTTTGGTTTAAGGATTGGCTTTTATGATGTTGGGGAATTTATTTATAGAAAATTTGATTTAGATGGTGACGGCTATGTAAGTCCTATTGTTGAAGCAGGCGATATAAGACTAACCCCGGTAAATGGAAGAAGAGATTCAAGAACAGGAGCTCTTCTTGTTGGCGGTATCTGGGCTGGTGATTTATTAGTTCTTTCAGAGGTTTTAGAGGGGGGTTGCAATGCCCCTACTTATGACATTCATGTTGAGTCTGATATTTGGTTTGGAATTAACCCTTCTGTTGTTTCAGCAAGATTACGTTCACCAATGGGAGATATTTTGTCTCCTGCACAAGATTTACAAAAAGCAACTGTTTTAGACCCTGATGGTTCTAAGTTTGCGATTCCTGCAACTACTTTCCATAATATTCACCTTGGCTATAGAGAGTATATTGGAGTTGAATTATTTAAGGATGATGGAGTAAATAATCTGTTTATTACTTCTCTTGCTGATAATAAGGCAGTACCTAATAATTTATCAGATGATTATAAGGAAAGAACAACTTCCGAGGAGTATTTAGGTGCCAAAAACGGAAGCCCCGATCTTGATTATGGAAGGTCATTAACTCCATTCCCTCCATCGGTCCTTTATTATGATGTTTCAAATGATGATAATTTTGGCGTAGGAGAAGGAATTTATAAAAAGAAGTCTAATGGCACTTTAAGGCAAGTTGAGCCAGGCGATATAAGATTATCTGATATGAGGTATGACATTGGAGGGAATAGAATAAGTTATAAAGCTTCTACAATTGTGTCAGAAGGTGATGCAGATGTAGGCTTTACATTGAAAAAATTTGCATCCAATGTTTGCTTCTATGATGAGATGGATCCATGGAATTCAACAGTTCCTCCTAATTTAACTTATGATCCATGGGAAGATATTTATAGGATTGGAGATGCAGTTTTAGGAAATTATACTGGAACTACTTCTCTTAGAGCTATTGGCTCCATGAATGAATACATTTATGCTGATATTGATAACAATAACAGGATATCTACAGGTGATATTAGACTGTTCCGTGTTTTTATTGATTCTACTACTTATGCTGCTGGATCTATAGTTCAAGAGAGTGATGCAGATGTTGGAAAAATATTTCAAACAACTATTAAAATAGGTGTAACTGTCGATTCTTATGGATACCCTGAGTTTGCTTACGCAGACATTGATAATTCAGGAAATGTTACACTAAATGATGTGAGACTGACTGCTGTAGGTAGTTATTCCCCTGGTTCCGTTGTTTCGCTTTTTGATTCGGACCAAATTGAAGGAAGAGTATTTGTGTATATTTCTCCATCAAGCGCAAGAGCTCGTTTTACTTATAATAAGGATATATATATTGATATCTCCCCCTTTAGCAACCAAATAGGAGAAGAAGATATTCTGATTGTCCTCCAATTAGCTAAATCTGGAATCTTTAGACTTACCGATGTTACGATTAATGATGTAAAATACGATGCAGGCACTCGAGTATCTGCTGGAAGCGTTTTCCTAAGGCAGTCAATTCCACATATGCTCAGGATGGGGGCAAATGGAGATAAAAGATTTTTTGATATGGCTGTTGTACCAGGAAAACTTGGAATGGATGTTCAATTTAGTTCTCCGTTAACGGTTGAGCGAACCACTGAAGTAACTGTCAAATTTAATCCTCCGCCAAGTAAAAATGATAAAATCCTTGTTTATTTTTATGACCTTGACAACTTTGATACATCATCTGCCTTTGTTGATATAAGAATAGCAACTGCCTCTGATCCAATTATAACTCTCCAGTTCACTCCTTATAGGGGTTCAATTGACGATAGTGGACAGTGCGGGCTTAGATATTTCAGGGTCCAGGCATTTAAAATTGAAGATATTTCTTTTGGCGACTATACGAGAATAATAAAGCCGCCCGATGGATATTATGTTGATCCTTTCTGGGAGAGACAAGTTTTTAGAATTGGTAGGGTTTCTCGTGAATCACAGCTCGAAAATATTTATCCCTTAATTCTTCCAACCCCTTTAATTCCACCATTTCCGATTAGCTACCAGAATGTTTATGATTGTTTTGAAGAACAAAAATTCCATGTTCAATCTGCAACAATAGGTCTTATGCCAGATAAAAAATGTTTAACTTTATTTGAACAAAGGCAGCCTTCACTGTCTGTAACTCTTTACGATCTTGATGATTCTCTCGATGTTAACGATCCCCACTCTATACCTCTTTCGACGCGATTTGGGAGTGATGCCCTTTATTACTTTAATGTCCATGGTGGTGGAATACAGTGGTTGTTTACTACTTATCTCGATGAAGCTGGAGTGATAAAAGGCATAGTTCAGGTTAATTATGATAATACTTATTGTTACTGGAGATGGGATGACACGCATTATAATTCTATGCTTGATGCGGGTGATACTATTGTATACTTAGGTCAAGGTGGACCAGCTCGTTGGACAGACCAAGATTGCAGCGAAGGAACTGGAAGGTTTGAAGCCGAGTGTGGGTTTGGCGATCGTGAAAATAAACTTCCTCCGTTTGGAGATGTAACTTATAATGATACTTTTGGACCTTTTAGAATAATAACTTATGGAGTACCTATTCATGTGAGCAATTATTCTAATGAAGATGCAGGAGGAAAGGCATTAATTATTGCAAAACCTATTAACTCTACCACACCTGTAGAAATAACAGTTTATACTAAAGAGCTAATTTATGATTTTAACTCGAGTATTCTACATCCACCATATTTCATAAGAGATTTCTCCCAAGGTATAGATTATTGTGGTTCAGTTATGATCGATGTTTTACCAGTGGACCCCATATTGAATTTTGTTGATATGAACTTAGTGGATCATTCACTTCAATATTCAAAGGTTAATTACACACAAGGATCACTTGCTTTGAGTGAATTAGAAGTTCCTCCTATGCCACTTATTCAATCTTGCTATAATCCAATTCTAATTGATAGGCAGTCTGATATTAGATCTTATCCTGGCGGGCAAACACATACTGGAAGGATAACTGGAAAGTTATCTCGCGACTTATCTTCTGGGTTTAATGCTTACCCGGCGGTTTGGTCTCAAGAATCTGCGAAGAAGAGATTTGGCGGGAATTATGATTTCACGAAGGAGTGGCAATATAATCAATTCAATAAACTTGGAACTGAATTTTTCCCATTATCTGATTATGGGTTATTTTTTATCCTTAAGAATTATTACAATGAACATTACAGTTTTTACAGGAATTCTTCAAGGCCGGATCTAAAGGTTGATAAAATCATTATTAAGGGTCCATTTATGAGGCCTAAGGTTATTGATGAACTTGAAGGAGGGCATATAACTTACAAAAACAATAGTTATGCGGGAATGAATAAAGTCCCAGTTCAATATGATTATTCTGGAGAGATAGTAGTTGATGAATCCAATTGGACTCTATATGAGGCTTCTCCAAACGGATTAATTAATTATTCATACTTGACAAATCCTCTTTTTGTTAATGATTCTGTTAAATACGATATTGCAGACTGGAATACAAATTTAGTGTACAGTAAGAGGCTTGATTATTCATTGGCTTTAGAAGATGCTCAACTTACACATACACCTCAGAGAGGCTTTTCTTCTTCAGTAGCTCCATACTATTATAATTGCTTTATTTTCGATGAGTTAATTCCCATTAACAGAGGAAAAATAACAATAACTGTGGAGCTTTCCAACGGATTTACTAAGACATTTGAAGACTGTTGTGAGGTAAAAGAGGATGGTTTAATAGTACATGCTCTTGATCTGAAAACAGATAAGACTCAATTATTTGTAGATACCGATCAAAAAGTTCAAGTCAAACTTTCCGAATATGAACCGAAAGGTTATGATCCCTCTTACTTAGATACTATTAAAGAGTGTAATAATGCAGTTGTTGTTATGTGGCAAGATAGGGGAATTTATAATGCAAAAACAAAAACTTATGATGGTGCTGGTGATGGCTGGATTACTAAACCACCTCGAAATAACTCAATAACTAATGTTGGTTTCCAGTTTAGTGAAGAAGATGATCTTAATGAAGATGGAAAAGTTTCATTTGCTGACTATGAAACTGAAATAATAGGAACTTATGACCTTGCTACAAATTCCTGGAGTGGTGGTATAATTGATGGAAGAACGAAAAATGTAAACAATGGTCTCTATGAATTTGAGCTTAGCGAAACTAACGGCAGTCAGTTGACCACTGTTGGAATTGATTTTGGTGGTGGTCCTGTTAGGGGAGGTGTTTCACCACCAGATCATGTAATAGATGAAGGAGAAGTTTTACCAGTTATAGTTACTGCCTATAAGTATGGTGATGATAATAATGATAGAGCGTTCACTCCTTTGTATGATAGGTACCTACCATATCAATTTTCTCATGAGGTTTATCTTACAGCACAAACAAAGATTGACATAGTACCAAGGAGCGATTATATTCTTTCTTACTCGCCTGATCCACTAACTGCCGGTGTTACCCCTGAATTAGCTGATCCACAGAATCCTCTTACATTTACATTATTAGATAGCGAAGGTGTACCTGTAGATCTTTCATTCGGAGTACAGGATGAAGTTGGTGGTAGAATAGTGTCCGACGATGACATATTGAACAAACTAATATATGATCCCCACCCTGATGATAAAAGGTTTTATGGAGAAGGTGCAAGATTACCACAATATTATTGGTTAAGGACCGATTTACACAATGATGATGGTACAGCTGTTTGTAATAAACAACTTTATTCTGATCTCAGAAATCCATTCAATCCAATAATGACTGACTTTAGAGAAAAGGATAAAGGGAAATATGTTTTCAATGGTTTTTGTGCCAATGATCAAGGAAGTTTTGATATGTTTATCTATAGCCCGGATAGAAGGCATATAGGTAAGACTAATGTTAAGGTTGTTCTTCCTGATTTGTCTTACAAGGTTGTAAATACCGATGATGCTGCTGGAAGAGAGTTTGATGTTCCCGGTAATCCTGATTTTGTCTTGACTGCAGGAGATAATAAACTCTACAAAATAACAGCTTACGTCAAAAATGCACAAGGTATTCAATTAAAGGGTGCAGGAACCGGAGTTTCTGTTTGTGGCGGTACTGCAACTGAAACTGCTCGATTTACAATTCTTTCGACTGCTCCTTATAACTTTGGATGGGCTTATAATCAGCCTGATTATGATACTAATACGATTATTACTGATAGGAGTTATTACTTTATATTTGGTACAGACACAAAGAATGATAGTTGGTCTCCTATAAGAATAGGTCTTGACAATAATGACAATGGCAAAGTAGATTTGAATAATAATGAGGTCTATAGTATTGGTGGTTTTAGGGCATATTACTATAATTACTTTTCTACTTCAGGAGAAAAGTTTGTAGACAATGGACATTGGACTTACTATAATACTCGGAATTGGATGTGGGAAGATGGTAGGTTTGAAACTTATCCATTGCACTTGATCTATCCGGAGCCTGTTATCGATGAATGGGAAAGAGCGTGGTATCCAATTTCTTCCATAAAACGTGGCTGGGGGCTTGGTGCAATTTATAATAGTCCTCACAAAGGTGGTTATTGCTTTGTTGATCTGGATTCTGATAAAAGGTTGACCTATAGGGATTCTCTTAATTTAGATAAGGAGGGGAAAATTACATTCTATCTCTTTGCAGAAGATTTAGCTTTAGTTGGAGGATTAGTCGGAAATAATAGATATTCAAATAATGAGTATTTTGCTGACCTTTATGGTAATCCTGTTGAATATAGCTCTACTTATCCCCAGAAAATAAATACTCGTTTCCTTAATAGATGGCAAGGTACGAATCGTGTCACAACTTCTGATAATACTTTTAGACTTGACTGGGATGCAATGCCGAACAGGTATTTAGAGCTAAAACCGCCCTCAGTTGATCTTTATGATGCAGAAAGCGGAGTTGCGTTGGGTAAAGAAATTTTGTCAAAAGATGCTTATGATCTTTCTTATGGCAAAACAAATAATATATTAGTTAGAGCTTATCCTGCTGATAGACGTGATTTACCTCTTCAGGAAGGTGCTTCAATTGTAGTTGATATGGATGAATATTTCCCTGCAAGTGTTGCCGAAAAGAGCATTTTTGGCCCACAACATGAGTCAGTAATCTATGGAAATATCTATGCTTCGGTAAATGATCCTAAAGCACGAGAAACTATTATTGCATATACTCCTACGGGGTTCGGTGAGAAACAAGCTTATCTCCAGTACTGGAACAGGAATACAAGATTTAGTTATCCGAACTTCTATATGGTTGGAGGAGTGGCTTCTCTTGATGTAGCAAAAGGGTTAACTTTAGAAATTAGGACTGAAGATGTATTAAAATCAGGTGTTTTAGGAAGGTTAATAATCTATGTTAAAGAATCTGGGACAAAAGCTCCAGTTCCTGGTGCCAGAGTTACAATTTCTGGCGCAGGTATAGAAGACTCTAAAATTGCAGACTCAAGTGGTAAAGCCGAATTTTCTGTTACACCGAAGGCAAAAGGAGTTATAGTGGTTAAAGCTGAGATGGAAGGAATGATTACTGGAACAAGATTAATTGGTGTTGAAGAAGATATTACTCCTCAATTTATTGATCTTGATCCATTCGATATTATTCCTGAAAATAATACTGTTATAATTTCTGGAAGGGTAAAACCAGGATCAATTGTTACTATAAATAATGAACCTGTATCAGTTGATGAAAATGGTAAGTTTAGATACGAAGGTAAGCTAATTGATAAATTTACAACATTTGAAGTCGTGGCAAAAGATCCAACTGGAAAGGTTGCTAAGAAGATAATAACAATCGAGAAGCCCTCAGCAAATATGACTATTCTTCTCAATCTACCAGATAGGTTAATTGAAGCTAAAGAGTTAAATGTTAAAGGTAAAGTTGTAAGAGAAAAAATAACCGATAATGATCCAAGCAGGGTAATATGGGTATTTGTAAACGGAGTAGAGGCAAAGGTAATTCCTGATTCTAAGTATGTTGAGTTTAACTTTGAAGCTACAGTTCCTGTCTCTTACGGCAAAAATAGGATAGAGATAAATGTAAGAACAGCTGAAGGTTACGTAAAGAAAATATTTGAAATAGATAACTATCGTAAAACCACTATTGAGCTCCAAATAGATAATGATGTTGCCTATATTAATGGTAATCCCAAAAAGATAGATGCAAAGCCTTATATATCTAATGGACATACTTTTGTACCACTTAGAATTATAGCAGAGGGTTTTGGCGCGGAAGTTGTATGGGTACCTGAAACAAAAGGAATAAATATTACGTTAGGCGATAAAGTGATATCTATGCAGGTTGGCTCTAATAAAGCTATTATTAATAATAAGGTTGTAAATCTTGATGCACCCCCCGAAATAAGACAAGGGAGAACTTTTGTTCCTGTAAGATTTGTATCTGAAGCTTTAGGAGCAGAAGTTAACTGGAATGAAAAGACCAGAACAGTAACAATTAATCGGTTATACCTTGATTGATTTCGCTAATTGAAGGAATTAGATAGAGAAACTTAACTTTGATTTCTGATTTCTATAAGGGGTAGAAATATATTTCTACCCCTTATAGAAATCAGAAATCAAAGTTAAGTTTCTCTATCTAATTCCTTCAAT